>OLOR01003267.1_pt1 | contig 11614 bp, 6 predicted proteins | sample 1672521 | NCBI WGS metagenome assembly OLOR01 (sample SAMEA3136695, study PRJEB25190) | human gut metagenome | biome: human gut; feature: human-associated habitat; material: faeces | place: Austria | collected 2013
GGCAGAGCGGTCTGCGTTAGCAGATGGAGGGGCTTTGCCCCGACAAGTTCTGCGGACGCTCCGCTATCCCATTTTCACGGGTGGGGTCGTAATGGCAAGCGGCATTTGCAGCGCCTGCTTCCTGCGGAAGCGGCGGCGCTGCGGAGAAGCAACCTCGCCCTCTCCGTCTGCTCACTACGTTCGCATCCACCTCTCCCAAAGGGAGAGGCCTTGGCATGGCGGTAAAGCTTCCGGCTCAAGTGCCAAGTGACCGGTTTCGCCAGAGGCTCTCCCTTTGGGAGAGCTGGCGCGTTAGCGCCTGAGAGGGCGAGGACGCTTGCGGGGAGAGCTGGCAAAGCCGTCAGGCTTTGACTGAGGGCGTTCCCCTATAACGCAGCAGAGCCGTCCGGTAGTTGCCGGGCGGCTCTGCTGTGCTTATTGGAAAGGATCGATCGGGAGATGGCAATTGTTATGTTTTGCCGGGCGCGGCTTTTTCAGCCGGGCACGGACGCGGATGACCGATGCTCCGGTCACACGCTTGACGGGGCGTAATGATGCCTTTAGCCCCTATCAGGAAGGGAGGTTCTGTGTCATGCTTAGTGTACCACGATTTGCCCGTTTTGGACGATTTTCGGCACGAATCGACCCGCAAATGCGTTGAAACGACCCGGCGGCGCAAAAGCAGCCGGACGCACCCGCAAAAAGCAGAAAACCGCCCGGCTTGCGGTTACCGGACGGTTTTCTGTCTCTATAGGAAAATATGGGAATGACGTGCTTTCAGAGTACATCTCTGTCCCTGCATTATACCACCGGCGGCAGAAAAAGTGGAGTGCTTTTGCACGAAATCCCCAATAATGGCTCGAAATGCCTTTTACCGGGCGGCATCGCGGCGCAAAACGCCAGCCAACGCAAAAAGGGACTGCTGCACATCGCTGTGCAGCAGTCCCTGCGGGGTTATAAGGGGTTACGGGTCAGCGGGCTCAGCCGCGCTGCTGATAGGTCTTCCAAGTGCGGATGACCTCCAAGCGGCTTACGCGGCTGCCGGGCTTGAAGCTGCCGTCCTGTGCAGACATCAGGCCGGTATCCACTGCCCAGCGGATGGCCTGCAGCTCTGCGGCATCGGCTGCCACATCGTTGAACAGTGCCGTGCTCTGGGTAGCGGGCTTGCCTGCGGCAGTCCACAGTGCAACAGCCAGCTGCTGACGGTTAGCGGGGATCGCCACACCCTCGGGCAGAACGCTCTTCAGGTAGGCGGTGGTGCCTGCAATGTAAGCGCCTACGCCAACGGCTGCGCCGCCCACAGCGGCTACCATCACGATAGCGCCGCCGCCGTCATCGCTGGGTGCGGGTGCGGGAGTGGGAGTGGGAGTGGGAGTCGGCTCGGGATCAGGAGTCGGCTCAGGATCGGGAGTCGGGGTCGGGGTCGGATCCGGGTTGGGATCGGGAGTCGGATTCGGATCCGGGTTGGGATCGGGAGTCGGATTCGGATCCGGGTTGGGGTCGGGAGTAGGATTCGGATCCGGATCGGGGGTCGGATTGGACACAACGTAAGTGCCCACCTTTCCGGTCGTGGTCCCGTTATAGTTCTCGTCCGCCGTCACCTGAACGTACACATTGTAGCTGCCGGGGGCGGTGGGGACAGTCTCGCTGCGGTCGGTGTCGGTGCCGTACAGCAGGGTGGTCTGCGGGTCGGCACCGTTGTACTTATCGCCATTGTAGGTCACCGTGTTCTGCGCAGCATCGTAGGTAAAGTCTGTGGCTACGGGCGTGTAGCGGACGGTGTACTGCCCGACTAACGGATACTGGTAATCGTTATCCTGATTGCCATTATAGTAGTTGTTACCGTTCACCGCAAGGCGAACTTCGTAGGTACCCACCTCGGTAGGCACAGAGGAGAAGTAAGAGTTTGGTTCGTCGTAGTACCGAAGTTCAGCCTGCGGGACTTCCTCGCCGAAATACCGCTTGCTGGTATCTCTATAGGTCACCGTGCCGGTCTTGACATCCCATTCGAAGTCATCGAGAGCCGGTTTATACTTGATCACGGTTTCGCCGATATCGACCGAACCGCTCGTGTATTTATCGCCCTCTTCGGCTACAACGCGCTTTTTATAGATGCCATAGTTGTCCGGCTCGCCATAGGGCATACTGGTAAACTCCGCATCATCGTAGGTGCGCACATAGACAAGGCTCAGCTTGCCCACGCCCTCCTGATAGCAGGTAACCTTTGTACCCTCCGTCGTTTCTTCAAAGGTAAAGTCATGCTCGCTCAGGACAGAGAAGGGCAGCTTTCCTTCGCTCTGGTTCACCACAATGGGATTGCCGTCATTCAGGGCGGTCAGGGTCAGGGTCATGCCGTCTGCGGAAAGCTGTGCGCCGTTATAAGCGTTGACCTCAGCGCCATTAATGTTCGTAACCGGCTTGCTGAAGGTGATATCCACGTTGACATTGCCGACAAGGTAAAGCTCCGTGGCTTCCTTCGTCACGCCTTTTACGCTTTCCACCGTGCCGTCGTCTGCAACGATCAGCTTGCTCAGGTGCTGACCATTAGCAAGGTGCTGACTTTCGATGGGGCTAAAGCTCACCGTATTGGAAACAGCGGCCTTGCTGGAAGTATCCGCCATCAGGCTGCCGGTGATCACGGCATCCTGGATGACCGTTCCTTCCAATGTATAATAGTCGGGCAGCTTGATATTGTTGAACACGCCGCCAAGGATCTGGGCATTACTACTATCCAACTGGACAGTTGCGTCGAACTGACCGCCGTTGATGGTGCCACTAGCCTTAACATTCTTCTGGAAGGTGCCGCCGGTGATGGTGCCGTTATAGCCCAAAGTGACATCCGCGCCGAACTGACCGCCGGTGATCTCGCCGTAAGCTTCGACGCTCTTCTGGAAGGTGCCGCCGGTGATGGTGCCGCTATAGCCCAAAGTGACATCCGCGTCGAACTGACCATCGGTGATCTCACCGTAAGCTTGGACGCTCTTCTTGAAGATGCCGTTGGCGATGGTTCCATTAGCTTCGACGCTCTCCTTGAAGGTGCCGCCGGTGATGCTGCTGTTTTCATCCGCGTGGACAGCCTTCTGGAAAGTGCCGCCCTTAATAATGGCGTTCTGGGCGGTAACAGGCGCGCCAGCCTGAATACCAGCAACCGTCACATCCTCCAGCACGATCTGATCGGATGCAATGGCCTTATGATAGGGGTTGATGGTATCCGAGGTCAGATCCACCGGGCTGCCATCGGGGCTGGTAAGGACAAGCACCGACATCGTTTCATAACCATCCTCGACCACACCGGAGACCACAAGGTATTGCCAGCCAAGGCCCTCATAGACATTGCCGGTCATACCATCCTGGCTCACGTAATGCGGGGTCACCTCGGTCAGGTCGGGCTTACCTTCTTCGGTAATGCGCAGGGGCTTGAGGTTGCTGGGATCGCCAGCCTGATTTACCAGAATCTCCTTGCCATCGTTGTTGCCGGTGATATGCAGTACATTGCCCTCGGCATAGGTCTGTTCATTGTAACTGTTGACCGCTGCATCGTTGATGCTGTATACATCGGTGTTCAGGGTAAGCTCTGCGCTGGCATTGCCCACCAGATAGAGGGTATTGACAGAAAGGGGCAGGTCTCTGCCGTTGATCGCAGTCACACCGCCGTTGCGCACGGTCAGCGTGCTGAGCTGCTGGCCATCGGCAAGCGCATTCTTTATGCTGGTGCCGTCAGACAGCTGGCACAGAACGGTGTCGGAAATGGCAAGGTCGCCAAACCTGTCAAAGCTGAAGCTCTGGGCCACTGCCTTGGAAATGGTGCACTTGCCAGCGCAGTAGAGGTAATCAAAGGTGCCGCCCTCGATCGTGACATCTCTGAAGTCAGCCTGACGGATGATGCCGTCGGTCACGGTAGCATTCGAAAGCTTGACAGCGCAGTTGATGGGCACTGCGCTCAGCTTGCTGAAATCGATTTCCTTACCGCCCTGATCCTCGAGCTCCAGCTGTCCGGTCGCACTGGCGATATTGGGGTAGCAGGTATAAGTCCAGCCCTTGCCAAAGTATTTGCAGACCTGATCCATGCCCTCGTTCAGATTGTACACACAGGGCACACCGTTCACATCGGGCAGACCCTCACCGGTAAAACTCAGTTCCTTGTCCATGGACGGGATCGGGGTCAGTGCTACAGGCGCGTTGCTCTTTGAAGAAAGCTGCGGGAACATACTGACCTCGGCAGAGATCGTTGTACCGTCTCCACTGATGGAAATCGTGCCATAGCCGTTCAAGGAGGCGTTGCTGATACCTACAGGCAGGGAGCGGATGTCGGACGTGCCACCGATTGCTGCCGCCCATGCAACGCAGCCGCGGGCGTACTGCACCTCCAGCTTCAGGCTGTGATCGCTGTACCGCTTGAGCATATACACATCCCCGGTCACCGACTGGCCGTTCAGGGTGCAGCCCTCCGGCGGCAGGATCAGCTTGTGTGCCTGCTGCTGCGTAGCGGACTGCAGGCCGGAAATATCCTTGAAGTAGCCGCCCTTGACGCTGCCGCCGTTCTCGGTCAGCTTACCGTAGGTGCCGCCGTCAATGGTGCCGTTATTCAGCTCTGCTTTGGCGTAGCTGCCGCCCAGAACGCAGGCATTCGGGTTCTTGATCCAAAGCTGGCCATTGACCACGCCGCCCAGCAGATATACTTCATTGCTGGAAGTCGAGATGGCCACATTGCAGCTGGCATCATCGCCATCCAGAATATACTCTGTCTTTGCATTTGGAACGCCGGCAATGGCCAGCCAGTTGTTGGAGCTGTCGTAGCTCCAGCCGGTGCCGGACTGCTTTTCGGGCAGACCGTTCGCGCCGATCTCGATCGTAACGACGGAATTTGTTGTTTCCTCGTTCGTACCGGCAGCTGTCGTCTCTGCTGCCGCAGCAGACGTCCCAGCATCTGCAAATGCAGATACCGGGAGGATGGAGAGCACCATACTGAGCGCCAGTATCATGCTCACGATGCGTTTTTTCATGATATCCTCTCCTTTGTTGATCGATTTGCCCGGCTGTCCTCCCAAACGGAACAACCGGAACGGACAAAAGGCCAAGTTGAGTATAACACTAAAGTTTATGGAAATAAAGCATTTTCGCCCGCCGCATCTGCCAAAATTTGGTACAAAAATATGGGCAAAATCACCATACAGGGGAGCTTGACTCCCATGAAAAAAGCAGTTCCGAAACGCCCGCAAGCGTTTCGGAACTGCAATAATAAAGTATAATTTCCGCTTATTTGCCCGCCAGCAGCACCGCCAGCACGGCTTTCTGGACGTGCAGACGGTTCTCCGCTTCGTCAAAGATCTCGTCCGCGTGCTGCTCGAACAGGGCGGTGGAGATCTCCTCGCCCCGGTGGGCGGGCAGACAGTGCAGCACCAGCGCGCCCGGCTTTGCGTTTTCCAGCAGACGGCCGGTGAGCTGGAAGCCCACAAAATCCCGCAGACGCTGCTCGCTTTCAGCAGTGCCAGGGGCGGTGGTGTTCCACGCAGCGGTGGCTACAATGTCCGCATCCCGCAAGCCCTCGGCGGGGTCGGTGGTCAGGTGGAAGGCATTGCCGTATTTTTGGGCAAACATCAGCACATCCGCTGCCGGGCGGTAGCCCGGGGGACAGACGCAGGATACCTGCATCCCTGCCAGCAGGCCGCCCACGATCAGGCTGTTTGCCATGTTGCTGCCATCGCCCACAAAGCAGAGTTTCAGCCCTGCCAGCGTGCCCCGGCGCTCCCGGATGGTCATCAGGTCAGCCAGCACCTGACAGGGGTGGGCATAGTCGGTAAGGCCGTTGATCACCGGAATGCCGGAAAGCTCCGCCAGCTCTTCCAAATCCCGCTGGCGGTAGGTGCGCCAGACGGCGCAGTCGTAGTAGCGCCCCAGCACCCGGGCGGTGTCCCGCAAAGGCTCGCCCCGCCCGGCCTGCAATTCGGCGGTGTTTATGTAGTTGCCAAGGCCGCCCATCTGATACACGCCCACCTCAAAGCTGGTGCGGGTGCGGGTGGATGCCTTGGAAAACAGCAGCGCCACGCTTTTGCCCGCCAGCAGCGGGGCGGTGCGGCCTGCCTTGCAGTCCGCTTTCAGCTGGTCTGCCACATCCAGAATATGGGTCAGCTCGGCGGGGGAAAGGTCGCCCATTTTCAGCAGATTTTTCATGCCTGCTCCTTCGGAGCGGTCGGCTCCATCGTGCCCAGCACCTCGGCCAGCACCTCCAGCGCCATGTCTACTTCGTGCTCGGAGACGGTCAGCGGCGGCAGCAGACGCAGCCGGGTCTTGGCGGTAAGCACCAGCAAGCCTTTTTCGCGGCAGGCAGCCAGCACATCCGCAGCCTGCACATCAAAGAACTCGATGCCCACCATCAGGCCGATGCCGGAAATGTTCTTGACGTGGGGCAGCTTTGCCAAGCCGGTGCGCAGCTGCACGGCGCGCTCGCTGACCTGTGCAAGGAAGCTCTGGTCCAGACGATCCACCACCACGTTGGCTCCGGCGCATACCACCGGATTGCCGCCAAAGGTGGAGCCGTGGGTACCGGGGCCCATGCCCTCGGCTACCTTTTCATTCATCAGCACCGCGCCGATGGGCAGGCCGCCGCCCAGCCCCTTGGCAAGGGTGACGATGTCCGGCTTGAGGTTATAGTGCTCACAGCACAGGAAGGTGCCGGTGCGGCCTACGCCGGTCTGCACTTCGTCCACGATGAGCACAAGGTCTTTTTCATCGCACAAAGCGCGCACGGCCTGCACATACTCCGGGTCCAGCGCCATCACGCCGCCCTCACCCTGAATCAGCTCCATCATCACGGCGCAGGTGTGGCGGTCTACCAGTTCCCGCAGCGCTTCGATATCGCCCGCCGGGACATACTGGAAGCCCTCGTTGAAGGGGCCGAAGTAGTTGTGGAACACCTCCTGCCCGGTGGCGGTCAGGGTAGCAAGGGTGCGGCCATGGAAGCTGTTGACCAGCGTGATGACGTTGTAGCGGTCCTTGCCGTAATGGTCTACGCTGTACTTGCGGGCGGCCTTGATAGCGCCCTCGTTGGCTTCGGCGCCGGAGTTGCCGAAGAACACCTTACTCATGCCGGTGCGCTTGCACAGCTTTTTCGCCAGCTTGCCGCAGGGCGCGGTATAGTAGAGGTTGGAGGTGTGCTGCAGCTTGTGTGCCTGCTGGGACACGGCTTCTGCCCATGCAAGGTCGCAGTAGCCAAGGCTGTTTACCCCGATGCCGCTGGTGAAGTCCAGATACTTCTGTCCCTCAGGGCCCTCGGCGTACAGCCCGTGGCCCTTTTCCAGCACGATGGGGCTGCGGTTATAGGTGTGCAGGACGTACTCGTTGTCCCGCTTGATGACTTTTTCAGAATCCATAGGTGTACCTCCTGTGAATAGAAGTTCCGCGCATACGCTGCTCCCCCGGAGGGAGCGTTTTTTCTATTATAATACTGCTTTTTCGCTTGCGCAATCTTTTTATTCGCGGTGGCTGCGGCGGTAGAAGCGGGTACCGGAGCCGCGGTCGGAGAACAGTTCCAGCAGGATGGAGTGCGGCACACGGCCATCAATGATGACTGCTTCGTGCACGCCCTGATAGATGGCATCCGCCATGCCGCCGATCTTGGGGATCATGCCGCCCGCAATGATGCCGGCGGACTTGTAGCCCTCGATCTCGGTCACTTCCACCTCGGGGATGAGGGTGGTCTCGTCCTCCTTATCCCGCAGCAGACCCGCGATATCGGTCATGGACACCAGCTTTTCCGCCTTGAGGGCAATGGCGATCTGGGCCGCGGCGGTGTCCGCGTTGACGTTGTACGCCTGCCCGAGGTCATCCATGCCCACGGTGGCGATGACCGGGATAAAGCCGCCGTCCAGCAGGCTTTCGATCAGGGTGGCGTCCACATGGACGATCTCGCCCACATGACCCAGCTGGGGGTCCAGCTCGGTGCAGCGGAGCATCTGTCCGTCCATGCCGCACAGACCCACGCCGCGCCCGCGCAGCTTTGCCACAAGGTCTTTATTCACCTTACCTGCCAGCACCTGCTGCACGATCTCCATGGTGGCATCGTCCGTCACCCGCAGACCGTTTGCAAAGTGGCTCTCCACGCCCACCTTCTTGAGCATCTCGTTGATGGCGGGGCCACCGCCGTGCACCAGCACTACCCGCACGCCCAGCAGCGTCAGGGTGACAAGGTCGTTCATCACGGCGTTTTTCAAGCTCTCGTTGATCATGGCGTTGCCGCCGTATTTGATGACCATGGTTCTGCCATGGTACTTCTGGATATAAGGGGTGGCTTCCGAAAAAAGCCGCGCCATTTCTTCGTTTTTCATCTGTTTCGCGCTCCTGTCAGGTTCTGTAATCGCCGTTGATCTTCACATAGTCGTAGGTCAGGTCACAGCCCCATGCCTTGGCGCTTGCATCGCCGGTGCCCATATCCACCTTGACCAGAATATCGTGCTCAGCCAGCACCTTGGCGGCTTCGTCCTCGCTGTAAGGGTGGTAGGCGGCGTTCTCGCACACATACACCTCGCCCGCCTTGCTGGAAAGCCAGACGCAGACTTTATCAATGGAGAAATCGCCGGGGGTGTAGCCGATGGCGCACAGGATGCGTCCCCAGTTGGCATCGCGGCCAAAGACCGCCGCCTTGAACAGGTTGGAGCAGACCACGCTGCGGCTGACGGCGCGGGCGGTCTTGAGGTCGGGCGCGTGGGTCACCTCGCAGGTGATCAGGTGGGTGGCACCCTCGCCGTCTCCGGCGTGCTCGGCGCACATATGCTCTGCAATGGCGGTCAGCGCTGCCACAAAGGCGGCGTAGTCCGCGTTCTCCTCGCAGATCTCCGGGTTGCCCGCAAGACCGGATGCCATGATGATGAGGGTATCGTTGGTGGAGGTGTCCAGATCCACGCTCATCTGGTTATAGGTGCCGGGCACAACGGTCTTGAGCGCCTTTTCCAGCAGCGCGGGCGAGACGGCGGCGTCGGTGGTGTAGAACGCCAGCATGGTAGCCATGTTGGGGGCGATCATGCCGCTGCCCTTGCCGATGGCACCCACGGTGCACACCTTGCCGCCCAGCTCGAACTGGATGGCGTACTCCTTTTTATGGGTGTCGGTGGTCATGATGGCAGTGGCGGCGTCCGTGCTGCCCTGCGCGGTGGCAGCCAGCTTTTCCGCCGCCGCCGGGATTCCCCGGGCAAAGGGGTCGATGACCATGGGCTGACCGATGACGCCGGTGGAGGCGGGCAGAACGTCCTTTTCGTCAATGTTCAGCGCCTTGCCCACCAGTGCACAGCACTCCTCGGCCAGTGCCACGCCGTTGGCGGCGCAGGTGTTGGCGTTGCCGCTGTTTACCACGATGGCCTGTGCATAGCCATCGGCCAGATGGGCGCGGTCCACCTTGATGGGCGCACCGCAGACCTTGTTGGTGGTGTACACGCCCGCAGCGGCGCAGCGCACCTCGGCCTTGATCAGCGCCAGATCGTATTTTTCGCTGTGATTTGCCCGGATGCCGCAATGGACACCGGCGGCGGCAAAACCCTTGGGCGCGCAGATGCCGCCCGCAACTTCCTTATACTGCATAACGATTTTCCTTTCCCACAAAGAAAAACAAGTTTATTCCAACCCTTTGGTCTCTTCCAGACCCAGCATCAGGTTCATGCACTGGACGGCGGCACCGGAGGAGCCTTTGCCCAGATTATCAAACAGCGAGACCAGCATCATCTGGTCTCCGGCGGCGTTCACGGTCAGGTACAGCTCCATGCGGTCAGTGCCCACCATGGCATTGGAGTACAGGCCGTTTTCCGGCAGCGGCTCGTTCAGGCCGTGCACCTTGACGGTGGCGGCGTCCTTGTAGTAGTCCGCAAGGGCGGCAGCTACGGCTTCGGCGGTGGTGCCCGCAAGGGTAAGATCCAGCGGCACCAGCACCTGCATCCCGCAGTAGTAGTCGCACACCACCGGCACGAACATCGGCGTGTGCGCAAGGCCGCTGATCTTCTGCATCTCCGGCAGATGCTTGTGGCCAAGGCTCAGGCCGTAGCTCTTGGGCGCATCCAGCTTGCTGTGCGCCGGGCGGTCGGGGCTTTCGTAGTCCGCGATCATCTTTTTACCGCCGCCGGAGTAGCCGGAGATGCCGGTGCAGCTGAAGGGGTAGCTTTGCGGCACCAGCCCCAGCTCCACCAGTGGGCGGGCAATGCTGATAAAGCCGCTGGCATAGCAGCCGGGCACCGCCACGCGGTAAGAGTTCTGAATTTTTGCCTTCTGTCCCTTCAGCTCCGGGAAACCGTAGTCCCATGCGGCGTCGGTGCGGAAGGCGGTGGAGGTGTCCAGCACCTTCACGTCCGGGCGCAGCAGGGGCATGACTTCTTTAGAAGCTGCATCCGGCAGGCAGAGGAAGGCAAGGTCGGCAGAATTGATGACCTTTGCCCGCTCGTGCACGTCCTTGCGCCCTTCGGCGGAGATGGACAGCAGCTCGATCTCCGGGCGGGCTGCCAGACGGTCGGCGATGCGCAGGCCGGTGGTGCCGGAAGAGCCATCAATAAACACCTTTACCTTCATGCGTTTTCCTCCTCCCATGCGTCCAGCCGTGCCGTTGCCAGCGCGATCTGCTTTTCTACGCTGGCGGCGCTGGGGCCGCCGTAGCTGGTGCGTCCCTCGCAGCAGTGCACAAGGTCGATGGCATCATAGATATCGGCCCCGAACAGCGGGCTGTAGGTCTGGAACTGGGTCAGGGTCAGCTCTTCCAGCGTTTTGTCGGCAGCAATGCAGTCCGACACCATGCAGCCGGTCAGCTTGTAAGCATCCCGGAAGGGCATCCCCTTCTTGGTCAGGTAGTCGGCGCAGTCGGTGGCGTTGATAAAGCCCTTTGCGGCGGCGCGGCGCATATTGGCGGGCAGGGTCTTCATGGTATCCAGCATGGGGGTGATGGTCTTGAGACAGAGTTCCAAGGTATCCACTGCATCAAAGATGGCTTCCTTGTCCTCCTGCATATCCTTGTTGTAGGCCAGCGGCAGGCCCTTCATCATCACCAGCAGGGTGTTCAGGTCGCCGTACACCCTGCCGGTCTTGCCGCGGATGAGTTCGGTCACGTCGGGGTTCTTCTTCTGGGGCATGATGGACGAGCCGGTGGTAAAGGCATCGTCCAGCTCAATGAACTTGAACTCCCAGCTGCACCACAGGATGATCTCCTCCGAAAGGCGGGACAGGTGCATCATGCAGATGGAGATGGCGCTTGCCAGCTCGATGCAGAAATCACGGTCGGACACGCCGTCCAGACTGTTGGCACAAGGGGCGGCAAAGCCCAGCTTCTCGGCGGTGAAATCCCGGTCCAGCGGGTAGGTGGTGCCTGCCAAAGCGCCAGAGCCCAGCGGGCACTGGCTGTCCATGCGGGCGGTGGCGTCCGCAAAACGGTCGAGGTCGCGCAGCAGCATGGAAGCGTAGGCCATCAGCGCGTGGCCGAAGGTGATGGGCTGGGCACGCTGCAGGTGGGTATAGCCGGGCATGACGGCGGCGGTATTCTCCGCAGCCTTTTTGCACAGCACCCGCACCAGCTCCACGATGTAAGCCTGCAGGGTCTTGCTGTAATCCCGCAAAGTCAGGCGGATATCCAGCGCCACCTGATCGTTGCGGCTGCGGCCGGTGTGCAGCC
>OLOR01003273.1_pt1 | contig 11588 bp, 8 predicted proteins | sample 1672521 | NCBI WGS metagenome assembly OLOR01 (sample SAMEA3136695, study PRJEB25190) | human gut metagenome | biome: human gut; feature: human-associated habitat; material: faeces | place: Austria | collected 2013
GCTCCTGCGGGAGCGACAAGGGGGCTTTGCGGTCGCCCCCTTGACCCCTTCGCAGCGCACTCCCATGTTACTTGACTTTTATCGTGGCTTTTTAATTATGACGCTGCCTTTTCCCAAACATCGAAATTTCAGCCCGCAAGGCGTTTCTTTGCTCACGCCCCCGCCTGTTCCTGCGCCAGCGTGTCAATCACCGCTTCGGAGGCGTTCGGGTAGAACGCCGCCGCACCCAGCTGGTCAGTCAGACCGACTTTCTGGAAGAAGCCCGCGACGTTCTCATGCACGCCGCAAATCGAGACGGTCACGCCCTTCTGCGCAATCAGCGCGCACACCTCCATCAGCGTCTGCACGCCGGAGATGTCGGTCGCGGACACGCCGCGCAGGGAGAGAATCAGGTGCTCACAGCCGGTAAAATCCACCGCAAGCAGCTTCCGCTTCAATTCCGCGCAGTTCGCGAAGAACAGCGAACCGTTCACATAGCTGACGAGGATGCTTTTCGCGCGGGATTCATCCACCGGCTTGCCCATGCGGTGCAGGCGCTCCAGACGCACCTTGTCCACCGGCTCGGTTTCGATGGTCAGGCGCGCGGCGTTCCAGACGAACATCAGCAGCGCGGTCACAATGCCGATGACGATGGCGACGGTCAGGTCAAAGACAATGGTGGACACCATCGTAATCAGGAACTGCGCCACGCCCGTCCACACCTTGCGGCTGAAAATCGTCTTGATGCCGTGCCACTCGTTCATGCGCCACGCCGTCACCATCAGCATACCCGCCAGCGCGCTCAGCGGCAGGCGGCTCATCACGCCGCCCAGCAGCAGCACCAATGAATGCACAACGCCGGTCACGCGGGTCTGTTCGCCGGACTTGATGGCGACGGACGTGCGGGCAATCGCCGCCGTTGCGGGCACGCCGCCGAAAAACGGCAGCAGGATGTTGCCCACGCCCTGTGCAATCAGCTCACGATCCGCGTCGAAGGCTTCGTCCTTCATGCGAGACGCGCTCGCGCCGCACAGCAGCGACTCAATCATGCCCAGCATGGCGATGGAGACAATCGGGCTGACGAGGTTTTGCAGCATGTCGAGGTTGACCGCGCCGAGGTTCAGGCGGTTGTCCAGCATCAGGCTTTTCGGGATGTCCCCCACCTTCGCCAGCGAATCGAAACCCGCGATTTCGGTCACGATGGTCGCCAGAATAATTGCCAGCAGCGACCCCGGCACCTTCGCGTTCAGCTTCTTCGGCCAGAAAACCATGAACAGCACAACCAGCAAACCGATGGCGACCGCCTGCCAGTTGAGGGTAAATCCGACGCTGGTGTAGCTCCACAGCTTTTCCAGCGCGCTTGTGCCGACGGAGTGCGTGCCGAAGAAGTTGTCTACCTGCCCCAAGGCGATGATAATCGCGATGCCGCTGGTGAAGCCCATGACGACGCTGGTCGGGATGAAGTTGACGAGCTTGCCGAGGCGGAAGATGCCCGCCAGCAGGATAATCACGCCCGCCGCGAGCGACGCGACGAACACGCCCTGCAAGCCGTACTGGGCGACGATGCCGATGAGGATGGCGCTCATGGCCCCGGTCGGGCCGCTGATTTGGAAGGACGCGCCGCCAAGCAGCCCGATGACAAGTCCGCCGATGATGGCGGTGACAAGCCCCGCGGCGGCATCCGCGCCGGAGGACACGCCGAATGCGAGGGCAAGCGGCAGCGCCACCGCCGCCACTGTGATGCCGCTCAGGATGTCCTTGAGGAGTTTGCCGGCGTTGTAGCCGGAGAATTCATGTTTCAGGTCGGTAATGTACTTTTTGAGCATGCTGTTATTTCCTCTAATCTCCTAATTCCCTGATTTTCTCCACCATTGCCGCAGAGGATTTCGCGTCTGCGGACGCGACCAAAGGGCTTTCCGCTCGCCCTTTGGAAACCTTCGGCGCGGTCACTCCCATGTTACTTGATTTGTACCGAAAGTAGTTATAGTTTGTGAACCATTCGTACCCCCAAGCAGCGCCACCGCACTGCTACGAAGGAGGGCACCGAAGGAGTCCAGAGGGCGACCGCGGACTTCGTCCGTTTCCATTGCCCTCTGGAAGCATGGCGATGTCCTGTTTGGAAGGAAAGTCACCTTTGCAATCAGGCAATCCACAAACGCCCTTTTGCGGAAAAAAGGGCAAAAAAACGTCCGGCGCTGAAACACGGTTTCAACATCGGACGAATTTGTGCTATGAAACGCTTGGGCGACAATTACGCCTTGGCGATTTCCACGAGCTTGGTGAAAGCAGCTGCATCGTTCACAGCCAGATCCGCAAGAATCTTGCGGTTGACGGTGATGTTGTGCTTCTTCAGACCATTGATGAACGTGGAATAGCTCATGCCGTTCAGGCGAGCAGCGGCGTTGATACGGGTGATCCACAGGGAGCGGAAATCACGCTTGCGCAGCTTGCGGCCCTTGAAGGCATAGCGCAGGGAACGAGCAACCTGTTCGGACGCGGCGCGGTACTGCTTGGACTTTGCACCCCAGTAGCCCTTAGCCAGCTTCATGACCTTGCGGCGCTTCTTCAGAGCGTTCACAGATCTCTTAATACGTGCCATTGTGAGTATCCTCCTTGCCAGCGAATGGGCTTAATTACTTGTAGGGCAGCAGCTTGTGGATGGTCTTGGCTTCCGCCGCGTTGTCCACAATGCCGTCAGCGCGCAGGTGACGGGTGCGCTTGGTGGTCTTGAGGCGAACCTGATGGTTGGCGTTCATCTGCTTATGCTTCACGATACCGGTCTTGGTAAAGGAAAAGCGCTTGGCAGCACCACGGTGAGACTTCTGCTTAGGCATGGTGTAGTCCTCCTTCCAATGCTGATAAAACGGGGCGCAGGCAAGCTGCGATAGCCGTTTTATTCCTGTTCTTGATTCCCCTTGGTGTTTTCGCGGGCGGCCTTCTTTTCAGCGAAGGAAGCCTTTGCCGCCTTGGGGGCCAGGATCATAATCATATGACGGCCGTCCATCATGGGACGGCGCTCCACCGAGCTGACCTCGGCGCAGCGGGCCGCGAAGTCCTGCATGACCTTCATGCCGATTTCGCTATGGGTGATCTGGCGGCCACGGAAACGGATGGACACCTTCACCTTATCGCCACCCTGAAGAAACTTCTGCGCCATTTTCGCCTTCGTGAGAACGTCGTTCTCCTCGATGGTGGCGGACAGCTGAACCTCCTTGGTTTCGACGACCCGCTGATTCTTCCGGTTTTCGCGTTCGCGCCGCGACTGTTCGTAGCGGTACTTGTCATAGTCCAGCAGTTTGCAGACCGGCGGTTTTGCCGTGGGCTGGATTTTGGCGAGGTCGAGGCCGCGCTCTTCCGCCAGCTCCATCGCCTTGGCTGTTGGCATGACGCCGAGCTGTTCGCCGTTTTCGTCAATCAGGCGGACTTCCCGGTCGCGGATTTCCTCATTGATCATCAGATCGAGTGCTATGTCCATACACCTCCCAATTTTCGTTGAAGCCAGCGTTTTCTGCTCCATACCACAGAAAAAGCGGCGGGTGACTCCACCCGTCGCTGACATGCACTTTGCGCCTTTTTCGGCGGTCAATCCGCCTGAAAGGGAAAAAGCCTGTGAACCCGGCAGCATACGCCGCGCAAGGTGAGAGACGGGCAAGCCTCTGCTTCAAACGTGGATATTATAGCACAGGGAAAGCGGTTTGTCAAGGGGGAAGTGGCGGATTTTTTTGCGCGAAGCCGGAGTTTTTTCCGCGAAAACGGGCGCAGACCGCCCGCTGGGGAAGTCTGCGCCCACTGATTTTACTCGGTGTACGGCGTGCCGTGCGGGATGCCCTGCTTCTCCGCCCACTGCCACGCGTAGCTGCCGACGCTGGCGAAGATGACGACATCCGGCGTGTTCTCGAACGCGTCCTCCGCGATGTGGGACACGGAGTCCGGCAGGGTGATGCACTTCAGGTTCGCGCAGTCCGCAAAGGCGCGCGTGCCAATGACCTGCAGTCCATCCGGCGCAATGACTGCCTGAATCGTGCTGTTGCCCACGAACGCCTCGTCATCCACATAGAACGTCGACGCGGGCAGCTTCACCTGCGGCAGCCCGATGCCCGTGAACTGCTCGGTGATGAAGCCCTGAATGTGGATGTCCAAAGCATCAGCATGCGCATACCAGCTGCCGTCGAAGGACGCAGCCACGCCAAGTTCCGTTCCAGTGCCCGACGGTTCATTGTAGCCCCACTGGCTGTACTGGACATTCGTGCCGTCCACCCACCTCCACGAGCCGCTTGTGTTGCTTGCGCCAATCCACGCCTTGTCGACGGTAGAGGTCGCGTTCAGAAGCTCCTCAATGATGGCCTGTTCGGCATCGTTGTGAACCGTGGCGAGACGCATACGCACCGGCTGCACCTCATCGCCGCCATAGACTGCACAGAATCCGCTCGCTTCGCTCCAGCTGTTGTAGCCGCTGTACAGCGTGTAGGTGATGCCGTTATACGATGCAGTATAACCCATCGGGTAAAACAGGACACCCGTATTGACGACATAGTTGATGTTCTCATTCAGCATCACCCAGCCGCCATCCGCCATTTCACCATAATCCTTCTGCGCGTAAATGCACGTCCAGACGCGCCCCTTCGCATCAGTATAGCATTTATTATCATCAAACCAGAAATTGTCCGTGTAATTCATGTGCTTGACGAGGGCAGCCGCTTCATTCGGAGCAGCCAGCACGTCCAAGCCATCCTCCAGCACATAGGCGTATTTCCAGCCCGACTGGCAGTAGACATCCGGAATCGCCGCTGATTTGCTCCCTGCGTGCGCCGCGGAGAGGTCGGTATAGCCCAGTTCCTTGCCCGTGTCATCCGCCACAGGCGCCCAGAGGTAGCCGTTCTGGTCTTGGCGCATGTTGTTCACGTCCACTTGGAAACTGCTGCCGGATGTGTACGTTTTGACAATCGTGTCATCCACATTCTGCGTCTTGTAGACATACACCGTGCTGCCCGGATTCGCAAAGTAGTCGTACCAAGCGGGGGTCTGCTTCACCTGCTCGACGTAGCTGTTCGCAGCAATCACCCAGCCGTAGAGGTAGGTGCTGTCGGACTGCTTGTAGCGCGCGTATGCCCAGTCGTTGCCGAAGCGCGGGTCGCGCAGCTTGTGGCTGACATCCAGCTCCAGAATGGTGTTTTTGCTCAGCGTTTTCAGCACGCCCGTATCGCACCAAGTGTTCGGGAAGGTGCGGACGTAGAGGCTGCTGAGTGCTTTGTACTGCGTCCACGCGGGTTCATCGGGTTCAAGGTCGGGGACGATAGCGGTCTTATCGCCGATGTTGCAGTAGAGAATCGAGCCGTCCGACATCAGCACAGGCGCAAAGAAGTACTTCTTATTGCTGTCCATTGCGACGTTCAGCAGGTCAATGGTCAGGTAATCGCCCACCGCCGTCGTGGTCGCGACAGCGCCGGAAATGCTCTGCGACTTGCGAATGTTGAGCTTCGCCTTCGTGCGGTAGGTGAACCACGCGCGCGGCGTTTCCTCCACCTCGACGATGAAGCTGTCAACGTAGGGGTTCGCGCAGTCACGGTAGGCTTTCCACCCGCATTCCGTGCTTGACTGGTAATACAGCGCGGCTGCAGAATTTGCATTGTTCGGGCTTGCGCTCAGTTTCCAATAGTTGAGTGCATCACCATTCGACCATTTCCAGTCGCCCCCATCGCTGGTTGCGTGCCCACCAATCCATGCCGTCCCCTTTTGCGTACTCATCAGGGTGGACTGAATCAATTCTTCTTCTTTTGCGTCGTTGATAACCGCCAGATGGCCTCCCATAGAGACCGCATATTGTGATGCCGTATTCCAAGAAACGTGGCCGCTGAAAAGTGTATATGTGCTGCTTTCACCGCGGACAGAAAGGCCTTCAACAATGCCATCCTGTTTCTTCTGCAAGGGTTCGCCCGTCCTGGTAATGTCAAACCACGCCGTATAGGACTTGCCATTTTCATCCGTTGCTTTTCCAAAAGCAAGCACTATGCCGCTTTCCGTTGTAATCTTCTGTTTTTCATCAATCCAAATGGCCGAACCAGTTTGGAAAGTCGCCACAAGCGGGCTATCTTCATGCGGCAGATTATAAGCATAAGCCTCATAGCCCCCACTCACCTCATAGCGGCTCCATGCAATGTTGTCCGGTTCATTGCAGAACGCGTTGAAATCTGCTGCATCCGGCTTGTCAATCTTCAGATAGGCATACACTGGCGCATCAGAGTCTGTGTAGTCGGTGCAGTATGCCCAGAACGCATCCTCGCCGCTTTCAACAGTGATGCCTGTTGCATCCATCTTGAACGCAGATTTCGTCACCTGACCAATGACGTTTGCAGACGAGGATGGTGCATCATAGACATTAAATGTATGATAAGTGGGCGTAATGTAGTCCACCCACATTTGCTGTTTGCCCTGTTTCTGCATGTAGTTGCTGTCGCTCTCGATGCACCAGCCGTAAACGTACGAACCATCGGACTGCTTGTAGCGCGCAAATGCCCACGTGTCGCCGTATTTCGGCTCGCGCATTGTGTGATTGAGGTCAAGTTCAACCGTATCATTCGTCGGAATCTTTGTGACAATGTTTGTTTTCGGATAAGAGTTAGCGAAAGCGCGGATGTTCACGCCGTCTTTCCAAACAACCTTATACTTCCACCAGTCGTTTTCGCTCGGTGCGCGCATCGGGCGAATCACCGACTGGTCGCTGTTGTCGCAGTAGACCACTTCATCATCGTTCACCTGCACCGGCGCATACCAGTACGTCTTGCTGTTCACGACTGCCTTGGTCACATGCAGCAGGTCAATCTGCAATTTCGTCCCTGCAAAAATCGTTCCATAGAGGTTGTTGCTGCTGTACGTCGGGGTTGTGCGCAGTTCGATGTTCTTCTGCGTTTCGTAGGGATACCATTCGCGCGTGACGGGAAGGTTGCTGTCTACATACACGTCGAAGCTCGTCTTAACAGCGGTTTCACGCGTGCGCTTGCCGTCCGCAATTGCATAAACCGTGATGGTCGCCGTACCGTTTTTGACCGCCGTCAGAAGTCCCGTATTGCGGTCAACCTTGACGATGGACGGGGCGCTGCTCTTCCAGTAGAGACCAGTATAGCTCGTATTAAGCGTCATCTTTCCCTGCTGGCGGTAAACACCCTTATCAGGGTCAGGATAAAACGCCTTAGCCGATGGTATTTTCGTCGACACTGTTGATGTTATTTGGCGCGTATCTCCAGGCGCAAGCGTAACAAGCGCACCATCAGGCAATTCCGTGTTTCCGTCCTTCAGCGTAATGCCCGTTACCGCGTTCGGTTCACGCATTGAGGTTACTTTGCTCCAATCAATATGATAGTAGCCCAAAATGCCAGACCAAACAGTACAGCCAGTTTCATCATCTTCCCAATATTCAATTGTTGTTTTGGTGGTTTTATAGTTACTTACCTTAACAACAGAACCCCAGTTTCCGCTAACAAAGGTCACCACTTTCGAAGTCGGATTGTACGCTGTAACAATGCCGACATGTTGCCAATGTGAAAAATACGTTTTCCCTGCTGCATCCTTATAGCTGTTAAGTACAATAATATCGCCAACTTGCGGCGTATAATTTGGGTTTGCCTCATATAGTGACTTATACTGTGCATATGACCCAACATACTTATCTGCTGGAAGCACTGGATGGAAGCTACTTGTTGCCGGAGCATATAAATCCGCCGTCATTTTCAGGTTTGGGTTTGGGATAACGCTTTCCGGTATGTTGCACTGTTTTGCTACCACTGCAACAAACGCAACACACCAAGCACCACCGCTTAGAAAGAGGTTTGTTCCGGAATATAGCTCTTCCCCAAATGCTGTATCCCCTGTCTTTGCAAACAGCATTGCTGCGTCGGCAAATTTCTTCCCCTTATCCGTCGCCGCCAGCGCCTTCCCTTCCCCCAGCGGCGTCCAGCCAAACATCAGCGCCGCCGCAATCAGCAGTGCTGACAGGATTCGTTTGCTTCCATTGAGCCAACTCGTTTTCATGGTTTCTCTCCTCCCCTATTCGTCCGGCTACACCCATTGCTGCGGACAGCATCTACCAGAGGCGCTGCACCGATGCTGTTCATATGTAAATTATACCTGACAAAAATCAACATGTCAAGAGTGACCAGCATAAATATGGCAATTTAGCGGATAAATTGACAGGTTTCGTCCGCGCGTCATGCCATTGCACTATGTAACCTGTTTTTCTTTGTGTTACACGGTTTTCTTACACATAAAATAACGCTGTTTTTTTGAACCGCAAGTATATCGTTTTCGGCTAAAAACAGACGCGAATGGACAGGGCATTTTGTGAAAAGCCGCCGCCATCTTTCCTGAAATTTCCTGAAAACTTTCGGAATACGCGGAATACCGAAAAAATTTCGGAAAACCGATGTAACTTCGTTTCAATTAACCCATGTGTGTGGTATGATTAGTGCATCAGATGACACCGAAACGTACATCTAAGCGCATCGGGGCTGCTGATGGGGTTCCCCTCCCCCTCATAATGGGAAATTTCAAGCAACAAAGGAGGCTGCAAGGGATGGCTCGGAAGTATATGAAAATTGCCATGGTCGGACATAAGCGCGTACCGTCCCGCGATGGCGGCATCGAGGTTGTGGTGGGCGAACTGGCCAAGCGCATGGTGGCGCAGGGGCATTCCGTGACATGCCATAACCGAACCGACAAGCAGCAGCCGAAGCCCGAAAGCTGCAACGGCATCAGCTTGAAATATGTGCCGACCATCCAGAAGAAGGGGCTGGCGGCGGTTTCCGCAAGTTTCTTCGGCTGCCTTTGCGCGGCGGTGGGCAATTATGACGTGGTGCATGTGCACGCGGAAGGGCCGGCGCTGTTCTGCTGGCTGCCGAAGCTGATGGGCAAGCGCGTTATCGTAACGGTACACGGGCTGGACTGGACGCGCGCGAAATGGCAAAACGGCATTGCGTCCAAGTGCATCAAGCTGGGCGAGGAGATGGCGGTGCGCCACGCGGATGAGCTGATTGTGCTGAGCCACGGCATGAAGCAGTATTTTGCGGACACCTATGGGCGCGAGACGCTGTTGATTCCCAACGGCGTGCCGAGCTACCAGCCGTGCGCGCCGGAGCTGATTCGCCAGTACGGGCTGGAAAAGGACAACTACATCCTCTATCTGGGGCGCATCGTGCCGGAAAAGGGCGAACATTACCTGATTGAGGCGTACAAGCATCTGCCGACGGACAAGAAGCTGGTCGTTGCGGGCGGCGCGTCCGACTCGCAGGAATATTTCGACGAGCTGCGCGAAATGGCAAAGGACGACGACCGCGTGATATTCCTCGGCTTTGTGCAGGGGCAGCTGCTGGCGGAATTGTACAGCAACGCTTACACCTACGTCCTGCCCAGCGACGTCGAGGGGATGCCCCTTTCGCTGATGGAGGCGATGAGCTACGGCTGCTGCGTGCTGACAAGCGACATCGACGAGTGCGCCTCCGTCGTTCAGGAGCACGGCGTGACCTTCCGCCGCGGCAATATCGACGATTTGCGCGCAAAGCTGGCGGATTTGCTGGCGAATCCGGCGAAGGTGGCAAAGTACAAGGCGGAAGCGCCGGATTACATCTGCCATTTGCACAACTGGGACACGGTGACGCAGCGGACGCTGGCGGTCTATCGCGGGGCTGTGCCGCAGGAAGAGCCGCATCGGGATTTGCTGCCGGCAGCGCTGGTGGCTGAGCTGGCAAAGCGCGAGTCACTTGTGCGCGGCAAATAAAAAATCAGCATATATAAAGGAAGCGACTGCGACGGGCGCTTCCTTTTTTCGTGCATCCGCGCCTCCCCGGCTTGCTTTTTTGGCGATTGTGCTGTACAATAGGAAGATGGATGAGCCTACACAAGGAGGTGAGGACAGCATGTACGGCAAAGCCAAAGTCGGCAGGCCCGATTGGTACATGATGGGCATCTGTATCGTATTCGCTTTGACATTTAGCCTGCGCAGCGTGCCGCTGGCGGTGCTTCTGCTGCTGTTCATGCCTTTTTCGCTGCTCTCCCTCACGGGGGAGCTGCCCCTGCCGACCCGCAACGCGCCAATCTTCCAGACATTGCTCTGCATCAGCATCCCTCTGCTCGTCATCGGCGCATTTTCCTCCCTGCTGCTCCTCCTGCCGAAGCTGCTCATTCCATCCGCCTGCGTCTGGCTCTTCGGCGGCGCGCTGATGCTGTTCCTGCCGCCCGGCGCCTTCCGCAAATCGCGCATGGCAATGTATTGGGCGGTGATTTGCTTCGCCGCCGTCGTCGCGCTGCTGATAATGCTCCTTCAGCGCTATCAGGCGTACGGCGACCTGTATGAGGGCTTGTCCTATGACATCCTGCGTGTCATGATGAACGCGCGGACGCGCCCGCAGGTGCTGTATTCCGCGTATGTGTCCGGGCTGGCGGCGCTGGATGCAAAACGCACGGCGGCGCTGGAAAGTCTCGCGGCGCTGACGGGCGGAAACGTGCTGCCGTGGCTTTCCGAGGATGTACTGCAGCAGCTGGAATGGAGCCTGCGCGCAACGATTGAGAGAACGCTGCCATCCATCATGCCTGACCTGCTGGTCAAAGGAATCATGGCGTTCTCGCTGGGGATGCTGCTGTGCTGGCGCAAATTCCCCGACGCGGAGGACACGCCGACCACCGACCGCTGGTTCATGCCCACCCCGCTGGGCATCAGCATGGCGGTGCTGCTGCTTCTGAGTGCGGCGCAGCTGTTTACAACGAACGCGACAGTTGCGCTGGCGGCTTCGCTGCTGGGCAGTGTGGCGTTCTGGAGCTTCGCGGTGCAGGGCGTTTCGGCGCAGAATTTCGCCATGATACGCGCGGGTGCAACGCGCGGCCGCCGCTGGTTCCTAACCATCCTGATGGTGCTGTTCGTGCCGATTCTGCCGATGTTCGCGGGCTGCGTTGACCAAATCCGCGACCCGCGCGGACTGCGCGACGACCGCCATCGAAAAGACGATGATTTTTCTGATTTTTAAGATTTAAGGAGGATACAGATTATGAAGGTTATTTTGCTGGAAGATGTGAAGGGTGTCGGCAAGAAGGATCAGATTGTGAATGCGGCGGATGGCTACGCGCGCAACTTCCTCTTCCCCAAGAAGCTGGCGGTGGAAGCGACCCCCGGCGCGATGAAGGGCGTTGAGAAGATGCGCAAGGCGGAAGCCGAACGCGAAGCCCAGCGCCGTGCCGACGCGACGGCACAGGCGGACGCCCTGCGCGGCAAGGTCATCAGCATGTCGGTGAAGTGCGGCGCGCAGGGGCGGCTGTACGGCTCGATTACGAGCGCGGAAGTTGCCGAGCAGCTGAAGGCGCAGCACGGCGTTGCGGTGGACAAGCGCGACATCAAGTGCGAGAACATCCGCGCCGTCGGCGATGTGGAGATTGAGGTTCGCCTGTACAAGGACATCTCCGCGAAGATGGTTGTGCATGTGGAAGCGGCGGCGGTGAAGTAAGGCAGTCACCGCCGGGGGGCTGTCCTCCCTGCTGGAAGGATTGTTTCCTATTGTATTGGATTTTGTTTGCAGCAGGGGTTTCGCCTCTGCGGAGGCGACCAAAGGGCTTTCCGATCGCCCTTTGGA
>OLOR01003281.1_pt1 | contig 11558 bp, 10 predicted proteins | sample 1672521 | NCBI WGS metagenome assembly OLOR01 (sample SAMEA3136695, study PRJEB25190) | human gut metagenome | biome: human gut; feature: human-associated habitat; material: faeces | place: Austria | collected 2013
ATGAGTGCAGCTGGCATATACGGCGCGCCGAGTCGTCGCGCCCTACGGTTAATGATCGAACAAAGAGGAGTATTCCGATTATGTATAATGTAAAACTCTACAACAAGATCTCGAAGGTAGGTCTGGACGATCTCGATCCGGCAAAGTACACCTGCGCCGAGGATTTCACCGATTACGATGCCGTTCTGGTTCGTTCTGCCAAGCTGCATGACGTCGAGTTCCCGAAGAACCTGCGCTGCATCGCGCGTGCAGGCGCCGGTGTCAACAACATTCCGATCGACCGCTGCTCCGAGGAAGGCATCGTAGTCTTCAACACGCCGGGTGCAAACGCTAACGCCGTTAAGGAGCTGGTTATCTGTGCACTGCTGCTGGCTTCCCGCAAGGTGGTACAGGGCGCAAACTGGGTTAAGGGCCTCAAGGGCACGCCGGATATCGGTCCTGCTGCAGAGAAGGGCAAGTCCACCTACGCAGGCCCGGAAATCGCCGGCAAGAAGCTGGGCATCATCGGTCTGGGTGCGATCGGCGTTAAGGTTGCAAATGCGGCTGTTGGCCTGGATATGGAGGTCTGGGGCTATGACCCGTACCTGTCGGTTGACGGCGCACTCAAGCTCGACCGCTCGGTCAAGCACGTTACCGAGCTGGACGAGATTTTCGCAAACTGCGACTACATCACCATTCATGTTCCGCTGAACGCTGACACGAAGAACACCATCAGCGCAGAGGCGATCGAGAAGATGAAGGACGGCGTTCGCGTCATCAACCTCGCGCGCGGCGAGCTGGTTGACACCAAGGCAATGGCGAAGGCACTCGAGAGCGGCAAGGTTGCAGCATACGTTTCCGACTTTGCTTCCGACGAGATTCTTGAGCAGGAGAATGCCATCACGCTCCCGCATCTGGGTGCGTCCACGCCGGAGAGCGAGGACAACTGCGCTAAGATGGCCGTTTACGAGATCACCGAGTACCTCGAGAAGGGCACCATCCGCAACTCTGTCAACTTCCCGAACCTCAAGGTTCCGTACGAAGGCGGCTACCGCATCTGCATGATCCACAAGAACATCCCGAACATGATCGCGTCCATCACCTCCGCTGTTCGCTGCAACATCGAGAATATGGGCAACCGTTCCAAGGGTGACTATGCGTACACCATCATCGATACCGCAGAGGCTCCGACCGAGGCCAACCTCGACGAGCTGCGCGCGATCGAAGGTATGATCTCTGTCCGCACGATCTGATTGCCATAAAACCGATAAAACCGCTCTGAATGCAGATTCAGAGCGGTTTTTTGTTGCTTTTCTGTGCAAATTGAATATTGTCGAATTTGGTCGAATTTTCGTAGAATATGGAAATGCAGGATAAGACAGCACCGCAGCTCTCAGTGTGCGGTGCTGCCGAATGCTGCAGGATGACTATTTTTACAGGAGGCTTCTCAATGGAGAACATACGCATTTACGAGGAGGACGGCTACATTCACTTTATCATGCGTCCGGAGGACCTGATGCGGCTGCGCTACTCGACCGAAGCGAAAACGCCGTTTGCAGACTTCATGGACCGCTGGCTGACCCAGATGAAAACGCAGGTGCGCGAAAACACGATGGACGGCTACCGCTACGCATTTGAAAAGCACATCAAGCCGTTTTTCACCGCACGAGGAACAACGCTTGCTACGGCACGGCCGATGGATTTTCAGGATTTTGTCAACCTGAAATTCGATCAGGGGCTTTCACCGACTTCAATCGTCAAGTTTCATTCCATCATGCACAAGTGCCTGAAATACGCGGTAGCACTGCAGATTATCCCGACGAATCCGTCGGATAATGTCATGCTGCCCAAGCGGACGCGCTTTCGAGGACAGGTGTACGACCGGACGCAGATCAACATTTTTCTGGCAGCGGCGCTGCAGTCACCGGCAGAGGCGGCGTTTGTGCTGGCGGCAACGTATGGTCTGCGCCGCAGCGAGTGCGCCGGTCTGCGCTGGTGTGCCGTGGATTTTCGGGCACGGAGCATGGTCATCAATCATACGGCGGTGCTGTCCTCCGGACGTGTGATCTACGCGGACAGCGTAAAGACCAAATCCAGCTATCGGACGCTGCCGCTGTCCGACTCGCTCCGGCGGTATCTGACCGATCTGCGCCGCAGACAGAACGCCAACCGCAAAAAGTACGGCAAAGCCTACTGCCAGAGCGATTACGTCTGCTGCCGTGAGGACGGTTCGCCGCTCCGGCCGGATTACATTTCGCGTGAGTTCGAGCGGGTGTGCCGCCGCGCGTGCCTGCCGCGTATCCGGTTTCATGATTTACGGCATTCGGTTGCAACGATTTTGCTGCAGCAGGGCTTTTCGCTCAAGCAGATTCAGGACTGGCTGGGGCATTCCGACATCTCCACCACAGCCAACGTTTACGCGCATGTGCCGTATGTGGAAAAGGTATCCATCGCCAAGAGCGCAACACCGATTATCGGAAACTGATGTGCATTCTGGGAATGTAACATAATCGTAACATTCCGGCGGGTTGTTTCACCATTGTTACACTTTGCCGCCTGACCTTGTATGAGCGTGCGTGATTGCTTATAATGTATATTGTATAAGAATAACAAGGATAGAGAACTTTACACAATATACAGGTGAAGCATATGTTCAAAAAAACACTTTCCGCGCTGGCGGTTGCGTGTGTGATGCTGGTGAGCGCGGCGGCGGCCGGCACCATTTTTCCGGCAGAGTACACCGACATTGACGGCGTGACACGCGCAGGCTATCTGGATGAGGACGGCATGACCGTACTCCCGTTTGCTTACGCACAGGCAGGCGATTTCGCGGACTGCGGACTCGCTGCCGTAGAAAACGAGCAGTGGCAGACGGCGGTGATCGACCGCACGGGCAAGATCGTCATTGCATACACGGATTCGCCGGTTTCGGTGGATTTTTCGGATACGATGGTTGCGTATCGTTACACTGACCACAGCGTGTATTATGCGACTGACGGCAAGCGCATTGGCTCATATCCGGGCGCGGTCGGCTTCTTTGAGGACGGACTGCTGCTGTGCAGAAATGCGGATACCGGGCTGTATTCCTATGTCAAGCAGGATGGTTCGACTGCCTTTTCGGGCAGCTACCGTAAGGCCGGTGCCTTCTCAAACGGCAGAACGCTTGTGCAGACGCAGGACGGCGATTATCAGGCGATCGACACCAAGGGCACAGTGCTGTACACTCTGCCGAATGACGTAACGCCTTCCTACATGACGATTTACGACGAGAGCACGGTGGTCGTCACCAACGGCACCAATCAGGCACTGTATTCGCTCTCGGAGGGCAAACTGCTGACCGAGTTTCTGTACAACACCATTTCGGAGTTTCACGACGGCGAAGCCATGGTTCGTCAGATCAACCGCTGGGGCATTATGGATACCACCGGCAAGCTGCTGACGGCGCCGACGTATTACTATCTGTCCTACATGGGCGAGGGTCTGTACGCGGCCCGCAGCGAGGACGGTTCGGTTTCCGCGGTGGATGCGGGCGGCAGCCTGTCTTACCGCACGCTGAGCTACATCAGCGGCTTCTCCGAGCTGCGCTACGGTCTGTCGTGGCACAACACCGCAGACGGCACACTGATTTTCTTCCGCAAAAACGGCGGCTTTGCAGCATCCGTTAAAGAGGCGGAAAACCCGACCATTCTGACCGAAAACGTGGTCTGCGTCACGCAGGACGACACCCGCAAGTATATTGATCTGCGCAGCGGCAAAACGCTGTTCGAGCAGCCGAAGTCGTTCGACCTTGGCGGCGGCATCACTGCAAAGACCGTGCATTACGAAAAGTTCATGGGCTATCAGCAGGACGGCACGGAGCATGGATGGGATGTCGATTTTCCGGAGATCAGCGGCCTGAGCGACAAAAAGGTGCAGAACACCATCAACAGCGAAATCCGCTCGTTCTTCCTCAAGGGACCGTCCGTTACCGCCGAGTATGATGCGCTCGAGGGCAGCTACGGTGCGTCCGTGGAAGGCTCGGTGCTCGTTGTCTGGGCCAACTGCGAGAGCGGCAAAGGCGCCGGTTCGTCGGTCTGGAATAACTGTCTGGCGTTTGATCTGCACACCGGCACGCAGTACACACTGAACGACCTGCTGACCGGTGACTACATCGAGACGGTCAAGAAGCTGCTGCCGGACGATCATGCGATTTATCTTTACAGCTATCCGCGCATCAGCACGAAAGGCGTAACCTATTTTTACAACGAATACGAGAGCGCTTCCCGCCGAGCTTATACAGAGGAATATCTGCTGACGTTTGAGCAGCTTTCCGATGTACTGAACCGGAACAGCGCGTGCTATAAGGCGTTGATGACATCGTATTCGCCCCAAGTTTCGGCTGCTGCGACCGGCTACAGCGATGTAAGCAGTACCTGCTGGGCACTGCAGTATATCAATACAGTGACCGAACGCAAGCTGATGACCGGCGCGAACGGTAAATTCCGTCCGAACGATAAGATCACGGCGGCCGAAGTCTGCACGACCATCGCGCGTCAGCGCGGTCTGTCCGGCAGCGGTGCACTGCCCGCAGGCGTTCGCGCAGGCGAGTGGTACTCGGATGCGGTCAGCGCGGTGTACGCAAACGGTCTGCTCGAGGGCCTGAGCGATAACTTCCGGCCGACGGCTGCCATGACCCGCGAGGATGCGATGCAGCTTTTTGCAAATCTGCTGCAGGCGGACGGCACTGCGGCCATGAGTGATGCCGAAACCGCACAGACGCTGGCGTCTGTCAAGGACGCAGGCTCTATCTCGGCGGACCGCCGAAATGCGGTTGCACTGTGTATGCAGAAGGGTTTGGTGCAGGGCTTCAGCGACGGCATGATCAAGCCGCAGGGTACGTTCACCCGTGCGGAGTTCGCAAAGCTGCTGACGACGATTTGAAGATAAGAGAAAGACCGATGAACCTTGGTTCATCGGTCTTTTTACTTTACGGTGCATTTTGTCGAATCTTGTCGAATAAACGGCGGTATGGTATAATAAACTTGTTGCTTTACCGAGTCCCGGCAACGGGAAGGAGGTGCAGCCTGTGGATAACAATACGTTATCGTTTATCTACTCAATCTTGGCAAGTGTAGTCGCACACTACATCTGCAAGTGGTTCGATGAGTGGAGGTAAAGTGACTCCCAGAACCCCGGTTTAAGCCGCCGTATAATGGAATAGAAAACCCCGGAGGATGCACCCTCCGGGTTTTCCCACGCCTATGGATAATGTGTTATCGTTTAAATATAGTATAACACCGATCTTGCGATAATGCAAGCACTCCGCCGATTATTTTACCGGAATCGTAGTATCACCGATGGTGACGGACGCCACTTCATCAAGCGGGAGAATGGTATCGAACGTGCCCTGGCGGGTGCAGACGGTCTTGCCGTCATGCGGGTCCATGCTGCTGCCGTTGCCTGGCACGTCGATTACAGTGCCGTCCTTCTTATTGATAAGCAGTTTTGCGGAAAATGCGTCCCATGTATCGCGGTGGCTGGCGGGTTCCTGACCGCTTTCGGCATTCTCAAACGGTGCTTTGCCATCAACCGTGTAGACAAAGTTATAGCCGATAGGCGAGAGCAGGACTTTATTGATCGTTGCGGTTTTGCCACCTACTTGAATAGACTGACCGGCAGGCAGTTCAACCGCGCTGTTATCGGCCTCCAGCTTGAACTTGAGATGCCAGGTACCGTCGGCGATGGTTTTGGTTTCAGCGCCGTTATCAGTTACTGCTGTCAGGTCGCCGAGCATAATCTTTGCTGTACCACCGGTCGTAACTGCGTCAGTGTACGACATGGTTTCAACATACTGAATGGCATTATCATTCGGATTTTCGTCATAGAAATAGCTACTGCCGATTGCGCCTTGCGCATTCAGGCCGATATTGCTGTCTGCACGATTCCAGTACACATTCAGCAGACCGGTATCCGGGTTTTTCGTGCAGTCGAACGCCGAACCGTCCTCCTTTTCGAGCGTGTAGGAGATAAGGTAGTTGTAGCCATCAAACAGAATCGCATCCGCGGTGACGGTCACGCCGCCCGCCGTATCGCTCGCGCCGATTGGGCGGCCGATCTGGTCGATGATTTCGGTGTCTGCTGTTGGACCGAATACGCCGGCAAATGCGTCGCTCGCGGACTTGAATACGCCTGTTGCACCCGCACCGATGCTCAGCACCAGAGCGGCAGCCACGCCGACCGCCGCGATGCGCGGAAAACGGCGTACACGATGAATGGCAACCGGCTGCTCCGGCTGCTCGGCGGCGGCCATCAGGCGATCGACCATGCGGCTTTTCGCTTCTTCGGAGAAGCGCAGCTCGTCCAGTGCGGAATTATACATTTTGTTATCATTATACTCTCTGTTCATAAAGATCCCCTCCCAAGGTGGTGCGCAGGCTTTTGCGCCCGCGGCTCAGGTGTGCGGAAACGGCAGACTCGCTCTGACCGAGCAGAGACGCGATTTCGCGCACGGAATAGCCCTCGTAGTAGTGCAGATAGACCGCTTCACGGTATTTGCGCGGCAGTGCCATCACCGCATCGAGCACATCGGAATCCGGTGCGGCAGGCGCGGGTGTCGCGGCAGCGGCTTCCAGACCGACATTGCGCCGGTGCGCGGCGCGCAGGCTGTCCTTGCAGGCGTTGGCGGTTGCGCGGATGATCCACGCTTTTTCGTGCGCCGGACTGTCAAAGGTTTGACTGCCGGTCAGCAGCTTGAGGAAGATATTCTGGCAGATGTCCTCAGCATCGTGGGTTGACTTCAAATAGGTGTAAGCCAGCCGCAGGATCAGGTCGGAGTACGTCTGCACCAGACGTTCGGCGTCTGCCCTGTCAAATTGTTTCATTGGTTTCAGCTCCTTTGGAAAGCAACGTTGCTTCACCTATAATACGATTGCGGATTGCGTATCCTGACAGAGAGGATAAATTTATTATAACATAAATGCGTTGGCGGGCACCGTTCCCGCGCGCCGCAGAGCGTACCTCTCGCTTTTCGTCAAGCGTAAAACCTTCGATTTTGCAAGAGATAGAAAGACACCTGTCCGTCTGCGCGTTGTTTTTCAACAGAATGCCCAAAAAACACAGGTAAAATTGTAACAAAGTAATTGTTAAAAAATCTACAAATACCCTTTGCAGAAAGCCCTGTTTATGGTATCCTGTTAAAAGAGCACATGCGCTCTGCCGGGAGCGCTCACAAGATAGTATGACAGGGACGACCCGATTTTCCGGGTCGATATGGATTAGGAGGATAAAACAAACTATGGCTATGAGAGGTGTAGAAACCCGTATTCAGGAGATCCGCCACCGCATTTTCACCGAGGTTGCCCGTATGGCGTACCATACTGAGTGGCCGACCGATCGCCGCATCGAAGCACTGCCGTTCGACATCATGCCGGGCGAGGTTGGCAATATCCGCAACGATATTTTCCTCGAGCGCGCTATCGTCGGCGAACGCCTGCGTCTGGCGATGGGTCTGCCGTGCCGCAGTGCTGCCGAGCATGCGCCGCTGTCCGACAACATCGAAGCTGCCACCCGTGAGGAAACCTACTACACGCCGCCGCTCATCAACGTGATCAAGTTCGCGTGCCACGCCTGCAAGGAGAACGAGGTCATGGTCACGGACGGCTGTCAGGGCTGCATGGCGCATCCGTGCGTTGAGGTATGCCCCAAGGGCGCAGTATCGCTCGACCGCTTCAACGGCCGTTCTGTTATCGATCAGGAGAAGTGCATCAAGTGCGGCCGCTGCATGGATGTCTGTCAGTATCACGCCATCATCCGTCAGGAGCGCCCGTGCGCGGCAGCCTGCGGCATGGATGCTATCCACAGCGACTGCAATGGCAGAGCCGATATTGATTACGAGAAGTGCGTTTCCTGCGGCCAGTGCCTTGTAAACTGCCCGTTCGGCGCGATCGCAGACAAGTCGCAGATCTTCCAGATGATCCGCGCCATTCAGGCGGGCGAGCGTGTCTACGCCGCTGTCGCACCGGCGTTTGTCGGCCAGTTCGGCCCGAAGATGACACCGGGCAAGCTGCGTGCCGCGATGAAGCGCCTCGGCTTTGCGGATATTATTGAGGTTGCGATCGGCGCTGACCTGTGCGCCGCACAGGAGGCCGAGGATTTTGTAGAGGAAGTACCGGAGAAGCTGCCGTTCATGGCGACTTCCTGCTGTCCGGCGTGGTCGATGATGGCAAAGAAGCTGTTCCCGGAACAGGCCAACTGCATCTCGATGGCGCTCACCCCGATGACGCTGACTGCTCGTTTGGTCAAGCACCATCAGCCGGGTGCAAAGGTTGCGTTTATCGGTCCGTGCGCGGCAAAGAAGCTCGAAGCAATGCGTTCGGACGTACGAAGCGAGGTCGATTTCGTGCTGACGTTCGAGGAGATGGCCGGTATTTTCGCCGCACGCCATATCGACGTGGAAAATCTCAAGGAGGACCCGCACGGCATCAACGATGCATCCACGGACGGCCGTAACTTTGCGGTATCCGGCGGCGTAGCCAAGGCCGTTGTCAACGTCATCAACGAGAAGCACCCGGACCGCGAGATCAAGGTGGCAAACGCCGAGGGTCTGCGCGATTGCCGCAAGCTGCTGATGGCCGCCAAGGCCGGCAAGTACAACGGCTATCTGCTCGAGGGCATGGCGTGCCCGGGCGGCTGTGTGGCCGGTGCGGGCACGATGCAGTCCATCAAGAAATCCGCTGCGGTAGTCGGCATGTATGCCAAGCAGGCGGAACACCAGACTGCAACCGGCACGCATCATGTTGCCGAGCTGGATAAGCTGGTTGATTAAAAAATAATGCTATAAAAGCCACCGTATCGGATGATACGGTGGCTTTTCTGTTGTATTGGTGCGGAATGGAGAATGGTAAACCATGTGGCCCATTCTCCATTTTTCATTTTCAATCCTCAATTACTTTTCCGGCGGCGTAATTGCCACCTTCATGACCCCGTCGCGGCGCTTCTCAAACAGATCGTACGCCGCTTCGATCTCATTCAGTGGGAAAATATGCGTGATGAGCGGTGTGGTATCCAGCTGACCGCACTCGATCAGCCGCAGGATTTCTGCGGTGTCGCAGCCATCCACGCCGCCGGTCTTGAACGTGAGGTTCTTGCCGTACATATCGGGCAGCGGAAGCGTCTGCGGCTTGTCGTACAGTGCAACAATCGAGACGATCGCATTCGGTCGGGCGCACTCCCACGCGAGACGGAAGCTGTCGTCCGAGCCTGCCACTTCGCAGACTACATCCGCGCCGCCGTGCGGGCTGTTGAGCTGCACAAACTCCTGCGCGTGCTCGGGCGTGATGGTCAGCACATCCGGATAGTGCTCGCGCACAAAGCGCAGCCGCGCCGGATCGGGGTCACAGATGATGATCCTGTGCGGGTGATGCAGCATGGCGCACAGCATGGTGCAGATGCCGGTGGGCCCGGCACCGAGGATAAGCACGGTGTCGCCCTGCCGGATCTCGGAAATCCTGGCTGCCCAGTAGCCGGTGGCGAGTACATCGCCGGCAAACAGCGCCTGCCGGTCGGAAACCCGGTCGGGAATGACAGTCAGACCCTGATCGGCATACGGCACGCGGACGTACTCCGCCTGACCACCGTCAATCCGGCAGCCGAGTGCCCAGCCGCCGTTGGGATCGGTGCAGTTGTTGACAAAGCCGTGCTGACAGAAAAAGCAGTGTCCGCAGAACGTCTCCACGTTGACGGCTACACGGTCGCCGGGCTTGACGGTTTTGACTGCCGAACCGACCTGCTCGACCACGCCGACCATCTCATGGCCGACTGTAATACCGGGTACGGCACGCGGCACCGAGCCGTGCTTGATGTGCAGATCGCTCGTGCAGATGCTCGACATGGTAACGCGCACCACCGCGTCTCCTGCATGCGTGAGAACGGGTTCCGGCTTGTTCTGCAGGGTAAACTCACCCTGTTTTCGATAAGTGTAAGCGAGCATAGTTTACGGCTCCGTTTCGTTAAATGTTATATCCATTATACGGGAGGGCGAAAAGAAAGTCAAACTGTGTCGATTTTATAAGGTGCCGAGAGTCGGGAAAAACTGCGCCAGAAAGAAAAACAGCACCGGCAGGAAGATCGCAGGCAGCAGATTGCCGACACGCAGCTTGCTGTTGAAGATAAGATTCAAGCTAATGGCAAAAATCAGCACGGAGCCGACACACGACATTTGACCAATCAAGACATCGGTCAGCCAGGGACGGATGAATCGTGCCATCAATGTAATGCCGCCTTGATAGAAGAAAATCGGCACAATAGACAGGTATACGCCCTTGCCGAGAGATGCGGCGAAGAGAATCGAGGCAACACCATCCAGAATAGCCTTGGCAATCAGCATGGTTGGGTCACCGCTCAGACCATCGTTTAATGCACCGACAATTGACATTGCACCGACACAAAACAGAAGAGATGCGGTAACGAAGCCTTCAACAAATCGGCTGTCCCCTTTGGCAGCAAAGTGTGATTGACAGAATGCACCGAAATCCTCCAGTCGCTGCTCGATATTCAGCGCTTCACCGATGACAGCGCCGAGTGCCAGACAGAGTATAATCAGCATGGTATGCTGGGTGCCGATTTCGCCATCCTGTATGGTCAATACTTCGCTGAGTGTTCCGCCTATACCGATAAAGCAGGTGCTTAGTCCCAGTCCCTGCATGACCGTTTTTTCAAAGCGTTTCGGCAGACCGTTTTTTAACAGTATACCGATAGTAGTGCCTATAAGCACCGTGCCGACATTTACAATGGTTCCAAGACCAATCATAAAATCCCCTCGTTTCACTTTACAACGCTAAAGTTTATTGTAAAGCAAAATGAGAGGATTGTCAATTCAGCGCAGACAGAACGGCGTTTTGCGGAAATGCCCGCCGCCGATTCTCCGTTCGGGATCGGGAAGTGCAAGCGCAAACAGATCATCCGCGAAGGCATCGCGGCAGAGCGCCGCTTGCAGATTTTCGGGCAGCCGTTTTTCCGTCACCGGTTTGACGATAACGGGCAGGGCAGCCTGCCTGAGCGCCGCCCGTCCGCGCACGCCGAGCGCCAGTACGCGCAGATAAGCCGGGGAGACAGGTGCGTCCGTCTCCACACCGAGCGCAGACCGCAGGAGCGCACGGCGCACACGAGCCGCCGGAAACCGCCGCGTTCGTTTCCCCGATGGTCAGCGGCAGCAGGCTTTCTTCGCTCTCTTCGCCCCAGTAGTTGCGCAGCTGAACCGCGACCGTGTAAACGCCGTCCGCCGCCTCGCTTCCGTCGGGCAGAACGCCGTCCCAGACCAGCTGTCCGCTCCCCGCGTCCACCTGCGTCGCGCCCAGATCGACGGTTTCGCCTTCCGTGCCGCGCAACTGCATCGCCAGCGCACCGCCCTCGGTTGTCTAAAAGGAAACCGTCCATCCTTCTCCGGCGTGCAGGCTCTCGCCGTCCGCCGTCACATTCGTCAGCTGCGGCGCGGCCTGCGCACAGGCCTCCGTCATCAGCAGCAGGAAAACCATCCATGAAATGCTTTTTTTCATCATAAACAGATGCTCCAATGGTTCAATTTATCGCTTCGCAATAAACTC
>OLOR01003295.1_pt1 | contig 11503 bp, 7 predicted proteins | sample 1672521 | NCBI WGS metagenome assembly OLOR01 (sample SAMEA3136695, study PRJEB25190) | human gut metagenome | biome: human gut; feature: human-associated habitat; material: faeces | place: Austria | collected 2013
GATGGCTCTATCACAGAATACGTATGTGTATATGGAAACAGTGGAAGAAACCGAGAACGAAATATAAGAATCTAGTCAAGCTGGGAATTCCAGAACACTATGCGGCAACAATAGCAAACAGTCGCAGAAAGTATTGGTATATCAGTAATAACAAAGCTGTGATTTGGGCGCTGAATAAAGAAAGACTGATAAACAGTGGCTTTTACGATTTAGCCACAGCCTATCAGTCTGTGCACGTCAACTATTGAAACCGCCGTGTACCGAACGACGCCTCCTACTCGATTATAGAAGTATGCCGGCTGAATTTGATATGCTCAACAGGAAAAGAATTTACATATCAGATAAAGTCATGAATGGATGCAGTGTCTTCATTATAGGCAATTTCTCCGGAAATAGTGCCGTCTTTAATAAATATGATTCTGTCACAGATTCCCATAAGTTCTTCCAGATTAGAGCTGAATATAAGAATGGAAGAACCTTTCAGGATCAGATCATTAAACATATTGTAGATATCTATTTTGGAAGGGATATCAATACTTTGGGTGGGTTCATTAAAAATAAAAATACGGGCGGAGGACATAAGCCAGCGCATAATGATCAGCTTTTGCTGTTCGCCGCCGGACAGATGATCAGGGATATTCTCAGGACTAAGATCCATATCCAGTTTATGAATATATTTATAATAACGCTGATATTCTGATTTTGTATGTGTCCAGAAGTGTCCCAGATTGTTTCCCTTGATAGAGTATACATTTTCAAGGAGATTAAGATTGGAAAAAAGTCCGTAATCTACCCGTTCGTCTGTAATATAGGCAAGCCCCAGATTCAGTGCATCTTCGGGACTTGTAATTTTTGCAGGAAGCCTGTCAACATAAAGCTTTCCGCCTGTCAGAGGTTCTATGCCAAACAGAGCTTTGGGTAATGTGTTTTTTCCGGATCCGGAACGCCCGAAGAATCCCAGAATTTCGCCCTGTTGCAGGGAAAAAGAAATATCTTTGATATATCCATTGGTTGCAATATGTTCTGCACATAATACTTCATTTCCCTTTTTTACCTGTATTTTGGGGTATCTGCTCTGACAGAAATCTGCAAACAGAAGGTTGTCGATATTTCCACTTTCCATCTCTTCTTTGGTAAAAGTAGTTTTCAGTTCTTTTTCATAGAAAATAGAAAAACGATCTATCAAATCAAAAAATGCATGATAATTATGCGAAATACAAAGGATTGTTACCTTTTTCTCCTTAAAGTATCTGATCAGCTCCAGAAAGAAATCCATATCAAATGAACTCATAAAAGCTACCGGTTCATCAAGAATCAGCAGATCCGGATCCATAAGATATAATTTTAAAAGTTCTACTTTACGTTTGGTAACTGGACTGCAGTCACTTACAAGGCGGGAGGCGTCTATGGATACATTATGCTTCTGGAAAAATTCATTGGCTAGCCGGATTTTCTTTTCGGCAGATGTAAAATTTTTTAAAGCGGTCTCAGCCGGAAGGTTGGCAAAAAGATTTTCTGCTATATTCATATTTTCGTAGAGGCAGGTATCCTGATGTATGGTTATGATTTTCTTCTTGATAGCATCCCGGGGAGAGAGCAGATGTAATTCCTGCTGCCGGAAGCTGATAGTTCCGGTATAGGATTTAAAAGGATAAATTCCTGCAAGTATATTTGCAATGGTTGTTTTTCCGGCTCCGTTTTCTCCCATGAGCAAGTGGCATTCGCCAGGGTAGAGAGAAAATGATACATTTTCTATGATTGGAACCTTATTAAGGGTTAAACCTATGTTTTTGCAGGAAAGGATAGGATTTTTCATAAGTGACACCTCTGATATAATACAGGAAATTAAATATTGAATGTAGCAAACACCTGAATTTTATGCTGAAAATAGTATTCTTTGTATGCTGCATCTGCACGTTCGTTTGTAATAACGGATGGAAACATATTAATGTCTCCAACAATTGCCGGAGCCTCACAGTTAAATCGGTCATAAGGACATAATGCAAAATTTTTCTTGGAAATCTTAAATACATTTTGTATCAGATATGCTGTATTTAAGGATGAAACAGAATATCCCCGGTTCATTGTAATCCCATCAATATCAAAAAAAGAAATATCAAAATAAAAATTTTCGAGAGTATTGAATGTCATAGTGCCTGAAAGATTTAATGTAGACGGATTTAAATTGCCGCCTGGAATGATCACAGACACATTTGGACTGTGCACGGCGCAGTCGTGTGCAACCATTAAATCAGAGGTGATAACAGTGACATTGACTTTGGGCTGCAGGTTGCGCACGATAAAACGGGAACAGATGCCCGGTCCAAGGAAGATTACCTGATTATTCTGAATAAACTGTGAGGCTATTTTTCCGATATTGGCATAAATGTCGGTTTTGATATCCGGCAGTTGAAATAAAGATACTTCTGAAGTTTCCTGTTCATTTAGTACTGCACCGCCGTGTGTACGTGTAAGAAATTGTTCATTTTCAAGTTTTTCAAGATCGCGTCGTATGGTAGCTTCTGTTACGTTCAGCTCCTGGGCAAGGGAAGGCACATCGGCCTGCTTGTTTTCCGTTAGAATTCTTTTTATTTCCTCTAAACGCTTGATTGGTAGCATATATAAACTCCTGATTGATATTACTTGTAAAAGTGTAAGACAAGTTGCTCTTTTGGTACATTATAACATGTGGAATGTATAAAAACAAATTTTTCTTTCGACAAATTGAAAATAAATGAACATGGAAAAACAAATTTATGAACAAAAATACACAATCGCATTCGTGAATTACTTACAAAATAATAAAAAATACACAAAACCAATTGACAAAATGAAAAAAATAGATAAAATTTAAACATAAACGAAAAATAAAAAACAAAAACGAAAATAAAATGAAAAAAGAAAGGAGGGGTTGCTGAAATGAACAACGAGATAATACTTAAAACATCAGATATAAAGAAACATTTTACAGGTACATATGCACTGAAAGGTGTATCGGTCGAATTGAAGAAAGGTGAAATTCATGCACTTGTGGGAGAAAATGGAGCTGGTAAATCTACACTGATGAATATTATATCAGGAGTTTTCCCGGCAGACAGTGGTTCTGTTTATCTGGACGGATCAGAAGTTCATTTTCGTAATCCAAATGATGCACAGATGGCTGGAATTGGTTTTGTGCATCAGGAACTTGCTTTATGCCAGGACTTGTCTGTAGGAAATAATATTTTTATAGGACATTTACCTACGAAGAAGAGTATGGTTGATAATAGCAGTTTAAATGAAGCATCAAGAAAGATTCTTGATCAGTTTGGAGAGAGCGGTAAAAATATTGATCCGTCAGAAATGGTAAGTTCTCTGAGTGTTGCTCAGCAACAGATGGTGGAAATAGCCAAAGCGTTATCTTCGGATTGTAAAGTCCTGATTTTCGATGAACCTACTTCAAGTTTGAATGAGGAAGAGGCAAAAGGCCTATTTGAGATTATTAATAAACTTGCCGCACAGGGAATAGGAATTTTCTATATAAGTCATAAAATGGAAGAGATTTTTAATATTTGTAATACCATTACAATTATGAGAGACGGACAGAAGATAGAGACGGTTGAAGTAAAAAATACGAATCCGGAATATGTCGTTTCCAATATGGTAGGAAAGGAACTTGGAAATCTTTATCCGGAGAAAAGCAAAACCCGCGGAAAAGAAGTTCTTAAAGTAGAAGGATTAACTCGTAAACCATATTTTTCAAATGTCAGCTTTTCAACTTATGAAGGTGAAATCTTGGGATTATGCGGACTGGTTGGAGCCGGACGTACGGAAATCGCAAGGGCTGTATGTGGAATAGACAAAAGGCAGTCAGGAGACATCTATTTATATGGAAAGAAAATTTCTGTTAATAACTGTAAAGATGCTGCCAAAGCAGGAATCTGTTATCTGACAGAGGACAGGAAAAAAGATGGATTATTTCTTGATATGTCCTTACTGGAAAATATGATAGCACCGCAGATTTCCGTTTTTTGTAAACATGGTTTGTTATCCGGAAGACAGGCGGAAGAAACTACTGCAAAGTATAAGAGTATGTTAAATGTGAAATATTCTTCTACTGCTCAGAATATAGGTAGCCTGTCAGGAGGTAATCAGCAGAAGCTGATGCTTGCCAAACTGCTTGCAATGAAGCCGAAGGTACTGTTTCTGGATGAACCTACCCGTGGAATTGATGTAGGAGCAAAAGCCGAGATTCACCAGTTGTTGAGAAAACTCAGTGATGAAGGAATCAGTATTGTAGTTATATCTTCAGAAATGCCGGAAACAGTAGGCGTTTGTGACAGAGTAGTAGTGATCAATGTAGGAGAAGTGGTAGGAGAAATCTCCGGAGATGAGCTGACGCAGAGTCAGATCGTATCTACCATTTCAGAATTTAATGATAAGGAGTGAACGAAAGTATGAAAAATGTGGCAGGAACTAAGGAACAGAAAGAAAAACTTTCTGCATGGAAAAAGATACGTTCCATGAAGGAGTTTTCCGTTTTAGTAATACTTTTGGTTTTGGTATTGTTTATATCGGTTTTATCACCTGCGTTTTTGACAGTAACAAATTTACGTACAACAGCAATTGGTTTTTCCTGTAATGCGATCATTGCCATTGCCATGACATTGGCACTGGTCAGCGGTGGATTTGACCTGTCAGTAGGATCTGTATTGGGTTTAAGTGCAGTATGTGTGGTTGTTCTTACGAATAACGGATGGAGCGTATGGATGGCATGTATCGTAGGAATCCTGGTTGGAATCTTCTGCGGTGGAATCAATGGTCTGCTGATCGGATATATGAATCTGAATGCGTTTATCACAACATTGGGTATGCAGCAGATGGCAAGAGGTATTGTATATGTCCTGACAAATGGAGGTTCTATCGGACTTCAGGATGCACCTGGAGTAAAAGCATTCCGGGTAATCGGTTCCGGTTCAATCGGAAAATTCCCGGTACTGTTTCTGGTTTGTCTGATTCTTGTGATCATCGGTGATATTTTTGTCAGAAGATCAGGAATTGTAAGAAATGTATTTTTTGTAGGAAGCAATGAAAAAACAGCAATGCTTTCCGGAATCAACACGAAACTCGTAAAAACAATGGTATATGTCCTGACAGGAGCGCTTTCCGGACTTGCAGGTGTACTGACAGCATCACGATTTGGAACAGCAACATCAAGTACAGGTTCAGGTGTTGAAATGACAGTTATCTCAGCAGCAGTTATCGGTGGTGTAAGTCTTACCGGTGGTAAAGGAACAGTTGCAGGTGCAGTATTAGGTGTTGTTCTTATGAGTGTTATCAGTAATATACTTGTAATCCTGAATGTATCTGTTCACTGGCAGAACTTTATTACAGGTGCAATTCTTATTCTGGCCATCATTTTCGATGCTCTCAGTAACAGAAAGAAAAATTGACAGAAACAGGAAATTCAATTTGGGGAATGCATATGCACGTATCACGTGTTAACAGCATAAAAACTATATAAAAGATTAGGAGGAAAAAAGAATGAAGGCGAAGAAATTAGTAGCAGTGGGGTTAGCAGCGGTAATGGCAACAGCTTCAATGGGAACAACTGCATTTGCAGATGGACTTGAACTTGAAGCACATCCGGATCAGACTTACTATATGGTAACATTCTTATCTGGATATTCATTCTGGACAGAGTGCTGGAGAGGTTTCCAGGATGCGGCAAAAATGCTCGGAGTAGAAGCCAAATATGGCGGAACAACAGAATACGACGTTAACTCAGCAGTAACATCTCTGGAGCAGGTTATTGCACTGAAACCAACAGGTATGGCAGTTACCTGTATGGATGCTGATGCTTACAAAGATCCTATCAACAATGCAATTGAGTCAGGTATTCCGATCGTAACATTTGACTCTGACTCACCGGACAGCAACAGAACAACTTTCCTTGGAACATCTAACTATCAGGCCGGCGTTACAGCAGCAGATTACATAGGTGAAAAACTGGGCGGAAAAGGAAGAGTAGCCTGCCTGACACGTACAGGACAGTCAAATATTAACGAAAGAATCGATGGATTTACCACTGAAATTGCAGACAAGTATCCTGATATTGAAATGGTACAGGTTGTAGATGCAGGAAATGACGAGAATGAAGCTGCTACAAATCTTTCAAGTTTATTATCTACAGACAGTGATATTGATTATATTTTCGCAGCACTTCAGCAGGCTGTTCTCGGAACTGAAACAGCACTTTCAGAAGCTGGTCTTACCGGTAAGATCAAAGTTGTAGGATTTGATACTGACAGTACTACACTGGATTCCATTAAATCCGGTTCTGTAGAAGCAACATTATCACAGTCTCCATACGCAGAAGGATTCTGGAGCATGATCTATGTATACATGCTTGCAAATCAGGATTGTATCAAATCTACTGATGACTGGTATGCAAAAGGATTCCCGTCATTACCGGCAACAGGCGATTCTGGTTGTTCAGTTGTAACAGCTGAAAATGCAGATATGTATTATATTTCAGAATAACAATAGTTTATTTATTAATACAGGATGCGTGGCAGTGATACAGCGCATCCTGTATAGGTTAAAGGAGTAAGATATATGGAGAATCGAATTACACATGCTGCCATTAGTGATGTGAAAATTACATCAGGACTTCTTGGAAGGGTTTCCAGACTGGTGAAAGAACAGGTTCTTCCTTATCAGTGGGACATTCTGAATGATGTGGCAAAGGATGCAGTACCTGATCATAGTATTGAAAATTTCAGCGTGGCGGAAGGAAATGATGAGGGTTATCCCAGTCATTGTATTGCAAATTTTAAAATTGCAGCAGGAAGAGAAAAAGGTGATTTTTACGGAATGGTCTTCCAGGACAGTGACCTGGCAAAATGGCTGGAAGCTGTTTCGTACAGATTAATGAGTGATCCGGATAAAGATCTGGAAAAAACTGTTGATGAAACTGTTGACTTAATTGGAGAAGCGCAACAGGAAGATGGATATTTAAATACATATTTTACGATCAAAGAACCTGAAAATCGTTTTACAAATCTGTGTGAATGCCATGAATTGTATTGTGCAGGTCATATGATGGAAGCTGCTGTAGCGTATTACAAAGCAACCGGAAAAGACAAGCTGTTAAAGATCATGTGCAGAATGGCAGACCTGATTGATAAAAATTTTGGACCGGAAGAAAATAAAAGGCATGGATATCCAGGACATGAAGAGATAGAACTTGCACTGGTAAAAATGTATGAAGTGACCAAAGAAGAGAGATATCTGAAGCTTGCCAAATATTTTATAGATGAAAGAGGAAAAAAACCATATTATTTTGATATAGAATTTGAGAAAAGGCATCATGCATCTCATTTCTCATATTTATATCCTCCGTACGGAATGTACAGCAATGGACCGAAATATGAACAGTATCATTTGCCTATACGTGAACAGAAAACTTTCGAAGGACATTCTGTAAGATGTATGTATATGGCAAGCGGAGCGGTAGATGTAGCCAAACTGACAGACGATGAGGAACTTATGAATACCTGTCGTACATTGTATCAGAACATGGTTCAGAGAAGGATGTATGTGACAGGCGGAATCGGATCCACACCGAAAGCGGAAATGTTTACTTCGGATTATGATCTTCCTAATGACATGGTATACGGAGAAACTTGTGCATCAGTAGGAATGATGTTCTTTACGAAGAGACTACTTGAGGTGGAACAGAAAGGTGATTATGCGGACACCATGGAACGGGCTTTGTATAATACCTGTCTGGCAGGAATGTCACTGGATGGAAAAAGTTTCTTCTATGTAAATCCGCTGGAGGTTGATCCCGTTATCAGCAAAGAAAATCCGGATCGGGCACATGTATTACCGGTCAGACCTGCATGGTTTGGATGCGCATGCTGTCCTCCGAACCTGAGCAGAATGATCACTTCACTTGCTGAGTATATTTACACCATAAAGGGAGATCAGGTATATGTAAATCTATACGTACCGGATCAGGCAGTCCTTCATCTGGAAAATCAGACAATTGAACTGGAAACAGAGACAGAGTATCCATATAAAGGGCTGATTAAATTTAATTTAAAAGCAGCAGGAGATTATGAGATCTGTCTTCGTATTCCGGCATGGAGCAGTCATAAATGGAGTGCTTCGGTTAATGATGAAAAGGTGCAGGCAGAAGTAAAAGATGGTTATATTCATCTGAGACGCAACTGGAACGCAGGAGATGTTGTTTTGCTTGAACTTGATTTTGAACCAAAACGTATATACGCAAATCCAAAAGTATCAAAAGATGTAGGAAAAGTAGCTATCCAGTGTGGTCCGCTGGTATATTGCCTGGAGGAAGTAGACAATGGAAAAGGACTGCAGAGAATTTATCTTCCAAAGGATTCAAAATTAGAACTTGAACATCGGAATGATAAACTTCTGGGAATTAATGAAATCCATACCAAAGGTTATCGATTAAAAGAATTAGAAGATGATACGGTATTGTATACTTCTGAAGGAAACTGGGAATATGAACCTGTAGATTTAACGTATATTCCGTATTATGCATGGGCCAACAGGGGAGAAAATGAAATGACAGTCTGGGTGCATGAGATGAATTGACAGACCTGCAGAAAGGAGACAGATTATGGCATTTAAAGTAGACGGCAACAAATTAATTTACAGAAACGACAGTGAAATTTTACAGTTAGAGCCATGGGGTGAAAACAGTTTACGAGTTCGTGGTACAAAGACATCAGCTGTATCTCAGGAACCATGGGCATTATTGGATGAGCCGGTTCCGTGTAAAGCGGAAATCAAGGTTGATGGAAAAACCGCAAGCATTACCAATGGAAAAATTACAGCATCTTTTAACGAATTTGGATGGCTGACTTATTACAATCAGAAAGGTGAAGTTCTTCTTGAAGAAAGATGGAGAGTAAACAACGGAGGCGATAAAACAAGTCCTCTTGCAATCTGTGGCCGTGAATATAAACCGTTGATCGGCTCCAGTGATTACAAAATTACTCTTCGTTTCGAAGGACAGGATGGAGAAAAAATATATGGTCTTGGACAGAGACAGGAAAAACAGCTGAATATGAAAGGCTGCTGTCTGGAACTGGCTCAGAGAAATACTCAGTCAAGTATTCCGTTTGCTCTTTCCAACAGGGGATATGGTTTCCTCTGGAATAACCCGGCAATCGGTCGAGTTACTTTTGCAAACAACCTGACAGAATGGACTGCGGAATGCACAGAACATATGGATCTGTGGATCACAGCGGGAGATACTCCGGCAGAAATTGAAGAAGCATATGCAAATGCAACAGGAAAAGTTCCGATGATGCCTGACTATGCAACAGGATTCTGGCAGTGCAAACTGCGTTATAAAACACAGGAGCAGCTGTTAAGTGTTGCGAGAGAGTATAAAAAGAGAGGAATTCCGATTTCTGTTATTGTCTGCGATTTCTTTCACTGGACCAATCAGGGAGAATGGAAATTTGATCCGAAATACTGGCCGGATCCACAGGCTATGGTAGATGAACTGAAAAGTATGGGAATTGAACTGATGGTTTCCATCTGGCCTACCGTTGATGTAAACAGTGAAAATTATGAAGAAATGAAAGAACTGGGACTGCTGGTGCGTTCTGAACGCGCAAATGCCGTACAGATGCAGTTTATGGGAAATGAATATCTTTTCGATGCATTTAACCCGGAATCCAGAGAATATGTATGGAATAAGGCAAAAGAAAATTATTATAAATATGGCATCCGTATTTTCTGGCTGGATGAAGCGGAACCGGATTATATGTTCCACTATGATTATGACAACTTCAGATATTACAAAGGACCTGCTGTAAAAGTGTCCAATTATTATCCGGTAGAATATGCCAAGACATTCTATGAAGGTATGGAAAAAGAAGGACAGAAGAATATTCTGAATCTTCTTCGATGTGTATGGGCAGGAAGCCAGAGATATGGTGCATTACTTTGGTCCGGAGATACACATTCCACATTTGATTTCCTTAGAAACCAGATGGCTGCCGGCTTAAATGTAGGACTTTCCGGAATTCCGTGGTGGACTACAGATATCGGAGGATTTACTGGTGGAGATATTCATGATCCCAAGTTCCATGAACTCCTGATCCGCTGGTTCCAGTTTGGATTATTCTGCCCTGTTACCAGACTTCACGGCTTCCGTGATCCGATCGATTTTACTATTTCCAATGCTGCCAAGATGTGGAACCAGCCATTTGGAAGTGGTGCTGAAAATGAAATTTACAGCTATGGTGAAGATGTATATAAGATCCTGAAAGGCCTTGTAGATACCCGTGAGACATTACGGCCATATGTAAAAGAACAGATGGTTAAAGCACATGAAAAAGGTACTCCTGTGATCCGTCCGCTGTTCTACGATAATCCGGAGGACGAAACCTGCTGGGATGTAAATGATGAATACATGTTTGGACCGGATATCCTTGTTGCACCGGTTCTCTATGAAGGAATGAGAGAGCGAAGCGTCTATCTGCCGGCAGGAAGAACATGGAAAGAAGTACAGACCGGTAAGGTATATGAAGGAGGAACAACTGTTACATGTGATGCACCGTTGTCCGTAATTCCTGTATTTACTACGAATGATTCAGACTTTAAATTTGTAGATTAAAATACTGTAAATGATCCATACTTAAGAAAACCGCCTTTTTCGGCGGTTTTCTTAGTGTAGCATAAAATATTGGGTAATGATAAGCAGGACAAATCCAGCGAAATATGATAAAATAAAAAATACATACATGATTACAGATGAAGTCTTGTATGAACAATTCTGAAATGGCGGGAAAACATGACTATTATAGAATTTTTGAGAGATATGGTTAACATGGAGGGGCTGAACAGTCTGAGTGATGGAAACCGGATAAATGGATATCTTGCAGATTATTTTCCTGATAGTACGAAAGAAAGAGCTGCTATCCGGGTGGCGAATTCTCTGGGATATGGAAGAAAGATATACAATCTGGCGGCTGAAACGGATCGAAAACTTCAGAGTATTAAAATTGAGCAGTTAAGGAAACAGTTATGTGATGAGGCATGGCTTAATCCGGAGGCCGCTGATTATGTAATACGGGTCTATGCATCGGCTGCATCTATTTCAATGGACAGAATAAGAAATTCTTCTGAATCTGAAAGAAATAAAACGGATATAAAAGCAGATTCAGCTGAACTTGAGAAACTGAAAAACCGAATTTCAGTATTGGAAAAGGAAAATCTGGAATTAAGAGACAGATTGCAATATATACAGGCAGAATATAATAATATCCTTTCTCAGTATCAGAAAAATACGAAAAAATATAGCGATGATTTTGAGAAAGAACCGGATTTTGAGGATGAATCCAGAGCGTTTGTCTGGTACAGCCATGCGGCAGAAAAAGGAAATATGGAGGCTGCTTATAAATTGTGCCTGATGTATGGAAAAATCGGACGATATGAAGAGGCAACCAGATACTGTATTATGGCAGCA
>OLOR01003343.1_pt1 | contig 11370 bp, 9 predicted proteins | sample 1672521 | NCBI WGS metagenome assembly OLOR01 (sample SAMEA3136695, study PRJEB25190) | human gut metagenome | biome: human gut; feature: human-associated habitat; material: faeces | place: Austria | collected 2013
TGCGTAATATTTTCCTCTTACTTTATTAGAGCACAACATAAATGTTGTATTGTCAAATATAAAATTATATATTTTTATTCAATAATTACATCTGACCTTATTACACATTCATCTTCTCCCTTATAATTAAATGTCAGTTTAATACCACCTGACATTATCAAACTTCTTTACATTGAACATTTTAATATAATCAGATAAGTCTTATTATAGTCGCAAGTTAATTAAGTTACTGCTATGTAATATATTTGTAGTTCTGGCAGAGCATTTTAACAATTTAACAAAAAGCATTTAAATATAAAGAAATGAGGTTAATAATTATGACAACTACTTCTCAGTATGAATTAAACAAAGGACTTGCACAGATGTTAAAGGGCGGAGTTATTATGGACGTAACAACTCCTGAACAAGCTAAGATTGCTGAGGCGGCTGGTGCCTGTGCTGTTATGGCACTTGAAAGAATACCTGCTGACATCAGAGCCGCTGGCGGTGTATCACGTATGAGTGACCCTAAGATGATTAAAGGAATTCAGGAAGCTGTAAGTATCCCTGTTATGGCTAAGTGCCGTATCGGGCATTTTGTTGAAGCCCAGATGTTACAGGCTATTGAGATTGATTATATTGATGAATCAGAAGTACTTTCTCCTGCTGATGACATTTATCATATTGATAAGACACAGTTCAATGTACCATTTGTATGCGGTGCAAGGGACTTAGGCGAAGCTTTAAGAAGAATTAACGAAGGGGCTTCTATGATTAGAACTAAGGGTGAACCTGGTACTGGTGATGTTGTTCAGGCTGTACGCCATATGAGAAAAATGAATTCTGAAATCCGCAAGATTACATCTATGCAGAAAGATGAACTCTTTGAGGAAGCTAAGCAGTTACAGGTTCCTTACGACCTTGTACTTTATGTGCACGATAATGGAAAGCTTCCTGTTGTTAACTTTGCCGCTGGTGGTGTTGCAACCCCTGCTGATGCTGCTCTTATGATGCAGCTTGGTGCTGAGGGTGTGTTCGTAGGTTCTGGTATATTCAAGTCTGGTAATCCTGCAAAACGTGCTTCTGCTATCGTTCAGGCTGTTACTAACCATCAGGATGCAGCACTTATTGCCAAGTTATCAGAAGACCTTGGCGAAGCTATGGTAGGTATCAATCCTAGTGAAATACAGATAATTATGGAAGAACGTGGACGTTAATAATATAATCGCACATAGAAATGAGGCTTACTATGAAGATAGGTGTACTTGCTGTCCAAGGTGCTTTTATTGAACACGAGCATATGATTGAAGAAATCGGACATACAGCAATAGAAATAAGACAACGGGATGATTTAGAGGGATTAGACGGTCTGATACTGCCTGGCGGTGAAAGTACTGTTCAGGGACAGTTACTTAACAAGCTTGATATGATGAAGGACATTAAGAATATGATTAGTAATGGTCTTCCAACACTTGCAACCTGTGCTGGACTTATACTTCTCTCTGAACATATAGCAGACGATAACATAGTCCATATAGGAACGCTTCCTGTCACCATTAAACGTAACGCTTACGGAAGACAGCTTTCAAGCTTTGTAACTAACGCTGATATTAAGCATATCGGCAATTATCCTATGACATTTATAAGAGCACCTTATATCGAAAATGTCAGCGATGGTGTTGAAGTGCTTGCAAGTGTTGATAATCATATTGTTGCCGCTAAATACAATAATCAGATTGGACTTTCTTTCCACCCTGAATTAACAGGCGACACACGCATACACGAATATTTCTTATCAACTATAAAATAGCTCTATTCAAAAATAAAAATCAGGACAATGCAGCAGAATACGCCACGCTGTATTGTCCTGATTTTATTATGCTTATATAGCGTTGAAATGTTATTTATATACGATGAATAGCAAAATTATAATTTACACTCTGACTTTTATGCCTTTTGTGTCTCTATGTGCCATTTTCATCTTAGCAAAGTCTATCTTCTTTCCTTTATATTCCATCGTGAATTCCATTCCGTCATCCATAATGAATATATCTTCTATATAATCGTCTTTGCCAAGCTTAATACCTCTGACACCTACTGCACTCTTCTTCTTAACTGGTATTTCAGAAAGAGGGAACTTTAAGAACACACCATTAGCTGTCTGTACAATTACATTTTTATTACTTACAATTTCTTCAACTTCACTTCTGCTGCCATCAAGATTAAACTTAGAAAGCGTTTCAACCTGAACGTCAGCCTTTTCAATGCTTACTATCTTGTCATCATCCTGAAGCTTTGTCGAAGCTACCGTTCTCTTGGCTACATCAAATTCTGCCGTGTCAACTATCTTCATCATGCCCTGACTTGTAACAAAGAGCAGCTTCTGATTTTTGATAGTTTCATATGCACACAGGTATATAATAAGCTCACCGCTGCTGTCATAATTTCCAAGATTATCTATTGGAGTACCTTTGTCCCTGAACTTAGTGAGGAAAGGAATATCCTTTACTTTAATCTGGTGAAGCTGTCCGTTATCCGTAAATATACATATTTTATCAGTATTCATACAGGTAAATACATACTTAAAATCGTTGTAGATAGCTTCCTTATTACGTTCATAAGAAGCTGTATCTATAGTCTTTGCATAGCCAAATCTATCCATAATAAATACAACTTCCTGTGCTGGAACTTCTTTTTCAACGAATACTGCAACCTTTGCATCAGTTATTACGGTCTTTCGTTCAACACCATATTCCTTCTTAATTCTTACAAGGTCGTCCTTTATTACTTTTGCCATAGCCTTCTTACTGCCAAGTATCTTTTCATACTTTGCAATCTTTGAAAGACATTCGTCATATTCCTTCTGGAGTGCAAGTATCTCAAGACCTATAAGCTTGTACAGGCGCATTTCAAGTATGGCTGAAGCCTGCTTTTCTGTAAAATCAAGCTTAGCCGCCTGATTCTTAGAGGCTTCTGACTTGAATTTGATATTATCAACATTTCCATTAATAAGGCAGTCCTTTGCCATTTTAAGATTAGAGCTTCCACGAAGAATTTCTATTATAAGATCGATTATATCGCAGGCTCTTATAAGTCCTTCTTTAATCTCCTTATTGGCAAGCTCCTTATTAAGAAGTGTTGTGTATTTTCTTGTATTTATCTCATACTGGAAGTCAATATGATGCTTTATTATCTGGCGTAACCCAAGAGTTTCCGGTCGGCCGTCAACTATAGCAAGCATATTTACACCAAATGTATCTTCAAGCTTAGTCTTCTTATATAAAAGGTTCTTAAGATTTTCAATATCTGTGTTCTTCTTTAATTCAAGAACTATTCTTATACCTTCTTTTGATGACTCATTTGACACATCAACAATATCAGTTGTCTTCTTGGTTTCAACCAAATCCACTATATCTGATATGAACTTTCCAATATTAGCACCTATCATTGTATAAGGAATTTCTGTTATTACAAGCCTGTCCTTCTCGCCTTTTCTTGCCGCTGGCTCATATACAACCTTTCCTCTTAACTTTATCTTTCCTGTACCAGTCTCATATATGCCTGCAAGCTCTGACTTATTAATAACAAGTCCACCTGTAGGAAAGTCAGGTCCGGGTATATACTGCATAAGCTCAGTTGTAGTTATATCTTCATTATCCATATATGCGCATACTGCATCGACAACTTCTGAAAGATTATGTGTTGGAATATTAGTTGTCATACCAACTGCGATACCGTCAGCACCATTTACCAACAGATTAGGTATTCTTACCGGAAGAACTGCTGGTTCTTTCTCTGTTTCATCAAAGTTAGGCACAAAATCAACTACATCTTTATCCAAGTCTGATAAATATACATCCTGTGTGAACTTCTTAAGCTTGGCTTCTGTATATCGCATAGCCGCAGCACCGTCACCTTCTATAGAACCAAAATTGCCGTGACCGTCAACAAGTGCCATTCCCTTTTTAAAATCCTGTGAAAGCACAACAAGTGTTTCATATATAGAACTGTCGCCGTGTGGATGATATTTACCCATTGCATCACCTACGATACGCGCTGACTTTCTATGAGGTTTATCATAATTTAAACCAAGCTGATCCATAGCATACAGCACTCTTCTTTGTACTGGCTTAAGTCCATCCCTTACATCCGGAAGTGCTCTTGCTGTTATAACACTCATTGAGTAATCTATATAGGACTTCTGCATCAGCTCAGAATATTCAGTTTTAATAATATTCTCTGCCATTATTATCTCCGTATAATACTTTTATTAATATATATCATAATACCAGGGTCAAAAGGTCTAAACCCATATGAGCTTGCTCATAGGTGGGTGAAAGACCTTGGGACCCGCCCCGATATGAGCATAAAAGTGGGATGATAATCCCACGATATGCGAATACTGGGGAGGATTGTGGGAGTGCGTAGCACGGAACAATCCGTAGGTATCATAGTTGGGGGCTTTTGACCCCAACATCATATCATTTTTATGCATCAATCTCCGCTTCATTAGCGTGTGCATGTATAAATGCTCTTCTTGGTGGCACATCACTTCCCATAAGCATAGAAGTAACCTCTGTTGCCATTCTTGCATCCTCTATCTCTACCTGCTTTAATATTCTTGTCTCTGGATTAAGTGTAGTTTCCCATAACTGTTCAGGGTCCATCTCGCCAAGCCCCTTATATCTTTGCAGAGTAAATGTTCCACTTGCGTGAAGCTCTTTATACCTTTCCAGTGCTTTATCATCATAAAGATACTGTACTGTCCTGCTCTTATCTACCTTCGTCTTAGTTCCTTCTGCCTTCTTAGAAGCTTTGTCTGCCTTAGGTACTTTCTTAAGTTCAGCCCTGTAAAGCGGTGGTGTAGCTATGTACACATGTCCCTGATTAATAAGTTCAGGCATAAATCTATAGAAAAATGTAAGCAGAAGTGTATCAATATGTGCACCATCAACATCGGCATCTGTCATAATGATAATCTTATCGTATCTTAACTTGCTTATATCAAAATCATTGCCGTAACCTTCAAGGAAGCCACAGCCAAATGAGTTAATCATAGTCTTAATCTCGGCATTAGCAAGCACCTTATCAATAGAAGCCTTCTCTACATTAAGTATCTTACCTCTTATTGGAAGTATAGCCTGAGTACGTCTGTTTCTTGCTGTCTTGGCTGAACCACCCGCAGAATCTCCCTCGACTATAAACACCTCACATTCCTCTGACTTCTTGCTCTCACAGTTAGCAAGCTTACCATTGGAATCTATTGAGAACTTAGACTTAGATAAAAGATTAGTCTTCGTTCTCTCCTCTGCCTTTCTTATCTTTGCAGACTTTTCGGCACAGGCTATTACTGACTTTAACTGTTCAAGATTTCTATCAAAATATAACTGTACCTCATCACTTGTAACCGCACTTACAACTGTTCCCGCATCCGGATTATCAAGCTTAGTCTTAGTCTGGCCTTCAAATCTTGGTGCAGGGTGCTTGATAGCCACAATTGCTGTCATACCATTTCTTACATCAAGACCGGTAAAGTTATTATCCTTTTCTTTAAGAACACCTAACTCCCTTGCATACTGATTAATAATCATAGTGAACTTAGACTTAAATCCTGTAATATGAGTTCCCCCCTCCTGAGTGTATATGTTATTACAAAAACCAAGAATATTTTCCTCAAACTCATTAACATACTGGAAAGCACACTCTACCTCTATGCCGTCTTCACTCTTCTTAAAATAGATAATATCCGTCACAGCTTCCTTGCCATTGTTAAGTTCCTTTACATATGCCTTGATACCATCTGGTTCTGAATATGTAATCTTTTCCTCGCTTCCACTTCTCTTATCCTCAAAATGTATTGTAAGTCCCGGATTAAGATAAGTTGTCTCGTGCATTCTGCTCTTTATTGCATCTGACTTAAATCTTGTCTTTTCAAATATCTCACCATCAGGAAGAAATGTTACTTTAGTTCCTGTATCATTCTTTCTGCATGTTCCCACTTTTTCAAGTGGTGCTACTGCCTTTCCTCTTTCATAACGCTGCCTGTATACACCACCATCAACCTTTATCTCTACTTCAAGCCAAACTGAGAGTGCATTAACTACTGACGCACCTACACCGTGAAGTCCGCCTGATATCTTATACCCGCCATCACCGAACTTACCACCTGCGTGAAGCACTGTAAATACTACCTCAACTGCAGGTATGCCTGCCTTTGGATGAATTCCTATAGGAATACCTCGTCCATTATCTATAATAGTAGCAGTTCCATCATTATTAAGGGTTACTGTAATCTCGCTACAGTAACCCGCAAGGTGTTCATCAACTGCATTATCAGCTATCTCATATATAAGGTGGTTAAGTCCTTTAGTTCCAACACTTCCTATATACATTCCTGGTCTTTTTCTTACAGCTTCAAGACCTTCAAGAATTGATATACTATTTGCATCATATTTTGCTGCCATTATATTCTACACTCCTGTACTACTCTAATTAATTGTTATTGAATTAAATAAATCCTCAAATCTTACATTAAAAGATGGTGCAGAAGAAACTTTTAACTTATTCCATTCATCTTTGTTAATTTCAACATACTTTGAAGACTCATATTGTTCAAATTTATCATTAAATGCCTCTAACTTCTTCTTTTCAAGAATTGATGACTTATTAACCTCTGTCTTCGCTTTATCATTATCTGACGTACATCTTATTATATAAAATCTTCCGTCAGCTTCTACGATTCCGCTTGTCTGGCCTGTTGAAAGTGAATAAGCTGTATCTTCAAATGCTTTAGCCATCTCGCCTCTTCTAAGTTCATATTCATATTCGCCGTCAGCATTATATTTCTTGGCAATTGCAAAGAATGAATTGCCCTCATTTAATTCTGCATAAGCTTTGTCAATTTCTTCCTTTGAGTCTGTTACAATATATTGTATATTTATTACTCTTGCATCATCTGAACTCACTTCAATATCCATAAGTGAAGTTACATCATTGTAAAGCTTTGAAGCGATTGCAAATTCAGTAAACATCTGATTAACCTTATCCTCTGTGATATCATACTGGCTCTTCTGTTCTTCTGTAAGACCATCAAAATACTGTTCTGCTGCCTTAGCTGTTTCATTCTTTTCTTCTCTTCCAAGAACTACTCCTCTTTCTTTAGCCATAGAATTCATACATCTTACTCTTATAAGCTTTACTCTTATCTGTTCTTTTATATATTCCTCAAACGGCTGTCCGTCAATATCTTCTGTCCATATACTGCTTCCAAACATATCTTCATATTGTTTCTTAGCATCTGACATTAATACTTCTGCCTCAAATGTATAAGTCTTCTGTCCATCAACCTTCATAACAACAGATTTTCCCATACCAGTTGAAATATATAATAAATTACCATTAAAGAACTTCATAAATACTAATACCGCAGCCACAGCTACAATAATGATAAGTGCTGTTATTAATCTTTTCTTATTTCTTTTCATAACTTCTCCATTCTGGTTATTTGTGATAAGGTTCATTCTTCATAATTCTGTAGCTTCTATATATCTGTTCAAGAAGAATTACTCTCATAAGCTGATGTGGAAATGTCATAGGCGAAAAACTAAGCTTGAAATCAGCCCTGTCAAGAACCCTTTTATCAAGCCCTAATGAACCTCCTATAACAAAGACAATATCACTCTTTCCTGATATTCCAAGATTATCTATTTTCTGTGATAACTGTACAGAATCAAGCATTTTACCATCAATTGCCAGAGCTATCACATATGCTTCATCTTTTATGCACGAAAGAAGTCTTTCTCCCTCTTTAGCCTTTATTATATCATTAACAGTATCACTTGCATTATCAGGTGTCTTCTCATCTGCCACCTCTTTTACCTCAAGCTTGCAGTATCTTGACAACCTTTTACTGTACTCATCTATTGCCTGACAATAGAACTTTTCCTTTACTTTGCCTACACAGCATATTGTTATTCTCATATCAGCCCAACTATGCCTCTACGAAGAAATATCCGCCGTTATTATCAAGCTTGAACACTTCAAGCTGTTCCTCAAGCTCTGCATCAGAAAGTTCTGATACATCCATTCCCTCATCGTCCATAATCTGTCTTAATTCTTTAATATTACTGCAATACTGTGCAAAGCATTCCTCAAGAAAATCTTCTGCCTCCTCTAAATCATATACAACCGGCTCATCAAAAAGCTTCTTCTGATCTCTTAAAAATACCTTTGCACATTCTTTCATATGTTTTTCCATAATAATACTCCTCATTTCTACAAACATTATCTTATATATTAAACTCTTTTCTTAGTGTGCCTTCAACCCATTCAGTTGTGTCATATGCATATTTCTTGATATCCTCACATGCTGTATCCATAACATACGCATATTTTACTGACTTAAGCATATCAATATCATTATAATTGTCGCCAAATGCCATACATTCATCTTCTGACAATCCAAAGTACTGCTGAAGCTGATGCATTGCTTTTCCTTTGGTAACGCTGCTCTCCATAAAATCAAGATATAAATCTCCTGAAACTGTAATTGAAGCTTTGCCATTCCATTTGCTAAAGAAATGTTCCTTGGAATTATCAATTCCGCTTAAATCACATACCGCAATCTTTAATATATCTTCATCTACATCTGTGAATTTATCAATAAGCGTAGTCTTATAATTAACAACCTTGGTCATTCTATAATGATATTCTTCTGTCTTAGGCTTGATATATGCTGTATGCTGGCCTGATATAAGCACCTCGCAATCAGGCTGTTCATATACATCTTCTATTATCTCAAGAGCAAGCTTTCTATCCATTGGTGTCTTGGCAATAACCTCACCCTTATATTCACATAATGCTCCATTCTCAGCAATGTATACAAGCTTATCGCTTACAGGCTCAAAAAGCCTTTTCAGGCTTACTATCTGTCTTCCGCTGGCAGGTGCAAAGTACATTCCTTTATTAACAAGCTGTTCAATCGCTTTAATTGTAGATGGTTCTACACTCTGGGCACCTTTTCTTAGTATTGTACCATCAAGATCACTTGCAATTAATTTAACCATAACTTTAACTCCTGATATACCCTTGCAACCGGAAGTCCGACAACATTATTATAGTCACCGTCTATCTTTCCAATAAATGCTGCAAATCTCCCCTGAATTCCGTAAGCCCCTGCTTTATCCATTGGCTCACCTGTACTTATATATTCTCTTATCTCATTATCACTAATATCATTACAGTATACATCTGTCTTTTCTGCAAAGTTACTTACAACATTATTATTCTTGATAAGTGTAACACCTGTATACACCTGATGACAATCACCAGCCAGTTCCTTAAGTATATCAAAAGCATTACCCGTATCCTTAGGTTTTGTAAGAATATGTCCCTTATGGCTTACGATTGTATCTGCACCTATAACTACAACATCTTCATTCCTGTAATCATCATCATCTTTTACCATATCCCATACAGCCTGTGCCTTAATCCTTGATAGATATTTCACATATTCATCCGGCTGTGTAATTAAAGTTGTCTCATCAACATCACTCGTAATTATATCAAATTCTATTCCTATCTGTTCCAGCAGTTCTTTGCGTCTTGGTGAACCAGATGCAAGAATAATCTTACTCATATATTCATTCCTTTCAGAATTAATTCATTAACTATAAGATTATAACAGCTGGTAAGTCAAAAATCCAGTTATTACTAAAAAAGAATATAAAATAGAAAAGAATATGCAAAGCACATTCCCTAACCGAGCACGACCGCCTGCAACTGACTACAGCTTCATATGGGTACATATCACCAGCACATAGTTCCTTTTATGTAATAGTAAATTCCGATAAAATTATCCATTACATAAAAAGGCTTCCTTTCTAAACAGAAGGAAATATTACTATATCTCCTGTCTGTTTAAAGGAAGCACATAATTATATCTCTGCAAATATGTTCATATACGCAGATACAATATTTATACTGATATTATTCTCTACTCAGTCATACTTCTGTTCATTGCTGATTCTACCGCATCAATTGAAGCTCTTATGATATCGTGGTCGATACCTATGCCAAAGTATTCTTTACCATCATCACCCTTAATTCCTACATATGCAATAGCACTTGAATCAGAACCCTGCTTTAATGAATGTTCCTCATAGCATATTACATCACAAGGCTTTCCAAAATGCTTTGAAAGTGCATTACTTACAGCATCAAGACGACCATTACCACCCGCTTCTACTACTGTTGTCTTTCCATCAGCCTCAATTGTAACTTCTGTCTGGATACCATCAATCTGCTTGAAATGGACTTCTGAAATCTTGAATACCGGTGTGAACTTCTTATAACGCCTCTCAAATATCTCAAGAACCTCATCTGCTGCAAGTTCCTTATGGTTAACATCCGATACATCTTTAACAGCATAACCTAGGTCTTCTCTCATAGCCTTTGGAATAATCATTCCATAATTATGCTCAAGAACATAAGCAACTCCGCCCTTACCTGACTGGCTGTTAATTCTGATTACGTCTGAGTCATATGTACGTCCAACATCTTCTGGATTAATTGGAAGATATGGAACTGTCCACTTAGATGGATCCTGTTCAATTCTATAGTGCATACCTTTAGATATGGCATCCTGATGTGAACCAGAGAATGCTGCAAATACAAGCTTACCACAGTATGGGTGTCTGTCATCTATCTTCATCTGTGTAAGACGTTCAAACATCTCTGCAAGCTCTGGCATATTAGAAAAATCCAATTCCGGGTCAACGCCCTGTGCGTACATATTCATAGCAAGATTAACAATATCCACATTACCAGTTCTCTCACCATTGCCAAATAATGTACCTTCTATTCTGTCTGCACCTGCAAGCATACCAAGCTCTGCATCTGCAACGCCTGTTCCTCTGTCATTATGTGGATGAAGTGATACAACTACATTTTCTCGATTATGAAGATTCTTGCTCATATATTCAACTTGACTTGCAAATACATGTGGAAGTGACATCTCTACTGTAGCAGGAAGATTAATTATACACTTCTTATCAGGTGTTGGCTGCCATATATCTATAACTGCATTACACACTTCAAGTGCGTATTCTGGCTCTGTTCCTGTAAAGCTTTCAGGACTATATTCAAAAAGGAAATTACCGCCATCTGCTTCTGCAAGTTCTTTAAGAAGCTTAGCGCCCTCAATTGCAATCTGTTTGATTTCTTCTTTAGACTTTCTGAATACCTGCTCTCTTTGTGCAAGAGATGTCGAATTGTATACATGTACAATCGCTCTTGGTGCACCCTTTACAGCTTCAAAAGTCTTCTTAATAATATGCGGTCTTGCCTGTGTAAGTACCTGTATTGTAACATCATCAGGAATCATATTCTTCT
>OLOR01003350.1_pt1 | contig 11350 bp, 10 predicted proteins | sample 1672521 | NCBI WGS metagenome assembly OLOR01 (sample SAMEA3136695, study PRJEB25190) | human gut metagenome | biome: human gut; feature: human-associated habitat; material: faeces | place: Austria | collected 2013
TACAAATTTATCCCCACTAAAAATCTACTGACCCGTCTTAATGCTCTATTGCGGGTTAAAATACGGAAGCTTGATTTTGCCGCTCATGTATAATGAAAAAGCTCCAGACAGTGTATGTTTCTGTCTGGAGCTTTACTTATAATATGTTTGTCTGCGTTTCTTTTATCAATAATTATCGTCGTCGCTTACGTCTTCTGCTTCTAAAGCCAATTCCTCAGGATCAGTATCGAATGTTGTACGATAGCTTTCTTCGGTCAGTTTGTCTTCATCGAAATCGTCATCGTCGTCATCGTCAAACTTATCCTCATTTTCCTCTTCATATTCCTCGTCCTCGTCGTTGAGTCTTTTGTATTTGCTGTCGTCCTCATCTTTATGTGGTGTGTAAGGCGTGTTTTCCGGTTTTTCCTTGGCAAATATGGCTTCCACCCACATACCTTTTTCTATTTCAAGGACATCGTATCCGTCTTTAATTTTCTTTTCATACATACCGCCCGGTTTGTGGAGTCTGTCTTTCGGCAATGTTGTTGTGCTTATGTCGAATCCGCTTTCTATTATGTCCCTTATGCTCTGTGAAAGAGACTCCCATCCTCCTCCGAAATTGCTGTCGAGCACTTCGAGCAGCTTTTCGGCTGTGATATGATGGATATTTTCGTATGTGAGGTCAGTCACTCTTGCTATCGGACGTTTTTTTATAGCCCATTTTGATTTATTGTTTTCGTCTAGGCGAATTGTTCCGATTTTGTATCCCCGTGCCTCATATTTGCTGATAACCTCCGGTTTTGATATTTTCATCTCCTCCATGTCGAATGCGCTTTTGATCACATCAATGTAATGCCGCATGTTGTCTTTGAGGTCAGCATCCCTTTCTGCAGATTCCCACATGTGCAGGATGTCGTTTTCCTGCAGTTCCCACACATTGCTTTTCGTTAATGTTTTAAGAGTTAATGCTTTCTGTTGTTTCATATTATAATGTTACTTATTATCTCTTTCGTCCAGTACATTAAACGCCCGTCTGTAGTTTGTCACTTTGTCCTTATCTATGACAGCGGTGACGGATTGTTGTTTTCCTGTCTCACATTCTGCCATTATCCTGCCTTGCGGGTCTATTATCCTGCTGTGTCCGGAATAATACAGAGTCTTGTCGTGTCCTGTCCTGTTGCACGCTATGAAGAAGCATTGGTTCTCAATCGCGCGTGCCCTCGTCAGTACATCCCATGCGTCATGGCGCATGTCAGGCCAGTTCGCAACATTTATTATTGCGTCGTAGTCGTTGTTATAGCGCAGCCATAACGGAAATCTCAAGTCATAGCATATTGTGAGCAGGAATCTCCATCCTTTCCATTCTGCAATTATCCGTTTGTCGCCTGCGGCAAACATGATGTCTTCGCCCGCAGGTCTGAACAGATGATGTTTGTCGTAGCAAGTGTACGCCCCGTCAGGTTTTACAAAGAACATTCTGTTTCTATATGGATGTATGGCCCGGTTTGCTTTGTCTTCGTTTTCTACAGCCATGCTTCCACACACTACGGCATCTGTCTGCCGTGCGGTTTCCTGCATCCATTCCAGTGCCCGGTCTGATGATGAGGCCGAGACCTCTTCTTTTGTGACGGTGAAGCCGGTATTCCACATTTCCGGCAAGACATACATGTCGCTTTCTCCTGCAGAGAGTATGATGTCCCGTGCAGCAGATGCGTTGTTGTCACACGCAGCCCATTGTATGTCAGTCTGAATGATTGTTACCTTCATAATACGTCGCAATGAGGCGGTGCAAAAGTATATACTTTACTTTTAATTTACAAGTTTTTCATATAGAATTTTTGTCTGTATCGCATATATTTTCTAATTTTGTACATGATATGAGTGAGCCGTTGGCTGAAAGAATGAGACCCCGCACCATTGACGAATACGTCGGTCAGAAACATCTTGTAGGTGAGGGTGCCGTCTTGCGCAGAATGATAGATGCAGGGCGCATCCCCTCTTTTATTCTATGGGGACCTCCCGGAGTCGGAAAGACCACTCTTGCTCAGATTATCGCCAACAGACTGGAGACACCGTTCTATACCCTCAGTGCAGTCACGAGTGGGGTTAAAGATGTCCGCGATGTGATAGAGCGCGCACGGAAGGGACAGTTCTTCTCTTCTGTATCGCCCATACTGTTTATTGACGAGATTCACCGTTTCAGCAAGTCACAGCAGGACTCTCTGCTCGGTGCTGTGGAACGTGGCGTGGTCACTCTCATCGGCGCCACCACCGAAAATCCCTCATTCGAAGTGATAAGACCGCTGCTCTCCCGCTGCCAGCTGTATGTCCTGCAACCGCTTGAGAAAGATGATCTTCTCGAACTTCTCAACCGCGCCATCACTAAAGACGCGGAGCTTAGCCGCAGGCATATAGAGCTGCGTGAGACCGGCGCGCTTTTAAGGTACAGCGGCGGTGACGCACGCAAGCTGCTCAACATTCTCGAACTTGTGGTTGACGCCGAGGAAGGCGACATTCTCATAACCGACGACGTAGTGGTGAGCCGTCTGCAGCAGAATCCTCTTGCCTATGACAAGGACGGAGAGATGCACTATGACATTGTTTCAGCCTTCATAAAAAGCATACGTGGCAGCGACCCTGATGCGGCGCTTTATTGGATGGCACGCATGATTGAGGGCGGTGAGGACCCCAAGTTCATTGCCCGCCGCCTGGTCATAAGCGCGGCTGAGGACATCGGGCTTGCCAATCCCAACGCCCTGCTTCTTGCCAACGCAGCCTTCGACGCCGTCACAAAGATAGGGTGGCCTGAAGGCCGTATACCTCTGGCTGAGGCTGCTGTCTATCTTGCCACAAGCCCGAAGAGCAATTCTGCGTATATGGGCATCGGCTCCGCGCTCGACATAGTGCGGCGTACAGGCAATCTTCCTGTGCCGCTCCATCTGCGTAACGCTCCCACCGGACTTATGAAGAATCTCGGATACAGTGACGGATACAATTACCCGCATGATTTTCCAGGTAATTTCGTAAGCCAGCAGTACATGCCCGACGAACTGGCTGACACGAGAATATGGCATGCCCAGCACACCCCTTCCGAAGAAAAGCAATATCAGTGGATGTTGCGTTGCTGGGGCGAAAGATATAAGGATAAATAATTCAAAACAAGGATAATAGAACAAAACAACTTTAAAATATGAATATTGTTATATTGGATGGCCATTGTGCCAATCCCGGTGACCTGTCGTGGGAACCGCTGAGAGAATTCGGAGAACTTACTGTCTATCCGCGCACTTCCGCGAAAGACGTGGTCAGCCGCATTGCTGACGCAGATGCCGTGATGACTAACAAGATGGTGCTCAATGCCGCTGTTCTTTCGCAGCTTCCGCGCCTGAAGTATATCGGAGTGCTTGCCACAGGATTCAACACAGTTGACATAGAAGCCGCACGCAAACTCGGAATCACCGTCACCAATGTTCCGGCATACAGCACCGAGAGCGTGGCGCAGATGGTGTTCGCGCATATATTGAATATCACCAACCGTGTAGCCCATTACGCCGCGCAGAACCGTGCCGGACGCTGGAGCGAAGGCGAGGACTTCTGCTATGCCGACACACCGCTCACCGAACTGGCGGGAAAGACGCTGGGCATTGTCGGTCTCGGCAACATAGGGAGCAAGGTGGCACGCATAGCTATGGATTTCGGCATGGACGTATTCGCCTTCACGAGCAAGCATCTGTCCGACCTGCCTGCAGGCATACAGAAAACCACAATGGACGGGCTTTTTGCCGCAAGCGACATTCTCACACTTCATTGTCCGCTTAACGATTCGACACGCAATCTCATCAACCGTGACAGCATCGCACGCATGCGTCCCGGAGCGATTATCATCAACACCAGCCGTGGTCCGGTAGTCAACGAGCACGACGTGGCTGAGGCTCTCGAGAGCGGTCGGCTTGCCGCCTATGGGGCTGACGTCATGAGCAGCGAGCCGCCTTCAGCCGACAACCCGTTGCTCAGACAGCCCAACGCCTACATCACTCCCCACATCGCCTGGGCAACGCGTGAGGCGCGCACACGTCTTGTCAGAACCGCAATAGACAATCTGCGTGCCTTTGCCGACGGCAATCCTGTAAACGTAGTCAACCTCTGACGATGGACGATCAGTTGATATACAGCACTCTTTTCAATGTCATAGAGTTTCTCGGCACGTTCGCGTTTGCCATATCCGGCATACGCCATGCAGCCGCCAAGCATTTCGACTGGTTCGGAGGATTCGTGTGTGGTGTGGCTGTCGCCATAGGCGGAGGCACCATACGCGACGTCATGCTCGGTGTCACTCCGTTCTGGATGACATCGTCGGTCTATCTTGTGTGTACGGTCATGGCGCAGATGTTTGTGATAGTGTTCGCGCGCTATCTCAAGCGTCTCGACAACGCATGGTTCTTATTCGACACTCTCGGTCTGGCTCTTTTCACCATTGCCGGACTCCAGAAGACCATCGATTGCGGTCATCCGTTCTGGGTCGCCATAATAATGGGATGCATCACGGGGTCTGCCGGAGGCGTGATACGCGATGTGCTGCTCAACAATGTGCCGGTTATCTTTCAGAAAGAGATTTACGCCATGGCAAGTGTAGTGGGAGGACTCGCCTATTGGGGCTTTGTTACAGCCGGGCTTAATGTAAGCATGGCTGTCGTATTGTCATTCCTGATAATATGTGCGATAAGGCTCCTTGCCGTGAAATATCACATCTCCTTGCCCATATTGAAGGGGGAAGAGTAGGCGAAATATGCTTTTTCTGATGTTTTTTGAAGAAAAAACAAAAAAATAGCGGAAAAAGTTTGGCGGAAACAAAAAATATGCATACCTTTGCAACCGCAAACAAGAAACAAGGCTCCGTAGCTCAACTGAATAGAGCATCTGACTACGGATCAGAAGGTTACAGGTTTGAATCCTGTCGGAGTCACGAAGAAAGGCTGTTCCCAACAAAAAGGAGCAGCCTTTCTTCGTTTGCATACCCATGACTCTCGCCCTGCTTGTCCGGTTTGTAGAAATAGTGTGCGTCCGGTCTGACGGATTTGAGCACATGAATACGGACCATGATGATTCGGATGCAGGACAGATTGATGGCTGCAACATCATGTGTTACGCTGAGTGGCTGAATTCCTTCAGGCGTTGTGGCTGGAGGCATAGGGCATACTTCTTAACCGGTATTAATCTGAATGATTCCGCATCCGTCAGCGTTCGTCGTGATATTATGGAATGTTTTATTTTTGTGTTGAAGCCTGATTGGTCTTTATACATCCAAGACGGCTTTTTCACTTGGTTCACGGCCCACAAAGCGAATTCCGCACTTCTGACGTCATCTTTTTCCCGGTCTTTATCCGATATATCCGGCTGCATGTGAGGTATAGCCGGAAACCAGACAACTTGACGGCAGGACGTAAAACGTATGAAGTCTGATGACAATTCGGGTCGGATGTTTCGTTGGAAGTATATGTATGGCTCTTTTCTGGCAATATGTTCAACCTTCGTAATGCCCAAGGATGAAGAACGGCATGACATTATTTGCAACCGCCTGTAGGATGGTTTGATGTGACGGAAAAACAAAAGCGGAAAGAAAAACAATTATGTCTTCTCCCCGCTCTCGTTACATAGTCATTCGTTTGTTTGCGGAAGATGAGGGATTCAAACCCCCGATACCAAAAAGCGGTATACCGGATTTCGAGTCCAGCGCATTCGATCACTCTGCCAATCTTCCTTTTTCGGGGGACAAAGATAATAATAATATTTAGATTGTGCAAAATATTTTTCATGATTTGTTTTGCTGCTGTCTACATAACCGTCTGGAGATTCAGGAAGAAAAGAGCAGGGGGTATCCGTATGCATGACCGGCTCTTCATCCATCTTCCGCACTGTTGCCTTCACCTTGTCTTGTGCTTCTTGCCTGTATCGGCAGCCACATATTTGATATGGTCAGAAGCCAATCTGTCTGACATCAATGCGAAATACGTATGAAGACCGATGCCCTATTCAGTTTAGAATGCGCCTCACTCTACGTTGTCTGCGGTTTTTGTATATATATGCACGTTATAGGTTGAAGATGCATAATTATGCGGAGCATGCTTCGCGAGAGTACCTTTTTTTCGTCCATAAGATTCTCCGGCTGTAAATACGTTGTTTTTTTAGCGGTTATGCCAAGCCGTTGAGCGTCAGTGTGATGTGGAGTTTTGTTATTTGCCTGCGCCTTTCCTGTGCTGCCGGAAAGCCTTTCCCGCGGTGTAATATGGGCTTTTCCGCACCGTGGGAAAGCCTTTGTGGTGACACGGTAGAGCCCCTGTGAGAGTGCGGAACGGTCTGTTCTGTAACTCGGCAGGGGCTCGGGCAATGTATTCTATTGTGATTTTCTTTCCTAAAAATCGCTTTTTTCCGTCCGTTGACATGTGTTTCCGTGTCAGCGTAATTCTCTTTTGCGATTTTCAGTTGTCATGTTTTTTTACTTCCTTGATTGCATGAATATTCATTTCCGGACAGAATGTGTGTCATCCGCGCTTCTGTTTTCTCAGGACAATCTCTACAATCGTGTCGACACCTTGAGGCGTGGCTGGCAGACTTATTAAGGCGGAGCCGTTGCCTGCTTTGCGTATTTTCAGTTTGCTGCCGTCGTCATACATTCTTGCCGACTTTATGTCTTTCGTGTCCAGCGGTATGGTGAGCGTCCGCTCTTCGAGATGGAGTATGTGCAGATAGAGCGTGTCTCCCTTCTGGGTGCTCACGCCCCATTGGCATGGCTTTATCAGTCCGCCGCGTGTGCCGAATATTGTTTCTCCGTATCGTTTTGTCCATTTGCCTATCTCCTTCAGCCGTTCCATCGCTTCGTCAGGCAGACATCCGTCCGGACGCGGACCTATGTTTAGCAGCAGGTTTGAGTTCATGCCAGCCGATTTCACGAGTCGTCTTATCAGTTCGTCGGCAGATTTGTACGACTTGTCCGTTATGCTGTAGCCCCATGTGCTGTTCATTGTCTGGCACGACTCCAGGGGCAATGCGTCGCTCACCTTCTGTCCGCCGGAGAATCCTGCGCTGTTCTCTCCCGGCAGGTCCTGCTCGAAGAGCTGGAAGTCCTCGCCCTCGTGCGGTGCGGAGTGATGGTTGTTGCCTATGAGGCATGCCGGTTGCAGCCTGTGTATGAGCGCGTATTGTTCGTCAAGCTGCCAGTCGAAGTTGTCCGCGTGGTCCCACATGCCGTCAAACCATATGGCTCCTATCTTTCCGTATCCGGTGAGTATTTCTGTCAGCTGTGTGTTCATGAAGTTGAAATATGAGTTCCAGTCGGGCTTGGCTTCCAGGTGCGGCAGGTCTTTGCTGGTGCTGCCTGCCGGATAGTCGGGACGGAACCAGTCCATATGCGAATAATATATGTGCAGCTTCAGTCCCTGTCTCTCGCATTCGCCGGCAAGTTCCTTCAGTATGTCACGCCCGAAGGGAGTGGCGTCTACTATGTTGTAGCTGCTGGCGTCTGTGCCGAACATGGAGAATCCGTCGTGGTGGCGCGACGTTATAGTGACATATCCCGCTCCGGCGTCCTTGAACGCTTCCACCCATTCGCGGGCGTTGAAGCGCGACGGGCAGAACCCTGCTGCCAGATGTGAATATTCGTTGCGGTCTATTCTCTTGGAATGCTGCACCCATTCACCGTCGGCAAGCATGGAGTAGATGCCCCAATGTATGAATATGCCGAACTTCATGTCCTGGAATTGTTTTCTTGCCTGTATGTTCTCAGGAGACGGGTGATAGGTCTGCGCCACGGCTCCGCACGCGCCGAGAAACAGTGCTGCCGTGAGTGAGGTGAATAGTTTTCTCATAATGGTTTAAGTTTTGTCGGAGTCAAGTTATGTATGTCTAAACAAAAAGAACTACAAATAATTTATCCAATTAATTGTAGTTCTTCTGAGGTGCCTGGCGGATTCGAACCGCCGTAGACGGTTTTGCAGACCGTTGACTAAGCCACTCATCCAAGGCACCGTTTTCAAATTCGATTGCAAAGGTATGATTTTTTATTCAATCAGACAAATTTTGAGCGTGTTTTTTCTGTTTTTGTTCTGTCATTCGGACATTTATTCTTGTTTTTCGAGCTGCATGCTTCGGCAATCGGGCATCCGGCACACGAGCTGTTGGCTTTGCTTGCGTTTCTGACTGTCCGTACAGCCCATCTTATTGCGATTGCCGCCGCAGCGGCTATTATTATGTATATTATTATTTCCTGTGTCATGGTTTTCTGTGGGGTGAAAAAACGGGAGAAACGCCGTTGTGCATGCTTTCCTCCCGTTTCTTTATTTTGTTTATGTTGATGCTTAATATGCGAAGAGAGGATAGTCTTTCATCTTCTCGTTCACTCTGTGGCGTACGCTTGCTATCACTTCCTCGTTCTCCGGGTCGTTGAGCACCTCCTCGATGAGGGCTGCTATCTCCACCATGAGGTCTTCCTTAGCGCCACGTGTCGTGATGGCGGGAGTGCCGAGGCGTATGCCGGATGTCTGGAATGCGCTGCGTGTGTCGAACGGCACCATGTTCTTGTTCACGGTGATGTCTGCCGCAACGAGCGCGTTCTCTGCCACCTTACCGGTGAGTTCGGGATATTTTGAGCGCAGGTCGACGAGCATGGAGTGGTTGTCTGTGCCTCCGCTGACTATTGTGAATCCGCGCTTCATGAGCTCCTCTGCCAGCACTTTCGCGTTTTTCTGCACCTGCTTTGCCCACTCCTTGAACTCAGGCTGCAGTGCCTCTCCGAAAGCCACCGCCTTTGCCGCGATGACGTGTTCGAGCGGTCCGCCCTGTGTTCCGGGGAATACGGCGGAGTTGAGCAGCTGGCTCATCATCTTCACCTGACCTTTCGGAGTTGTCAGTCCCCACGGATTCTCGAAGTCCTTTCCCATGAGTATGATGCCGCCGCGCGGTCCGCGAAGGGTCTTGTGTGTGGTTGATGTCACGATATGCGCGTATTTCACAGGGTTGTCGAGCAGTCCGGCTGCTATGAGTCCTGCCGGGTGCGCCATGTCTATCATGAGCAGCGCGCCCACCTTGTCGGCTATTTCGCGCATGCGTCTGTAGTCCCACTCACGGCTGTATGCCGAGCCTCCTCCGATGATGAGTTTCGGTTTGTGCTCCATGGCGAGCTTTTCCATGTTGTCGTAGTCAACCCGTCCTGTCTCCTTGTCGAGGTCATAGCCCACTGCATGATACAGAATACCCGAGGTGTTGACCGCGGAGCCGTGTGAGAGGTGGCCTCCGTGCGCGAGGTTCAGACCGAGGAATGTGTCGCCGGGCTTGAGTACTGCCAGCAGCACTGCTGCGTTGGCTTGCGCTCCAGAGTGTGGCTGCACGTTGGCATATTCGGCTCCGAAGAGTTTTTTCACTCTCTCTATGGCAAGTGTTTCTACTTCATCAACCACGCCGCATCCGCCGTAATATCTCTTTCCCGGATATCCTTCGGCATACTTGTTTGTGAGATATGAGCCCATGGCTTCCATTACCTCGTTGCTTACAAAGTTTTCTGATGCGATCAGCTCTATGCCTTTAAGCTGGCGTTGGTGTTCCTTTTCGATAAGATCAAAAATCTCCTGGTCTCTTTTCATTGCGGTTTCTGTATTTGTTTTGTATGAATGTTTGCAGGCTGCGATAAGCCTTGTGCAAAGTTAATTCTTTTTTCTTTTTCGGGCAAACGGTGTGTGATAAAATAATCAGACCAGCTTTACCTCGCTTATGCTCTGTTCTTTGTCGCAGTAGTGGCATTTCAAAGTGCCGCGCTCTTTGTCTACAACGTTGAACACGGTTTCCATCGGTTCGTTGTTCGTTATGCATTTGGGATTGTTGCATTTCACTATGCCGCGCAGCTCGTCAGGTGTCTCCACCGTCTTTTTCTCCACCACCTCATAGTTGCGTATGATGTTGAGCACCACTTTGGGCGCCACCACCGAAAGCCGTGATATCTCCTCGTCGGTGAAGAACTTGTCCGATACCTTTATGATGCCTTTGCTTCCTATTTTCTTCGAAGGATAGTTGTATCCTATTGTCACCGGCGTGGTGAGGTTGCGCAGTCCGAGTATTGTTGCCACCTGATATGTCTTTTCTGCCGGTATGTGGTCTATAACGGTGCCGTTCTTTATGGCAGCCACCAGTCTTTCTTTCTTGTTCATGAGTCTGAGGATTGTGGTTCGTTGTCTGTCAGCTGTCCTGACTATTTAATGATAGTGTTGTCGTTCATCACATCCTCAAGGCTTATGTCGAGGACGTGGCTGAATATCGCTTCACGTGCGAAAAGTCCGTTGCCTGCCTGCTGTATGTAGTATGCGTGCGGATTGGTGTCTACATCGTATGCTATTTCGTTCACTCTCGGCAACGGGTGGAGTATCTTCATGTTTTCCTTGGCATGTCCCAGCATGGAGTTTTTCAGTATGTACACGTTCTTCACACGTTCATATTCCATCAGGTCGGAGAAACGCTCCTTCTGCACTCTTGTCATGTACAGTATGTCAGCATCGGATATTGTGTTTTCGTTGAATTCCGTATGTTCCTCAAACTTTATGCCGTGCTGTCTGCAATACAGTTTGTACTCATCAGGCATGGCGAGTTCTTTGGGAGCTATGAAATGGAAGGTGGGGTTGAAATGTCGCATGGCTGTTATGAGCGAGTGCACGGTCCTGCCGTATTTAAGGTCGCCTACGAGATATATGTTCAGGTTCTCGAGTGTGCCCTGGGTCTTATAGATGGAGTAGAGGTCGAGCAGACACTGCGAGGGATGCATGTGAGCTCCGTCGCCTGCATTGACAATAGGTACCGGAGAAATCTCGCTCGCGTATTGTGCCGCACCTTCTATGTAGTGGCGCATCACTATGACATCGGCATAATTGGACACCATGAGAATCGTGTCCTTTAGCGTTTCGCCTTTTGTGACACTCGATGCCTTCGCATCAGAAAATCCTATCACTTTGGCTCCGAGACGGTTGGCTGCCGTCTCAAAACTGAGCCTTGTACGTGTTGACGGTTCGAAGAACAGTGTTGCCACAATCTTGCCTTTGAGAAGCTCTCTGTTCGGATGTTTCTCGAATTCTTGTGCCATTCTTATCATGTACATGATTTTGTCCTTCGACAGGTCAGCGATTGTTACGAAATCGTGCTTCATATATAATATGGTTTTCTTATTGCTTTCGACCGCTAAGTTAAGCATATTTTTTCAAAAAAAACGGCTTCGGACGTGATTAATGAGTGTATCTGACGTAATTTTTTATACACCGGTTCATGGGGCGTTCATTTACGATATATCATCACTACTGTCCAATAAAAAAGGGCAATTCGATCTTTGAAATAGTTGAAT
>OLOR01003358.1_pt1 | contig 11324 bp, 9 predicted proteins | sample 1672521 | NCBI WGS metagenome assembly OLOR01 (sample SAMEA3136695, study PRJEB25190) | human gut metagenome | biome: human gut; feature: human-associated habitat; material: faeces | place: Austria | collected 2013
CCATCCAATATCAGATCGTCTGTTCATCTGCATCCGCCTCCTTCTTCTCAGCTCCTGATTCTATTTTCGTTTCTGTATTTGTCTCTTTTTTTGCCTCACCATTCAGGATTGCCATAAATTCATCTCCTGTGATTGTCTCTTTTTCATAAAGATAGTTGGATAACTCATCCAGTTTCTGACGGTTATCAAGAAGAATTTTTTTCGCTTTCTCATGCTCTCTCTTAACCAGCTCCACAACCTTACGGTCAATCTCATTCTGCGTATCCGCAGAGCATGCCAGGGATGCGTCGCCGCCAAGATACTGATTTGTCACGGTTTCCATAGCCACCATATCAAAGTCATCACTCATACCATAGCGGGTGATCATGGCCCGGGCAATCTTGGTTGCCTGTTCAATGTCATTGGATGCACCGGTCGTTATCTCACCAAATACCACTTCCTCCGCAGCACGGCCACCGGTAAATGTTGCAATCTTATTCTCCAGTTCCTGCTTTGTCAGAAGATATTTGTCTCCCTGCTCTACCTGCATGGTATAACCAAGCGCGCCGGAAGTTCTTGGAATGATCGTAATCTTCTGAACCGGTGCAGAATGTGTCTGCATTGCTGCTACAAGAGCGTGTCCAATCTCATGATATGCGACTACCTTTTTCTCCTGATCTGAAAGTACCGCATTTTTCTTCTGATATCCTGCAATAACAACTTCAATACTTTCTTCCAGATCTGCTTCTGTGACTACTTCACGATTATCACGAACAGCACGAAGAGCTGCCTCATTTACAATATTGGCAAGCTCTGCACCGGAAGCTCCTGAGGCCATTCTTGCGATCGTATGGAAATCCACATCGTCAGAAAGCTGAACTTTTTTTGCATGTACTTTAAGGATTGCTTCACGACCTTCAAGATCCGGAAGTTCTACAGGTACACGGCGGTCAAAACGGCCCGGACGGGTCAGTGCCGGGTCAAGAGATTCCGGACGGTTGGTCGCTGCCAGAATAATGACACCGTTATTTTCCTCAAAACCATCCATCTCAGTAAGCAGCTGGTTCAGAGTCTGCTCACGTTCATCGTTTCCACCTGCCATCTGTCCGTCTCGTTTCTTACCGATAGCATCGATCTCATCAATGAATACGATACAAGGTGCTTTTTCCTTTGCCTGTTTAAAGAGATCACGAACCTTGGAAGCACCCATACCAACAAACATTTCCACAAATTCAGAACCGGACATCGAGAAGAACGGTACATTGGATTCTCCGGCTACTGCTTTTGCCAGCATGGTTTTACCGGTACCTGGAGGGCCGACAAGCAGAACACCTTTCGGCATGGAAGCCCCCACCTTGGTGTATTTCTCCGGATTATGCAGATAATCAACGATTTCCTGCAGATTTTCTTTTGCTTCTTCTTCACCGGCTACATCACTGAAGCGGATACCTTCGGTTGACGGTACATAAACTTTGGCATTGCTTTTTCCCATTCCAAATGCCATGGAATTCTTACCGCCCATCTGATTCATCATTTTGCGGCTCAGGTACTGTCCCAGGGCAATAAAGATGATCAGAGGAAGTACTCCTGTCAGCAGAAAGCTTGCCACCGGTGACAGTTGCTGATCGATCTCTTTTGAGAATTTTGCACCAGCCTTGTAAAGACGTTCTGTCAAAGTCGGGTCTTCCATCACGCCTGTTTTATAGATGGTATTTTTATCATCTTTATCTGTAAAAAGGATCTGATTATCCTCAATCTGGACATCATCAATCTTTTTATCTTCGATCTTCGACATAAAAGTTCCATAATCGACTTCTTTGACCATTGTTTTTGTGAGCATTGGGGTTACAAGCACATTAAAAACAATTATGATCAGAAGCACGATTCCATAATAATAAAGTAACGGCTTCTTTGGCGATTTTACTTCTTTCATTCGTGTCTCCTCCGATTTTTCTTCTTTTTATATATTATAATTCCAGTTTCTGTCCTTTTGTATAGACAAAAAAAGAAAAGTGTTCGGTTTTTCCACACTTTTCCTTTTCTGTCCCAAATATTTTTCTTTTCCTGCGCTCCTTTTTCTATCGATAAGGATTCAATGCCTTTTCTGCAAGATCCGGAAAATTCCCGATGATCGCATTGACACCGATCTTTGTAAAATATTCCATACTGTCCCAGTCATTCACAGTCCAGGTATTTACCTTCAGGCCATGATCAGCCGCATCCTGTACATAACTTTCTGTCACCATTGGATATGCCGGATGCAGGAAATCCATCCCCAGTTTTCTTCCGTATTTGCCTGCTCCGACGATCCAGCTTTCTTCCAGAAGACCACATGGCATTTTTTCATCCAGTTCTTTCATTTTCAGACAGGAATAATGATTAAAAGATGAAATAATGATCTTATTTTCCAGTTCATATTCCCGAATCATTTCCAGTGTTCGCTCCTCAATTCCCGGATATGGAAAAATCCCCGTTTTCAGCTCAATGTTGGTAATGACCGGAAGATCTTTAAAATGCTCAAAGTATTCTCTCAATGTTGGAATCTCCATACTTCCATACCGGTCTCCCCATTTGCCGGAAACATCCATTGCTTTCAGCTGTTCCAGCGTATAGTCCTTTACGAAGCCATCTACACCGGCAGTCCGGTTCAGCGTTTCATCGTGCATGATCACCAGTTCTCCGTCCTTTGAAAACTGTACATCCAGTTCAATTCCGTCCGCGCCTGCTTCTACTGCTTTTTCAAAAGCAAGCATCGTGTTTTCCGGAAACTGTCCGGAAAAACCTCTGTGTGCAAAATTCAGTGTCACAGTTATCCCTCCTACAGCAAAATACAATCTTCTTTTCTGATACTCAGCCAGCATTCCGTAAAATCTCTGAGAAGTCCTGTCTCCTGAAACAGCACATCTGCATGAATCCTGACTCCTTCACAGCCAATACCATAACGGTAAACATTTCCCTGCGGAATACCATCCACAATTTTTCCACGGAATACATAGCTGTCCGTTTCATCCGGTCTTTCTTCAGATAATTTTACGCTCTCCGGCCGGAATGCGATTGTTTCAGACTCTGCTTTTGTTCCAGTCATCTTTTGAAATTCTTCAGATGATATTATATTATAACTTCCAATAAAAGATGCAGCAAATTTTGTTGCCGGTCTTGCATACATCTGTGCCGGTTCTGCCGACTGTTCAATCTTTCCATCATAAAGAAGATGAATCATATCCGACATGACCATTGCCTCATTCTGATCATGGGTAACAAAAATGGCCGTAATATCTGTCTCCCTCTGAATTCTCCGGATCTCCATCTGCAAAGATTTGCGGAGAAGTGCATCAATTGCAGAAAGCGGCTCATCCAGAAGAAGCACCTTGGGTTCTGTGACAATTGCTCTTGCCAGCGCGGCCCTCTGCTGCTGTCCTCCGGAAAGCTGTGACGGATAACTTTTTCCTTTATCTCCCAATCCTACGATTTCCAGCATTTCCTTTACTTTTGTATCGATCTGATTTTTTGACATCTTTTTCAGCTGAAGTCCGAATGCCACGTTTTTTTCAACCGTCAGATTCGGGAATAGGCTGTACTGCTGAAACACCATACCAATGTCTCTTTTTCTTGGTTCTACATTTGTGATTTCTTTTCCATCTAGCCAGATTTTGCCGGAGGTTACTGTCTCCAGTCCTGCCAGACAACGAAGAAGTGTACTTTTGCCACAACCAGATGGACCGAGAAGTGTCACCAACTGTCCTTTTTCAATATCCAGATTAATATTTTTCAGTACCTGCGTACTGCCAAAATTTTTTACTATATTTTCAAAACGTATATATCCCATAAATTATCCTGTCTTTCCTGTAATTTTTTCCCTGTTCACTTCGGTAAACGCATTTTCCGCTTTGTTTTATCGTACAGCTTTTCTGCCACGGTTTTTCAGATGCAAAGTAACTGCCGCAATGATGAAGGTAATCGCCATGATCACAACAAATACTGCACTTGCTTTCATACTGTCCGATTTCATGGTCTGGTACAGATAGATCTGCATATTCTGGAAGGAAGTTCCGGTAAGGTTACGTACCAGCACATAATCTCCAAAAATGATTCCCACTGCAAGAAGAGAAGAAACCACAACCGATGAGATCAGATTCGGAACCACTACTTTAAAAAATGCATAAATTCTGGAACAGCCCAGCATCTCTGCTGCTTCTACCAGTGTGTGAACATTCACTGCTGACATTCCGTTTTTGATTCCCTGGTAAATATAAGGCATGATGATCACGCTGTATGCACCAAACAACATCACCATACGATTGGACAGAAATGTTTCGGAGCGTACGTATGCGGCCAGAATACTGACCGACAGGATCACGCCCTGAATGGTATATGGAATCATACAGATGATCTGTACATATTTATCCAGTTTCGGGAAATACAAGGTCGTTACAAACATTGCCAGAAGAATGATCACCGTTGTCAATACGATCGGCACTACACAGATGATCAGACTTCGCAGAATACACATCAGAAACTCCGGATCCTGAAACAGTTCCACATAACTTTTTACAGAAAATCCCCTTGGTACGATTTCTGTCCATTTGTCGAACAAAGAATAGACGATCGTCACAATCAGGGGCAGAAGGAGGTATGCGATCAGCACCAGCATAATTGCTGCAGAACCTTTTTTGCTCTTTTTCATACTTTCTTAACCCCTTTCTGAAACTGTCTGCTGATTCCATTCGTCACAAAGATCATAATGACCATCATTGCCATCATAACTACAGAAAGCGCACCACCAAGCCCTGGTTTCAGTTTGACCTCTCCGACAAAGCTTCCCGCAATCTGGATCGGAAGCAACGAAATATTGTTCATCATCAATGCATACACGGTCGCATATGCTGCCAGTGCATTTGCAAAAAGCACACTGAATGTTCCAAGGATTCCCGGCATCAGCACCGGAACTCCGACTTTTGTCCAGAAACAGGTCATATTTCCACCAAGAAGTGCAACTGCCTCTTTCCATTCTCTTCGTATTCCTTCAAACGCAGGAATCAGAAGGAGTGTTGCAAGCGGGATCTGGAAATACACATAGATCATACTCATACCACCGGAGGTATACAGATTGTAGCCTGCCAGTCCCTCAATTCCAAGTTTCTGTCCCACATGCACCATAAAACCTGCATTTCCGAGAAGTATCATGTAAGAAAATGCCAGTGGGACTCCGGCAAAATTAGATACCATGTTCAGAACAGTAGTAAATGCTGTGCTGAGTTTTCCTGTATGATTATGAATTGCTTTTGCCCCGAGAAAAGCAATAATGATTCCAATGATTGATGATGTCAGTGATATTTTCAGACTGTTAACGATTGCTTTCTGATAAAGAAGTTTTGTAAAAACCTTCTCATAATTTTCCAGGGAAAAACCTGTCCCTCCATCTGGAAGGAAACTGTTGCCGATCACACTACAAAGCGGCACGATCTCGTACAATATGGCCACTGCCAGAAAAGGAAGCAGTGCCAGCAAATAAACGTATTTTTGTTTTTTCATGAAATTCCTCATAACGAGATGAGGGTATCTGAATATACTTTAACTTCACATACCCTCATCGTCTCTGGTTTCGTAATATTTTGTTTAATATTTACCTGATTCCAGTACTATTGGTTACTGTACCAGAAGTGGTGTGATCTCTTCCTGCCATCTTTCAACAACTGTTTCACAGGCTTTTGTGTAAGCATCTGTATCTTCCATCGGAATGACATTTGCATAGTCTTCGGATTTGAATGTAGCATTCTGGATGTCATCCGGAATCTCTACATCTGTTCTGGTCGGGATCGCACCTGCTGCTGCAAGATTTGCCTGTCCTTCATCACTAAAGATATATTCTCTTGCAAGAGCTGCTGCACATGGATGTGGTGCATATTTGTTGATCACGGATGCATATCCACTCATGATAGAACCATCTGTCGGGATATTTGCCTGAAGTTTGTATTTTGTGATCTGATCTTTGTAAGGAATTGCTGTGAAGCTCCAGATAACACCTACAGGAATCTCTCCTGTCTCAAAGTTCTGCTGAAGGATATCCAGAGTATTGATGCGTCCATCTTCTGCCATCTGTGTCCAGAACTCAAAAGCCGGATCCAGGTTATTCAAATCTCCGCCAAATGCATAGGCAGATGCGATAACTGCAGCCTGTGCGTTTCCACCGTTGATGTCTCCAAGTGCAACTGTATAATCACCATCCTTGATATCTGCCCAGGAAGTCGGTGCATTTTCCACTTCATCGGTATTGGTAAGGAAAGTAGTTGCTCCTGTGTATGCGATCATCCATTTTCCATCTTCGCCTTTTGCCCAGTCCGGAACGCTGTCCCAGTAAGATGTTTTATATCCCTGTACAAGGTCTTCGTCTACTGCCTGTGCACCAAAAGCCTGTCCGACATCACCGATATCTTTGGTTCCTTTTTCGCCCTCTGTCTGGAACATCTGCAGTTCTTCTGCGGAAGACATATCGGAATCTGCATGTGTGATTCCGTATTTGTCGTTAAGGTCCTGCCATGTCAGTCCCCAGTTAGCCCAGGAATCTGGCATACCAACGGATTCTACATCGCCTTCTTCTTTTGCCTTTGCGGTGATGTCATCAAGGGTCATGGAATTGAGGTCAACGCTGTCTGCTGCGAATGTCACCATCGGACATGCCGCTGTTCCTGCTAAGATTGCACCTGTCATCACTGCTGCTACAGCCGGTTTAAATTTTTTATTTATCATTTTTTTCCTCCGTGAGTGGTTTGTTTGCTTAACTCTGAGGATTATTGTAGTGGATGTGGGTGGATAGAACTATCCCGGATGTGTGAAATAAATGTTAAATGTAGGAAAAGTGAAAGGGGGTGGGTTGTGGGGGTGGTATTACGGCAGGGGCTTCCCGTGTATTATCGATACACAGACAGAGTAAGCCCCATATCCAGATGAAAACACTCGTGAGTACTGCGTTATGAGATGCAGGCTTAGCTTCCACCACCAAGCCCACTGTCTGAGCGAAGCGAGTTTGGGCGACTGGTGGATAATAAGCGCATGCAGCGAGTAGCAGACACAGCGGTGTTTTATATCCTGGATATGGGGCTTATTATGTCGTATGTATAGAGATATATCACATAAATATTATAATCAATATGGCGGAATCAGAACTTACGAAAACGGGCGTATCTTGTTTCGAGAAGCTCTTCCTCGGAAAGAGATGTATATTTTTGAAGGAAAGTACAAATTTTATCGTTCAGGCGTTCAGCCACCTGCCACATACTTTCCGGTGTCAGATTCTCCGGTTCAGGAATCACCTGCTCAATGATTCCTTTCTCATACAGATCCGATGCTGTCAGTTTCATGACCGCGGCAGCTTCTTTTGCCTTAGTACTGTCCTTCCAGAGAATACTTGCAAATCCTTCCGGTGAAAGAATAGAATATATGGAATTCTCCAACATCCATACCTGATCACCTGCTGCCAGGGCAAGTGCCCCACCGCTTCCACCTTCTCCTGTCACAATAGACAGAACCGGTGTTTTCAGTCCGGCAAGCTCCCAGAGATTACGGGCAATAGCCTCGCCCTGTCCTCGTTCCTCTGCCTCGATACCACAGAAAGCTCCCGGCGTATCCACAAAACAGATTACCGGACGCTGAAACTTTTCTGCCTGCTTCATCAGGCGCAGCGCCTTGCGATATCCTTCCGGCATCGGCATGCCGAAATTGTGTGCAATGTTTTCTTTGGTGTTGGTTCCTTTTTCCTGCACGATAACAGTGACCGGTTTTCCATGAAATTTTGCGATTCCACCGATGATTGCCTTATCATCTCCGTAATTTCGGTCTCCATGAAATTCCATAAAATCCGTAAAAAGTGCTTCTATATAATCACTGCCGGATGGACGGTCAATCTTGCGTGAGATCTGTACACGATCCCAGGCTGTGAGGTAAGGGTTGATGCCAGCTGGATTAGAATCTCCTCTATCCGAATCACACTTGTCATTTGTCAGATTTTCAGAATCTGATCCCGGATGATCCGCGTGATGTAATTCAGCTGCATCCGTTCTGATCCTGTTTTCTGTTTTCCAGAATACCGCATGTATCTCCAAGATCTTACCAAGTGTTTCCTTCAGATTCTCACGCCTTACAATATCATCTACAAAACCATGCTCAACCAGAAATTCTGCTCTCTGAAATCCTTTCGGCAGTTTCTGACGAAGAGTCTGCTCAATGACACGCGGACCTGCGAAACCGATCAGTGCACCTGGTTCCGCCAGAATGATATCCCCCAGCATCGCAAAACTTGCCGTCACGCCACCTGTCGTAGGTTCTGTCAAAACACTTACATAAAGCAGTCCGGCCTTGCTGTGACGTTCCAGCGCCGCGGAAGTTTTTGCCATCTGCATCAGAGATGTGATTCCCTCCTGCATTCTGGCACCACCAGAACAGGCAAAAATGATAATGGGAAGTTTTTCCTCCGTTGCACGTTCTACTGCTCTGGTGATTTTTTCGCCAACTGCCCAGCCCATGCTTGCCATCAGGAATCTTCCATCGCAGACTGCGATCACAGTATCTCTGCCATTTATTTTGCCTTTGCCTGTGACAACAGCCTCTTTGAGCCCGGTCTTCTCCTGAAGTGCCTGTACTTTTTCCGGATACCCTTTGTAATTTACAGGATTTCCACCGATCAGATCCTGATTCCATTCCTCAAAAGTTCCCTCATCGATCACCATCTGGATTCTGCGATATGCATGTACACGGAAATATCCTCCGCATTTCGGACAGATATAATATCCCTGTTTTACATCCTCTGCGATGATGGCAGCTCCGCACTTGTTACATTTACGAAGAAGTCCTTCCGGTACCTCCGGCCTGGAAGCACGGACCGCACTATGGCTCTGTATTCTGGAAACAATTCTTGTCTTTTTGAACATGTTATCCAACTTCATGATCGTTCACTCCTGTTAATACCAAAACTATACGTTACTGTTCACTCCGTTTGCAGTAACACTTTATTTATCTGCTTCCATTCTTTCGATGAATTCTACATCTGTATTTCCTGACTGAAAATCCGGATGATCCAGGATTTCATACTGATAGTCTACATTGGTATCGATTCCCTCTATGATCACTTCACCAAGCGCACTCTGCATCTTACGGATTGCTTCGGTACGGTTCTTCGCCCACACGATCACCTTCGCGATCATGGAATCATAATACGGTGGGATCGTGTATCCACTGTACACAGCGGAATCAATACGGATTCCTTTTCCTCCTGGAAAATACATGTCCGTGATCGTTCCTGGTGACGGACGAAAACCTTTGGATGGATTTTCTGCATTGATCCGGCATTCAATCGCATGCCCTGTCAACTGAATATCTTCCTGCTTACAGGATAGTGGAAGCCCGGATGCAATGCGGATCTGCTCTTTGACAAGATCCACACCTGTCACCCACTCCGTAACCGGATGCTCCACCTGAATTCGGGTATTCATTTCCATAAAATAAAATCTGCCTTCTTTATCAAGAAGGAATTCAATCGTTCCGGCATTTTCATACCCGGCTGCTTTTGCCGCTTTCACCGCTGCCTCTCCCATTCTGGCACGAAGTTCATCGGAGATCACCTCACATGGGGATTCCTCGATCATCTTCTGATGATTTCTCTGAATGGAACAATCACGTTCCCCCAGGTGAATTACATTACCGAATTTATCTGCCATGATCTGAAATTCAATATGTCTTGGATGACGTACAAAATGCTCCACGTACATCGTAGAATCGCCAAAAGCCATCTGCGTTTCTTTCTGTGCGGTACGGAAACTTTCTTCAAAATCTGCCGGTGTATCAGCAACTCGCATTCCCTTGCCGCCTCCACCAAGAGCAGCTTTGATGATGACCGGATAACCGATCGTTTCGGCTTCCTTCATTCCCTCTTCTACTGTATAGATTGGATTTTTGCCACCAGGAATGATCGGAACCCCTGCATTTGCCATTGTATTTTTTGCCGCCTGCTTGTTTCCAAGACTTGCGATCACAGTTGACGGCGGCCCGATAAATGTAATATTGCACTGTTCACAGAGTTCCGCAAAACGACTGTTTTCGGAAAGGAAACCAAATCCCGGATGAATTGCATCCGCACCTGTAACGATCGTTGCACTGATGATATTTTCCATGCTGAGATAGCTCTCGGATGACGGTGCCGGTCCGATGCAGACTGCCTCATCCGCAAGCTGAGTATGAAGTGCATCTCTGTCTGCCTCTGAATAAACAGCAACCGTCTCTATTCCCATTTCTCTGCATGCGCGGATGATCCGTACTGCAATCTCCCCTCGATTCGCAATCAGCACTTTTTTAATCATAGTGTGTCACCTATCCAATCATAAAAGTCAGTTCTGCATCAACTACCACTTTGCCGTCAACACTTGCAACTGCATGACCGACACCAACCGGTCCTTTGCATTTGATGATCGTTGTTTCCAGACGGAGTTTATCCCCCGGAACAACTTTTCCACGGAATCTGCAGTTCTTGATCCCGCCAAAGTATGCAATCTTGCCTTTGTTTTCTTCCAGGCTTAAGATTGCCACAGCGCCTGTCTGCGCAAGAGCTTCCACCATCAGGACACCCGGCATTACCGGTTCCTGTGGGAAATGTCCTTTAAAAAAGTCCTCACGGAAAGTCACGCATTTATAACCGACAGCAAATTTGCCCGGCTCATAATCCTCGATATAATCCACAAGAAGAAATGGATGTCTGTGAGGAAGAATCTGTTCAATTTCTTTTACTCCTAATTTATTCATAATCTATACTCCTACAATGGAAACTTCGTTTATCCACATTAATTTCTCTGTACATTCGAATGATCCACATTTTTTCAGGTTTATACCCTGAATTTATGCAATCCGGAACAACGGCTGTCCATACTCTACTGCCTGTCCATTTTCCACATAAATTTCCGCAACTTTACCGTCAAAATCACTTTCAATCTCGTTCATCAGTTTCATTGCTTCCACGATGGCAAGCGTCTGACCTTTTTTGACCTGATCTCCAACAGAAACAAACGGATCTGCGTCCTCGGCAGGTGCTGCATAAAAAGTTCCCACAAGAGGAGATTTTATAAGCATACCCTCTGGTTCACCATCTGCAATATCTTTCTCCATCTTTGCTTCTGATTCCGTGATCTGTCCCAACGGCTGCACTGTTTGGAGTCCCATAACCGGTACATTTGAAGAAGTGCCAGAAACCACAATGGTTTCTTTTTTCTTCTTCAGTCGGATGCGGGTACCATTTTCTTCGTAATCAAAATCTGTCAGTTCAGAATCTGATACTGTTTTTATTAATGTAAGAAGATTTTCAA
>OLOR01003360.1_pt1 | contig 11319 bp, 10 predicted proteins | sample 1672521 | NCBI WGS metagenome assembly OLOR01 (sample SAMEA3136695, study PRJEB25190) | human gut metagenome | biome: human gut; feature: human-associated habitat; material: faeces | place: Austria | collected 2013
GTAAGGTTCTTCGCGTTGCTTCGAATTAAACCACATGCTCCACCGCTTGTGCGGGCCCCCGTCAATTCCTTTGAGTTTCATTCTTGCGAACGTACTACTCAGGCGGAGTACTTATTGCGTTAACTGCAGCACTGAGCTTTGACACCCAACACTTAGTACTCATCGTTTACGGCGTGGACTACTAGGGTATCTAATCCTATTTGCTCCCCACGCTTTCGGGACTGAGCGTCAGTTATGCGCCAGATCGTCGCCTTCGCCACTGGTGTTCCTCCATATATCTACGCATTTCACCGCTACACATGGAATTCCACGATCCTCTCACACACTCTAGCTCTACGGTTTCCATGGCTTACCGAAGTTAAGCTTCGATCTTTCACCACAGACCCTTAGTGCCGCCTGCTCCCTCTTTACGCCCAATAATTCCGGATAACGCTCGCCACCTACGTATTACCGCGGCTGCTGGCACGTAGTTAGCCGTGGCTTTCTTATAGAGTACCGTCACTTGGATATCATTCCCTATATCCACCGTTCTTCCTCTATGACAGAAGTTTACATAACGAATTACTTCTTCCTTCACGCGGCGTTGCTCGGTCAGGGTTTCCCCCATTGCCGAAAATTCCCTACTGCTGCCTCCCGTAGGAGTCTGGGCCGTGTCTCAGTCCCAGTGTGGCCGGTCACCCTCTCAGGTCGGCTACGCATCGTCGCCTTGGTAGGCCGTTACCCTACCAACAAGCTAATGCGCCATAAGTCCATCATCTACCAGTCCCGTAGCACTTTTCATATAGAGTTCATGCGATCTCTACACCTATGCGGTCTTAGCTGACGTTTCCATCAGTTATCCCCCTGTAGATGCCAGGTTACTTATGTATTACTCACCCGTTCGCCACTCTTCACCGAAGTGAAGCGTTCGACTTGCATGTATTAGGCACGCCGCCAGCGTTCATCCTGAGCCAGGATCAAACTCTCCATTGTCCTTCTATCTCTTCAGACAACTTTGGTCTGTTTAGCTCTTTTTTTGTTTTCTGTTTATTTCTAAACTCTCATTGACGTTGTGTTTTATTCTTTCCTGTTCAGTTTTCAATGTCCTCATCAGCAAGTTTGTTTCCTGCCGACTTGTACATAATACAATTAATTTTTAATAAAGTCAATAACTATTTATAATTTTTTTAATTTTTTTCAAAAAAAGAATGGATCCATAAGATCCATTCTAAATTTTCTACTATTCTCCACCTAAATCTTTTACATCATTTTCAGTTATCTTATCACCGTTTTCAACACAATCAATAAGTTTAGTAATCTTTTTAACATATGATGCGTAAGGTTTCATAACATAGATTGATGTACCATGCATTGAATAAGTTTGATCTGTCATATACCCTTTTCCATCAAGTTGTACATTGAAAACATCCCATTCAGCATTATCATCTAGTTGCATATTAATTAATGATTTAATTTCGTCAGAAGACATGTTTGTTTCAAAGCATCCTTCGATTGCTGTTAAGATTCTTTGAAAATTAGTAATAATCTTTGGTGACATTGCCTTATTCAACATTGCTTTTAATAATTTTTGTTGGTTACGTCCTCGATCATAATCTCCACTTGGTAAATTATATCTTTCTCTTACAAAACATAGCCCTTTATCACCATCTAATTCATTTTCACCTTTTACAATATGATAGTTACCATGTCTTGTTGTAAATTCATAATCAGAATCAACAGTTACTCCGCCTAATGCGTCAATAATATTTGTAATACCACTAAAGTTTGTTCTTGCATAATAGTTAACATCTAAATCTAAAAAGTCTTCAATCGTAGAAATAGTCTCTTCAACACCATAGATACCAGTATGTGTCAATTTATCCATTTTACCATTTTTATGAAGTTCAATTTCACAATCACGTGGAATACTTGTCATTAAGATTTGTTTAGTTTTTGGATTAACAGTAACAATTAAGTTAACATCACTTCTTGATACTGTTGATACAGAACCATATGTATCGATTCCAGTTACATATACATTAAATGGCTTTTCAGTTACATCTGTTACTGCTGTTGTTACTGATTTTGCTTTTTTATCAAATTCATATGTTTTTACAATTCTTGTTTCTTCATCAAAACCTTCATGATTTAACTCTAACATTGATTTATATTGTGTTCCAACAACAATTGCATCTACTTCTTTATTATAAAGAGCATCTGCTAATTGAGAATATGTATCATATGTCGTATACTTTTGTGTATCAATCGTTTCTTCCATTTGTGCTAAAGCTTTATTTAATGTAGCTTTTTCTTTTTCATATGATCTACCAAAATTAACACCTTTTAAACCATCAAGTGATGCTGTTCCATAATCACCATCTTTTAAAACAATGACATTGATAGCGTATTTTTGAGTTGTTGTTTGTACATTATTTAAGAAAGTATTTCCTCTTGCAGCAAAAGTACTTCCAATTACTAAAACAATTGAAACAATTAAACTCAACACTTTAGAAATAATAGTTCTTTTACTTGTTTTCCCTTCAACAATTTTTTTCTTTCCTGTTTGAATAATAATCCAAAACAATAAAACCAATGCTGCCAAAACAGCAGCTAAAATAGCAAAGTATTTAACAGGTAATAATTTTGTTAAATACACAAAATATAAAAGGACACCAGATGCGACAACTTGTAATGTCAAAATAAGTGCTCTGGATGTCATAAATCGCATAAATTTGTTTTGTTTCATAATCATCCTCCATATGTTGGTTAATTCTCGTTTATCATAGCACAATCGACATTTTATAGCAAATCGCCACTATTTTCTAGATAACATCCAAATATATACTGATTATCTTCTATTTTTGACAATTTTTTCCCATTATATTTTCTACATATTTCTTCTATCAAATATTCATTCTTCTTAAAATGATGATCAACGACAATCCCATTTTCAATCAAGCATCTTATCTTAATAATTGTATAATATCTTTGACTTTCTATCGTATAATGAATTGCTTTATGTGTTGTTTTTTGACTAAGAACAATCGCATGATCCAATAAAAATTTTAAAATAGTGGCTAAGTCATAAGAAGAAACACCTTGATAAATTTGATCAGAATAAGTTCCATAAAAATCAATCTGATGTTCCTTCATGATTTCTGTATACCGATTAAAAACATAATTTAACACAATGTTGTTTGTGTGAATAACCTCTGTCGGTATTTCTAATGATATATCTTGAAGTTCAATTTCCTGATTTTCTTTTAAATCTTTAACAAGCTTTTTATAATCATGAATAATTTTGTTATATTTTTTACTTTTTTGATTAGCAATTTCCACAAGTGTTTCTTCATACTGTAATGCTTGTTCATGAATTTTTCGATTCATTAAACGTTGATAGTACTGCGTCATTTCTGAACATAATATATAAATCAATACAATCATCATTAATGAAACTACATACAAACAAATAATCGATGATAAACGCATTTGATTCATCAGATATTCATTAAAAGTATAAAGATCTAAAAAAATAATAGCTACAAGTGTTATCATAACAAAAAACCAAATATGTTTATTTAATTGAAACTCTTCCTTCAAATACTTTTTTAAATAAAAATATTCTATCAACCATATTCCCTTAGAAATAAAAGTAATCAAATATCCTAAATATCCATCATAAGCATAAACAATATAATATAGTGATTGTTGATTTAATAAAAACATACACAATCCATTAATAAGCAACATATTAACATTCACAAAAATAAGTTTAATTATCTTATTATAAATGTCACCATCATAAAAAAGATGAATATATATTAAGCTTATAATCAATAAGATAATGCCTCCATAACTTATAGCAAAATATTTATTCATCATTAAAGATAAAAAACTCATAAATACTATAAAGAATATTTTATTATACTTTACCTCTTCTCTATTTTTAAAGAATAAATCAAGATACATCACATAAATTAAATTTTCTATCAAAACATAAATAATATCTAAAAATAATTTCATCGTATTTTATATTCCTGATAAGCTTCTTTTACAGAATTTTTATATTTATAACTTAAAGGTAGTTGTATTTCATTTTCTAAAACCACCATCATTTCTTTTAGATTAATGTATTGAACATATCTCATATTTACAAGGATTCCATAAGAAATTGTAATAAAATCATTTTTCTTTATCTTCTTAATAAAATCTTTAAAAGTAGAACGTATTTTATACTCCTCTCTTCCATGAATTACAATATAATTTTTATCTGTATGTATATATTGTATATCATCATAATATATCGCAACAATTCGATTACCACTTTCTACAATAATTCGATCGTGATCTGATTCTAATTTTTTAAGTAATCTATTCATCTTATTGTGAATATCTTCTTTTAATTTCTTTTTTCTAATAAAATCAAAAATATCATAATCTATGCTTTTATAAACAATATGATCATATTTAGTAATGATGATTCTAATGTATTTACTCATTTGAGTTTCTTTAAAAAACTCAAATGCTGTCATATTTTCCATCTCATAGTCTATATAAACAACATCAAAATAATCAATTTCATCAATCAACAACTTTGCTTCTTGAAAATATGATACTTCAAACATTTCATACTCTTGTAAGCAATTATGTATTTCTTCTAAAAAGTTTTTTTCATCATCTAAAATTGCTACTTTATACATTATTTCATCTCTTGAACCATTTTTACATAATCCACAATTGTTTTATACGTTCTTCTTGTTTCTTTGTTTTTCATAAACTCTTTTGGCATATAAATATGGTCTTTAGCTTCTGCTTCTCTTTCATCTAATGGAATAGGTGTATTGACAACTCCTAAAATATAATCACATGAAACATTAAAAAATTTAGCCATTTCAGCAACTAAATATATATCTGGGATGGTTCTATTTTGTTCATAAAACTGTATTGTTTTCAATGATACCTTAAATACTTTTGATAATTCCTTTTGTGTCATTCCTTTTTCTAATCTTAAATATTGTAATCTCTCTCCTAACATTATTTTGTCCTCCATAAAAAGATTCTCGTTTGATAAATAAAGAATTGCGATATTCTACTATCTCAAATAGTATTATATACTTTTTAATCAATAACATTCTAGTTAATTTTCCCACTATTTCTTTAATTTTCCCTAATAGTATCAAATTTTATTTTTTTCTATAAAATAAAATTGAAATCAAGAAAGGAAGTATTATATATGAACCACCTTGCTAAGTATCTAACAATGAAAATAATTCCTAGAGAATATGAAAATGATTTAGATCAAATTGAACTTGCAATTTATGGAATGGAAGGATTGTTATGCAACCTTTCTACCCTTTTTGTAGCAATTATTTTATCATTCATTTTTCATACAACTTACGAATTCGTTTTATTCATTTTCTTTTTTATACCATTAAGATTATCCTATAAAAGTTTTCATTGTTCATCATTTCTACAATGTCTTGTCTTTTCAAACATGATCATTCTCTTTGCCTCATATTTTATTAAATATGTTACAAATATCCCTTTTTTAAGATTGATATGTTTGAGTTTAATAGTAGCCAATTACACTTTATCTTTTGAAAAAAACAAAAGACTTCATTGCATAGAAATATTGATTTTATACTTATGCTCTTTTATTGATTCATCTTTTATTGATTCATCTTTACTTGTTATTTACTTGATTTCTTTATTTATTAACACTATTTTAATTTTATTGAAAAGAGGTGAAAATCATGTTTAAAGGATTATTTGATTTATTAGTTGGTTTTGCAGCAGTTTTAGATGTACCTCCTTCATGGTGGATCTTATATGAGCCAAAGAAACCCCAAGCATTAAAAAACAAATAAAAAGATGATAAAAACTATCATCTTTTTATTTTCTATTTTATAATATTTCTATGGAAAAATATTATACAACAGGACAATTTGCGAAAATGGCAGGTGTCACATTAAGGACAATTCGATATTATGATAAAATAGGGCTTTTAAAACCATCGCATATTCTAGACAATGGATATCGTCAATATTGTAATAAAGATTTAATTACTCTTCAAAAGATTCTTGCTTTAAAAGAACTTGGATTTTCACTAGAAGAAATCTATCCTCTTATTATAGATAATGATAAAGATAGTTTTAAAGAATCTTTAAAACTACAAACTTCTTTGATTAACCAAAAAATGAATCATCTTAATAATTTAAAAGCAACCATTAAAAGCACTGAAAAAATTTTAGAACATGATCAAATTTCTTGGGAAAAGATTATTGAACTCATTAATCTCACAAATAATGATGAAAGCATTATTCAACAATATTTCAATAGTCAAAACTTATCTACACGTATTTATCTTCATGATCATTTTTCTATTAATAAGGAAAGTTGGTTTGAATGGCTCTATCATCAAATAGACTTTTCTCATGTTTATCAACTTTTAGAAATTGGTTGTGGAAATGGAAAACTATGGGAAAATAATACCTATAATCTAAGAAATAGAGAGATTTTCTTATCAGATATTAGCGAAGGAATGTTAGAAGATACCAGAAAAAAACTTGGTAATGATTATAACTATATTGTTTTAGATGCTCAAAATATTCCTTTTAAAAATCATTTCTTTGATACGGTGATTGCAAATCATGTTCTCTTTTATCTGCAAGATTTGAATCTTGGTCTTTTGGAAATATCTCGTGTTCTTAAGGATTATGGAATATTCTATTGTACAACTTATGGTAAAAATCATATGAAGGAAATTACTGAAATTGTTCATAATTTTGATTCACGTATTCAACTATCTAATAATAACCTTGTAGAACATTTTGGATTAGAAAATGGAAAAACTCTTTTAAGCCCTTATTTTAAACAAATTGAATTAAAGAGGTATGATGATTATTTAATAGTTGATGACGCTAAAGCGTTAATGAACTATATAATGAGTTGTCATGGCAATCAAAAAGAATATTTAGGATATCGTTTAAAAGAATTTCAAGCTCACCTTGAAAAAATCATTGATGAAAATAATGGAATTAAAATTACTAAAGATTGTGGTTTATTTATTTGTAGAAAGTAGTCATACTTTAAGTGTGACACTTTTTTTATTGATAAAATGAAGAAATTTTATATTTTGTATTGACACTTACGTAACGTCATGGTTTATTGTTTAGGAGTAAACAAAAGGAGGTACTTCTATGAAAGGTATCGTATTAGCAGGAGGATCTGGAACAAGACTTTATCCTCTAACACAAGTAACAAGTAAACAATTATTGCCAATTTATGACAAACCAATGATTTATTATCCTTTGAGTATTTTAATGGATGCAGGAATTAAAGATATTTTAATTATTTCTACACCTGATGATACTCCTCGTTTTAAAGAATTATTAGGTGATGGACATCAATTTGGTATTTCACTTCAATATAAAGTGCAACCATCTCCTGATGGATTAGCTCAAGCCTTTATTTTAGGTGAAGAATTTATTGATGGTGAAACCTGTGCCATGATTTTAGGAGATAATATCTTCCATGGTCATGGTTTATCAAAACGTTTAAGAAGAGCCGCAAATAAAGAAGATGGTGCTACTGTTTTTGGATATTATGTTGATGATCCTGAAAGATTTGGTGTTGTTGAATTTGATGAAAATGGAAAAGCTATTTCATTAGAAGAAAAACCAGCTCAACCTAAATCAAATTATGCTGTCACTGGTTTATATTTCTATGATAAACATGTTGTAGAATACGCAAAACAAATCAAACCATCTGCACGTGGTGAATTAGAAATCACTGACTTAAATAAAATCTATCTTGAAAAAGGTAATTTAGATGTTGAATTATTAGGTCAAGGATTTACATGGTTAGATACAGGAACTCATGAAAGTTTAGTAGATGCAACTAACTTTGTGAAAACTGTTGAAACTCATCAAAACAGAAAAATCGCTTGCCTTGAAGAAATTGCTTATAACAACGGATGGATTTCTAAAGATGAATTAAATACAGCATATGAACTTTATAAAAAGAATCAATATGGTAAGTATTTAAAAGATGTAATGGATGGAAAATTTATAGATCAATAAAAAGGAAGTAAAAAAGATGAAAGTTATTGAAACAAAAATTCCAGGTGTTTTAATTGTAGAAACAGATGTTTTTGGAGATCACCGTGGATACTTTACAGAAACTTATTCAAAACCTAAATATGAAAAATTAGGTATTACTGTTGATTTTGTACAAGACAATATGTCTTTTAGTGCACAAAAAGGAACTTTACGTGGTTTACATTGGCAAAACCCACCTTATGCACAATCTAAATTAGTATCTTGTACTAAAGGAAAAGTTATTGATGTTGCAGTAGATATTAGAAAAGGAAGTCCAACATTTGGTGAATGGGTTTCTGTTGAATTAAGCGCTGAAAATCATCGCCAATTCTTTATTCCACAAGGATTTGCCCATGGATTCTTAACTTTAACAGATGATGTTGAATTTAGATATAAAGTAGATAATGTGTATAATAAAGAATCTGAAGGTGGTATGCGTTATGATGATCCAACAGCTAATGTTGATTGGGGATCATTATTAAATGGTATTGAACCTGTTTTAAGTGAAAAAGATCAAACAGGACCAACTTTAGAAAATTCAAATAATCAATTTGTATACGAAGGAGATAAATAAATGAAAATTTTAGTAACAGGTGGTGCAGGTTTCATTGGTGGAAACTTTGTACATTATATGGTTAATAAATATCCAGAAGATATGATCGTTAACTTAGATAAATTAACTTATGCAGGTAACTTAGAAACTTGTAAACCAGTTGAAGGTAAACCAAATTATAAATTCGTTAAAGGTGATATCGCTGATAGAGAATTTATCTTTGATTTATTCAAAAAAGAAAAATTTGATGTTGTTGTTAACTTTGCAGCTGAATCACATGTAGATAGAAGTATTGAAGATCCTGAAATCTTTGTTAAAACAAATGTTATGGGAACAACTACTTTATTAGATGCATGTAATGAATTTGGTATTAAAAGATACCATCAAGTATCTACTGATGAAGTTTATGGTGATTTACCATTAGATAGACCTGATCTATTCTTTACAGAAGAAACACCATTACACACATCTAGTCCATATAGTTCATCAAAAGCTTCTGCAGATTTATTCGTATTAGCTTATCATAGAACTTTTGGATTACCAGTAACTATTTCAAGATGTTCAAATAACTATGGTCCTTACCATTTCCCAGAAAAATTAATTCCATTAATTATTTCTAGAGCATTAAATGATGAAGAATTACCAGTATACGGTACAGGGGAAAACGTACGTGATTGGTTACATGTTTATGATCACTGTGTTGCAATCGACTTAATCATTAGAAAAGGTCGTGTTGGAGAAGTTTATAATGTTGGTGGACATAACGAAAGAACTAACTTAGAAGTTGTTAAAACAATCTTAAAAGCTTTAGGTAAACCTGAATCATTAATCAAATTTGTTTCTGATAGAAAAGGTCATGATATGAGATATGCAATCGATCCAACTAAATTAGAAACTGAATTAGGATGGAAACCAAAATATACATTTGATACAGGTATTCCTCAAACAATTGATTGGTATTTAAATAACAAAGAATGGTGGGAAAACATCATTTCTGGTGAATATAAAAACTATTTCCAAAACATGTATGTAGATAAAGGAAGAGTTGAAGAATAAAAAACAAATGGATCTCGTCATGAGATCCATTTTTAATTAAACTGATATATATTTTTATCTAAATATTCACTACTTTTTTGTACTTCTTCATTAATATAATCTTGGCCATATTTTTCAATAATCGTTGGTAATTCAGAAAATAGATTCGTACCTAGTGCTAACTTATTCCCTTCTATATTGAATCCCATTGCAGCCAATGTTGTAGGATACATATCCATATGTGTAAATTGTCTATTTTTTATTTGATCAGTCGTCACTTTAGAATTAATAAAACAATTGTATGTCGTTCTTTGGTAATCTGACGGAACATCATTAACATATTGTTGTGCCATTGTTGGATGATCCCCAACTAAAACAATGGTTGTATTTTCATACCAAGATTGACTTTTACACCAATCAATAAAACTATTAATAAGTTTTGATTGACATGCATATACATTTTCATATCTATTTTCATATGTATCAGGGCAATATTTACATAGAAACCCGTTAGGCATATGACAATCTATAGTTGCCATCGTAAAATTGAATTTACCTGTTTGTGCAAGCTGCGTAATCTCATTCTTAGCTAATTCGAATAATTTATAATCGTCTAATCCCCATTGATTAAGTTCATTACTTTTAAATGAATATTCCTGTTTTAACGAATTAATATCACATATTTTATCAAATCCATGCTGTAAAAATAATTTATCTGTCCCAGCAAATTCTTTTTGAGAACCAATCATAAGTTCTTGTATATATCCGTTTTCATTTAAAATATCTCCAATTGTTTTAGCACCTGGCATAAATCGATTTTGTTGATCCATATCATTAGCAACTTCAACTTTTAAAGGTAATCCTGTAAATTGTGATGTCATGGATGCAATCGTCCAAGTTGTACCTGTAAAAGGTAATGCTCCACCTAGTTGGTCAGTATTAGAAAAATTAGTATTTTGTTTCGCTAATTCAGTTAATTCAGGTAAACAGTTAACATTCTTGATACCACCATTTTCAGTGTCTAAAAAAGTATTTTCAAATGATTCTAAATAAATATAAATAAGATTATTTGTATTATCTCCACTAATTTTAACATCTTTGGGATTCTGATAGATAATTGTACTATCTCCTATATATTCAGTATTTTTCTTTTTATGTACTTTCTTTTTTTTGTTATAAATTGTTGTTTTTTGAGATTGATAATTGAAATAAGCAGTAACATTATAACGGTTATTTGTATATAATAAACTTAATATCAATGTTATTACAATCAATAGAGAGCCCATGTACTTTAAATATTTAAAGGCTTTAGATGAACATTTTCTACGTAGATATAAAACACCAAAAATAAAAAGAATACTTAAAACAAATGATACAACAATTACTCTAATGATATAAGAAAAAATAACTGATGTATCTGTTCCACTCGTAGGTGACAAAAAAGTGAATAATATTTCTTGAAACTTTACATTTCCAAAATTATTATAAATCCAAATATTCGAGTTCAATAAAAGGATATTAATAAAAATAATTATTGTAAAAACTGTAAGTAAAATCTTATTTTTTTTCTTCAACAGGATCACCTCACATTTATATATAAAAAAAGAAGGAACTGGCAACGAGCTATTTTCGCACAATGTACTATCTTCGCCG
>OLOR01003361.1_pt1 | contig 11319 bp, 7 predicted proteins | sample 1672521 | NCBI WGS metagenome assembly OLOR01 (sample SAMEA3136695, study PRJEB25190) | human gut metagenome | biome: human gut; feature: human-associated habitat; material: faeces | place: Austria | collected 2013
GGCCGGCGAAGCCGGACGGAGGATACTGGCTTGAGGGAGTGACGCGAAAGGTCAGAATGACAATTTTGGGAAAGCACGTCACTCTAACAATGGGGAACGGAAAATGTCATAATGAGGGAAACGTTAATCGTCATCCGAAAGCGAACGTGAAGGATCTGTACCTGTGGTGAGGAAGACGCAAAATATACTTGACCGAGACCTCTTTATATAAAAGCGCACAAAAGCTTCTCACATTTAGGATATACTCCATGTTCTGCGAGAAGCTTTTTACATTTCATTCATTCCCCTGTCAGGCACTTCCGACCGGCTGCGCCGGACAGCAGAGAGAAATCAAAAACATGAGCCGCAATGCGCTGTCAGTTCATCCGATATTGGAAATTATTTCTTTTTTCCGCCGAGATAGGCCGCCATGACGTCGGGGTTCCCCGCCACTTCCGCAGCCGGTCCTTCCATAACGATTTTTCCCGTTTCCATGACATAAGCATAGTCAGCAATCTGCAGTGCTTTTCGTGCATTCTGTTCTACAAGAAGAACCGTTGTCCCCATTTTATTGATATCCTTGATGACATCAAAAATCTGCTGGACGACAAGAGGCGCCAGCCCCATGGATGGTTCATCAAGAAGCATGAGCTGCGGTCTTGCCATCATGGCACGGGCAATGGCGAGCATCTGCTGTTCTCCGCCGGAAAGGGTGCCGCCAAATTGGTTTTCCCTTTCCAGCAGCCGGGGAAAACGCTGGAAGACTTTCACCATATCTTTCCTGATTTCTGCCTTATCCTTTCTTTGGTATGCACCGAGTTCCAGATTTTCACGGACGGTCATGTTCTGAAGGATCTGCCGCCCTTCCGGCACAAGGACTACACCGGCATTTACGATATGGAACGACTTTTGTCCCGTGATGGTTTTATCTTTGAAAAGGATCTCCCCTTCCGAGGGTTTCATGAGTCCCATGATGGTTTTCATCGTGGTGGACTTTCCCGCGCCGTTCGCTCCGATAAGGGTCACGATTTTCCCTTCGGGAACAGAGAGGCTGATGCCTTTCAGCGCCGTGATATTTCCATAGCCGGCGACAATATTCTTAAGCGTAAGCAGCATTATTCATCCTCCTTTCCGAGATAAGCCTCAATAACGGCAGGATCATTCTGTACTTCTTCGGGAACGCCTTCTGCCAGTTTTTCGCCGAAGTTGACGACAATCAGGCGGTCACAGAGAGTCATCACAAGGTGCATATCATGCTCAATCAAAATAATGGTCGTTTTATAGGTTTCACGAATTCCACAGATGAGTTCCGTAAGAGCTGCTGTTTCGCTGTCATTCATGCCTGCTGCCGGTTCATCCAGGAGGATAAGTTTCGGATGGGCAGCAAGAGCACGCGCGATTTCCAGCTTTCTCTGCTTGCCGTAGGGCAGTTCCGTGGCAGGGCGGTCCGCATCCTGTTCCAGCCCCACAAAGCGGAGCAGTTCCATCGCTTCCTTCCGCGCTTCTTTTTCTTCTTTCTTCTGTGCACCTGTGTGGAAGATACTGGCAAAGAATCCTGCTTTTAAATGGTCATGCTGTCCGACAAGAATATTCTCCAGTACTGTCATCCCCGTGAAAAGGCGGATATTCTGGAACGTACGGGCGATACCCCCATTGATAATCTGATAGGGTTTCTTCCCGCTGATCGACTGTCCGTCAAAAAGGATATCCCCTTCAGAAACCGGATACACGCCTGTGATCAGGTTGAAAATCGTTGTTTTACCGGCGCCGTTTGGTCCGATGACACCGAATATTTCCCCTTTCTCCACATGGAAGGACATATTCGATACCGCCGTAAGACCGCCGAAACGCTTCACCACATTCTGCATTTCAAGAAGCATCACTTTTCCCCTCCTTCCACGGGAACGGCCTTCTTTTTGCTGAAAAGCGAACCGATCCACTTCACCGCGTCATAAGAAAGAATACCGTCCGGACGGAAAGCCATGAGTGCCACAAGCATCACACCGTAGATGATATCCCTGTATTCCGCCAGGGAACGGAGCGATTCGGGAACGATAGTAAGCACTGCCGCGCCGAGGACAGGCCCCCACATGACATTGCTGCCGCCGAAAACTGTGTAGAGAAGCATATCCACCACACGGTGCCACGAGAAATCCGTCGGACTGATAAAGAATGTGACATGAGCGTACAAAGCGCCCGCTACTCCCGCAAAAAACGCGCTGAAGAGAAATCCCATCATTTTGTAATACACTACATTGATTCCCGACAGAGAAGCAGCGTACTCATCGGCCTTCACGGCTGCCATGGCACGGCCGATGCGGGAATGTTCCAGCCGGTACCAGAAGGAAATAATCAGAATCGTCAAAACCAGCAGCACCAGACACACAAGAAGCTGTCCGCCCGTCTGTGAATCTATTTCCAAAGCATCCAGGAGCCCCCAGTCGCTTGCATAATCGGAAAGGACACTTCCCATGGAAGGAATCCCCGAATAGCCGAGTGCGCCGTGAGTGATTTCCAGATTCAAGGCGATGACTCGGACCACTTCACCGAACCCCAGCGTGGCAATCGCCAGATACAGCCCCCGGAGACGGATCGTCGGCAGTCCGATAACCAGAGCCACAAGAACCGCCATGACACCGCCAAGGAAAATCCCTACGGGCATAGGTACGTGGTACTGCGCTGTCAGAATGGCGGACGTATACGCACCGAAACTCATCAGCCCGGCATTCCCCAAAGAAAGGATGCCCGTGCAGAGCGTCATGTAAATCGTCATGGCAAGAATAATATTGATGCAGACAAAGGTGAGAACCTGCAGAAAATATCCATTCAGCAAATCTTCCATTACGGCCTTCCTCCCTTCCCCGCTTTCGCAAAAAGTCCTTCCGGACGAATGAACAGAATTAAAATGATAAGGCCGAAGGCCACCGCGTCACGATAAGAAGAAGTACCGTAAGCCACGCTGAATACTTCGGCGATGCCGAGAATGAAACCGCCTGCCATGGCGCCTTCCACATTGCCGAGACCGCCCATGATGAGCACCGCCAGCCCTTTCAGCCCCATTGATGTCCCCATCGTCGGTTCAATCGCATTGAAAGAAAGTCCGATCAGTACGCCTGCCGCTGCACCGAGGGCAGAAGCCAGCATCACCGTCAACGTAATGATACGGCCCGTATTGATTCCAAGAAGACCGGCCGTCTCCGCATTTTCCGAAGTCGCCCGGATCGCCTTGCCCACCTTCGTCCGGTTCAGCATGACTGTGAGAAGAACCATGAGCACCACTGCCGTCCCCAAGCTGATAATCTGGATACCGGAAATTTTAAAGACTCCCATATCCATCAGTTCATTGCCGAACGCAGACGGGAACGAACGGGTCTGCGGCCCCCAGACCATAAGCGCCACACTTTCAAGAAATGTGGATACGCCGATCGTACTGATAAGCGGCGCCAGATGCGTCGCCTTATGCTTACGAAGCGGACGGAGCGCCAGCAGCTCCAGCCCGTACCCCAGAACCGCGCCCCCGATCATGGCGCCGGCCAATGCAGGGAAAATATTCATTCCCGCTTCCGTTACCAGAAGCAGGCCAATATAAGCGCCTATCATAAAAATTCCGCCATGCGCCATATTCACGATATTCAATACCCCGAAGACCAGAGTATATCCGATAGCAATAACCGCATAAGCGCTTCCCAGCGTCAGACCGTTGACAAGCTGTTGAAAAAACACGATAACTTTCCCCCTTCTTGAGAAATATTTCTTTGCCCAAACCTCAGACAAAACTTTGCAAAAACCATAAAAGGACTAAAAACCGCCCCTGCCGCACGGCAGGACACCGATGCAGCAGGGGCGGAAATCTCCGCGGTACCACCCTGTATTTATCACTCTAAGGAAAAAGAGGCAGAACTTCCCGATAACAGAAAAGCCCCCACCTTCATTGCTGAAGATAGGGGCGAACAGTCGCGGTACCACCCTACATTATACTCTTAATCCTTCCTCCGTAACGTGGATAAACGCCATTTTTTACTTATTTCAAAAATGGAGCTCTCAGGCGATAAAAAATAACGGAATGTACCGGCTTGCACCCTCCGCCGGCTCTCTGTGCCATGGACCGCCATCTTTCCTGTCCTGATCATTGCCTGTATCCCCTTAACGCGGGTAACGCCGATGATTACTTCATTCATCCTCGGAACTCCCGGGCGAGCAGGCATCTGCTTTCGTATCGGTTCCCACCACTCCCGACTCTCTATGACGAACCTGTCAGATACGTTTCCCGTTCACAGTCCTTGGTTTTTGTTTGTGATGTCAATTATATGATGAAATATTTTCACTGTCAAGGGAAATACTAAAACACTTTTATTGATTGAATGTTAAGTATAGAACCTTTTGTACACCATTTCCCGTATAAGAACGGTACGGTTCCAAGACCGCCCTTAACCGTTATTGCTTTCTTTTTCCTTGCGGATGACATCATGAGCGCCGCCCTCCACGATGGAAGTCGCGGAAACCAGCGTAAGCTTCGCTTTCTTCTGGAGTTCGGCAATCGTGAGCGCGCCGCAGTTGCACATCGTAGCCCTCACCTTGCTGCAGGTTTTAGCCACATTTTCCTTAAGCGATCCTGCATAAGGAACATAAGAATCCACGCCTTCCTCAAACTGGAGTTTTTTGTCCCCGCCCAAATCATATCTGGCCCAGTTACGCGCACGGTTTGAACCTTCCCCCCAGTATTCCTTCACCACAGTGCCGCCCACTGTACGCTTCTGCGTAGGAGACTCATCGAAGCGGGCAAAATAACGGCCCAGCATGACAAAATCAGCTCCCATCGCCAGCGCCAGCGTGATGTGATGATCATAGACGATGCCGCCGTCAGAGCAGACCGGCACATACACACCCGTCCGTTCATAGTATTCATCCCTTGCCTGGCAGACTTCAATCAAAGATGTCGCCTGTCCGCGGCCAATCCCCTTCGTTTCCCGGGTAATGCAGATGGACCCGCCGCCGATGCCGACCTTTACGAAATCGGCGCCTGCCTCCGCAAGAAACAGAAAACCTTCACGATCCACCACATTGCCCGCACCGACCTTCACACTATCGCCGTACTTTTCGCGAATCCATTGAATGGTCATCCTCTGCCATTCGGAAAACCCTTCCGAAGAATCAATACAGAGCACATCTGCCCCTGCATTGACAAGAAGCGGCACACGCTGCTCATAGTCGCGGGAATTGATACCGGCGCCCACGACAAAACGCTTTTCTTCATCCAGCATTTCATCAGGATTTTCACGATGAGAGTCATAATCTTTGCGGAAAACAAAACCGTAAAGGCGGCCGTCTTCATAAAGAACGGGAAGGGAATTAATCTTATTATCCCAGATAATATCATTGGCTTCAGAAAGCGTGATGCCGAACCTGGCAGTGACCAGCTTTTCAAGAGGCGTCATAAAATCAGCAATCTTCTCGCTGCGATCCATACGGCTCACACGGTAATCACGGCTCGATACGATCCCCACCAATTTCCCATTCGGCGTACCGTCCTCCGTAATCGCCACAGTGGAATGCCCCGTCTTTTCCTTCAGCGCAAGGATATCCGCCAGCGTATTCACAGGAGCCAGATTGGAATCGCTGAATACAAAACCTGCCTTCTTTGCCTTTACACGAGACACCATTGCCGCTTCGTCCTCCGGCGTCTGCGAGCCGTAAATAAAAGAAACACCGCCGTTACGCGCCAATTCTACCGCCAGCCTTTCACCGGAAACCGCCTGCATGATGGCGGACACCATGGGAATCGCCAGCTCAATAGCGGGCTCCTCTCCTTTTTTGAACTTCACCAGCGGCGTCTTAAGAGAAACATTCGCCGGAATACATTCACATGAAGAATATCCGGGAATCAGAAGATATTCATTAAAAGTATGTGACGGTTCATTGATATAAGTTGCCATCATGTCCTCCTTCGGCAAAGAAATATAAAAGCGGTTATAGATTTTTACTATTATAGCCAAAAAAGCGGGGTAAATAAAGGGGGAAACATAATTTTAATCTCCTTCTGCTTATTTTATTACGCACCGCTGATTCGTTATTTGAAAACTGTCCCCGCACAGACATCCATAGCCGCCGGAGCAAGTTGTTTCACTCATTTTTACGCGTCACTCCGCTCCTTTAAAAATGGTTCACTTGCCTTCTTATGAACAAGTACACGCATCCATTCTAACCTTTCGTGTCACTCCCCCAAGCCAGTATCCTCCGTCCGGCTTCGCCGGCCACCTCCTTATAAACAAGGAGGCTTACCCAATCCCTATTCTTACCGTTGGAACTCTTTCCTAAATGCCGATTCGCATTAAATACCTTAAAAAGGAAAATGGAATGCAGCGGGGCTCCTTATCCATAAGGAGCTGGCGCACGCAGTGCGGCTGAGGATACTCACTTGTTGTAATGATTTAAACCGTAAAAGAATATTTAGCTTGTAGCTGACAGCTCATAGCTGATAGCTTTTATCCTCATACCAGCTTTCCTCACCGCGGCAACAGATCCTTCACATTCGTTCAGGATGACGATTAACGTTTCCCTCATTATGACGCTCTTTCATCCAATTGTCATTCTGAACGGGGGTAAGAATGCTTTGTGAGAAAGACAGAAAACGGAATAGTGGCACAGAGTGAAGAATCTATTACTCTAATAACGTCTTACCGCCTTCCTCACCACGATAGCAGATCCTTCACATTCGTTCAGCCTGACGCCTTACCGTCTTATACAAGAACCATGGAGTCGGCCGCCGGAAGGAGCTCGCTGGCGCACGCAGATACTCGCTTGTCGTAATGACTCAAACCGCAAAAGAATATTTAGCTTGCAGCTGACAGCTCACAGCTAACGTCTATCAGCTAACAGCTAACAGCTAATCAAACACATACAAAAAAGACCCCTTTCGAGGTCTTTTTCATTGGTTCTGTCTCTGGTATCTCCAAGTATTAGAACTTGTAGTTCAGGGAAACAGTCCATGCATCATCTACATCAAGATCCTGATTATTCTTTTCTCCTTTTACGTCAAATGCATATTCACCGTGGAGGTAAACATTCTTCTGGAGAGTGACATCAGCCATAGCATTCCAGAATGTTACATTATCTGCATAAAGTCCCTTGTTTTTCTTGCTGGAAGTCAAGGTAGACAGGACATCAGTAGACAGCCCGGTACCGCCGAAGTATACTTCAGCATCTACATCATTGTAAGCCACACTCAAAGCAAAAGAACCCGGCTTTTTCAAATCCAGCTTGCCATAGCCGATTCCTGCGTTCCAAGCCCGATCATATTCAGAGTCGGTGCTTGTATTCTTCCAGTACTCACCGAATACACGGAAATCACCTACATTAAAGCCAAGATTAGCACCAATCAGATTGAGATGATCTTCTCCAACGAATCTGACATAATCTACACCCAGATCTACAACGTTCAGTTTACCGTTTGCTTTTGCAAAGAACATATTTCTGTCAAGAATATTCTCGTCCGGATCTGCTACTCCATCATAATCAGAAGTATTGAACTGTCCATAACCTACAGTTACACCAACCTTGCTGCCATTGTAGGAAAGCTGTGCGCCGTCATAGCCTTTTCCGTCACCATAGAGCCAGCCGCCCTGGTTACCGAATACGATCGGCTGACGGCCGAGTCTTACGGAGAAGTCGCCGAAGCCATGGTTTACGAACAGCTGGTCAGCATAGGTATTTGCATCTTTATCATTCTTGAAATTCATGTTGCTGGTGAAACGAGCCTGCGCATAGGTGCTGTCATTAACAGCCGCCTTTGCAACGATACGGATACGGCCATCGTAGTTATCATCATTAAGAGCTTTGTCCTGATAACGCATACGGGCATCGCCGGACCAGGAAATGTTGCCGACTTTCTTTTCCAAGTTGCTTACACGAACGCCGAGGTTCGCCAGTTCGTCTGCATATTCCCCTGCCAGTTTGTCCAGGGTGGCTCTCTGTTCAGCGTTCAGCTGGTCTTCACGGGCCATCAGACGGGCGATGACCTGCGCCAGTTCATAACGGGTCATGTTTCTTTCGCCTTTGAATGTGCCATCCGGATAACCTTCTACAACGCCCTGATCGGAGAGATCGGATACTGCCTGATAAGCCCAGTCATCAGGGGATACATCAGAGAACGGATTTGCAGCGTATGCGGATACGCCTGCGGTGAGTGCAGCAGCTGCTGCGATTGCGAGAATCTTTTTCATTATTCTTGCTCCTTCCGAAAAATAAATTGTCCCTTTGGAATGGAGTTCCGGAAGAATCTTGCACGAGTGACCGTGTTTCCTCTGCGTTTCTTCATTACCCCATAAGCAGCATAGCGGGACATGCCCCTGCTACTTACCTGCAATTTAACACATTAGATTTTTTTTTGCAAGAACCCTGAAACTCTTCGAAAAAATCTACCTTAATTTATTTTCTCTATTTCCATTAGAATAAATTAAGTATCCTCTTTTATTATTTTAATTACAAAGGACACCAACTTTTGTATAATCAGATTTTATCGTACATTCATGGATTCCTCTCTTCATGGTATATTTCTCACTGTTTTTTCATCTTCCTCCCTTTTTTCGAACGCAGGTCGGTTATAGTTTTTTTCTTTTACATGAGGCCCTTTTCCTTTATAGCACCTTAATCGTCACCTTGAACCGGCATAGAGTGATGAATCCGCTGCCCCCATAAGGTCTTATATTTCCCTCATCACGGGTACAGATCCTTCACGGACGCGCTGAATGGCCCCTTACTGCTTTCCTCACCACGGTAACAGATTCTTCGCTGTCGCTCAGAATGACGCCTTACCATGGATACTACTTTATCAGCAGGCCTGAAAGTGGTTAGAATCCCAGCTGTGCCATCTGTTTAACGTCATTCTGAGCGGAGGTAAGAATGCCTTGTGAGAAAGACGAAAAGCGGAATAGTGGCACAGAGTGAAGAATCTATTACACTGATGACGTCTTACCGATTTCCTCACCACGATAGCAGATCCTTCACATTCGTTCAGGATGACATCTCACCGTCCCCGGTCATTCTGAACGGAGGCAAGAATGCTTTGTGAGAAAGACAGAAAACGGAATAGTGGCACAGAGTGAAGAATCTATTACTCTAATAACGTCTTACCGCCTTCCTCACCACGATAACAGATCCTTCACATTCGTTCAGTATGACGATTAACGTTTCCCTCATTATGACGCCTTTCCCCAAATCGTCATTCTGAACGGGGGTAAGAATGCTTTGTGAGAAAGACAGAAAACGAAATAGTGGCACAGAGTGAAGAATCTATTACACTGATGACGTCTTACCGCCTTCCTCACCACGATAACAGATCCTTCACATTCGTTCAGAATGACGCCTTACCGTCCTATACAAGAACCATGGAGTCGGCCGCCGGAAGGAGCTGCTGGCGCACGTAGTGCGATTGAGGATACTCGTTTGTCGTTAATGATTTAAATTGTAAAAGAATAGTTAGCTTGTAGCTGACAGCTCACAGCTAACGGCTAACAGCTATCAGCTATCAGCCAACAGCTAATCAAACACATACAAAAAAGACCCCTTTCGAGGTCTTTTTCATTGCCTTTATCCCTTGAACACAAGTATTAGAAGTTGTAGTTCAAAGATACGGTAGCAAGATCATCATAATCTACATTGTCATCTGTCTTCACATTGAATGCATACTCACCGTGGAGGCGGACATTCTTTGCCAGAACGACATCAGCATTGGCCAGCCAGAACTTGCTGTCCACTTTAAGAAGGGAGCTGGCCGGGAATGCGGTGTAAGTGCTGCCGCCGAAATAAGCGTCAGCTTCATTTCTTACATACTGGGCGGCTACTCTGAAGGTGCCCGGTTTTTTCAGGTTATAGTGTCCGAAACCGAGACCTGCTGTCCACATCTGCGGATCACCTTTAGGTTCCGTATTCTTGTAAAAATCACCAAATACATCAACTACGTCAGTTACGCCTACGGTCAGGCCAGCGCCCCAGATAGATTTTTTATCAGCATCAGCTGCACCGACAGTCTTAATGTATTCCGCGTCATAGCCGATACGGCCGGTCTTGCCATAAAGACGGGCATAAACGGTATCATCTTTCTTCTGTCCGTAATCATTAATCCATGTATTCATACGGCCATAACCTGCTTCCAGCGTCAATTTGCTGTCACCGATGAAAAGCTGCGCGCCGTCAAAGAAATCATCATAGTACATACCGGTCTGACCAAGGGTAAGGAAGTTGCGCCCCAAGTTCATGCCGACTTTATCACCGAACTGATGATGCACAAAAAGCACATCCATCTTTGTATTCGCATCCGCATTGTCTTTGAAGTTCATGTTGCTGGTGAAACGGCCACGTACATAGGTGCTGTCATTCACTTGTGCCTTGGCATTGATACGCATACGGCCATCCCATCCATCAGCTTTTCTGGAGCCGTCTGTATTGTATCCTTTTTCTTTCCAGCGCATGCGGGCATCACCGAACCAAGAAATGTTGCCGACTTTCTTTTCCAGGTTGCTTACGCGGACACCAAGGTTTGCCAGTTCATCGGCGTATTCCCCTGCCAGTTTGTCCAGGGTTGCTTTCTGTTCAGCATTCAGCTGGTCTTCACGAGCCATCAGACGGGCGATAACCTGAGCCAGTTCATAACGGGTCATGTTTCTTTCGCCTTTGAATGTGCCGTCCGGATAGCCTTCTACAACGCCCTGATCGGAAAGATCGGATACTGCCTGATAAGCCCAGTCATCAGGGGATACATCAGAGAACGGATTTGCAGCGTATGCGGATACGCCTGCGGTGAGTGCAGCAGCTGCTGCGATTGCGAGAATCTTTTTCATTATTCTTGCTCCTTCCGAAAAATAATAGTGTCCTCTATATTTTCAGGAAGAGAGAATACAACTCGAGTTACCGTGTTTCCTCTGTTTCTTCTCCTCTTCCTGCAAGCACAACCGAAAGGACCGCGCTTATGCTCCGCATTATTTTATCATATGTTCTAATTTTTTTCAAATTGTTCAAATTATTTTCTTAATTTCAGAATTTCTTTGACTTACGAAAATGGATTTCTTTTTTATCTTTGACTTCAAATCCCTTTTTAAATATCTTATGAAGCAAAAGGTAATCAGAAAGCCTCCTTCGCTCCTGCTCGTATTATTAAGTAAGTCAAGCAAATCGCTTGATCATATGCTCTGGAAGGAGTATACGGTATACTCTGAATGACATCTTACGGCTTTCCTCACCACGGGTATAGATCCTTCACATTCGTTCAGGATGACGCTTTACCATTCCCAGTCATTCTGAACGGAGACAAGAATGCTTTGTGGGAAAGACGGAAAAATAGACATG
>OLOR01003375.1_pt1 | contig 11288 bp, 5 predicted proteins | sample 1672521 | NCBI WGS metagenome assembly OLOR01 (sample SAMEA3136695, study PRJEB25190) | human gut metagenome | biome: human gut; feature: human-associated habitat; material: faeces | place: Austria | collected 2013
GGTGCTGGGCGCGCTGGCGGGCGGGCGGCTGCAGGCCGTCTGCGTGCCCGCCGAAGCCCTTTTGCAGTACACCGTGCCCCGGGCAGAATTCATCCAGAACACCCTTACCTTAAAGCCCGGCATGGTGTATAACCGCGAAGCGCTGGTGGCGCGGCTGTTTGCCGCCGGGTATGTGCGCCGCAGTCAGGTGGACGGCCCGGGGCAGTTCAGCGTGCGCGGCGATATCGTGGATATCTACGCACCGGATATGCGTCAGCCTGCCCGCGTGGAATACTGGGATGACGAGATCGACTCCATGTCCTCCTTTGACCTGCTGACCCAGCGGCGGGACGGCGCACTGGAAAAAATATACCTCTCCCCCGCCCGCGAGGTGCTGTTCGGCAGCACCGCCGAGACCGCCGAAGCGCTGCGCAGCGCCATCAAAAAGGCGCGCGGCAAGCACCGCACCGCGCTGGAAAAGGCCACCGAAGCCGACCTTTCCCAGTTGGATTCCGGCATGATGCCGGAGGCCATGGATAAATATTACGGCATCCGCTACCCTGCCCCCGCCACGCTGCTGGATCATCTGGACGCGCCGCTGTTCATTCTGGACGAAGTGGGCGGCATCCGGGATGCCCAGAAAGCCACCGAGTTCCGCCGCAGCGAGGAGCTGACCGGACTGCTGGAAGAGGGCGTGCTCTGCCCCGGGCTGGACGTGCTGTACCAGACCATGGACGATCTTGTCATTGCCGCCCAGAACCACAGCACCCTGCTGTGTGAGAATTTCCTGCGCGGGATGAACGAGTTCAAGCTGAAGGATCTCATCAACGCCGAAGCCTTTGCCGCCCCCAACTGGAACGGCGACCTTGCCTCCCTGCGGGAGGATCTCGACCCGCTCATCGCCCAAGGCTACGCCGTTACCCTGTTTGCCGGTACGCCCAAGGGCGCAGCTGCCCTGACCCGTGACCTTGCCGACAAGGGCTATTCCGTGAGCATGAGCCGGGATGTGCGCCCCGCCAAGGGCATTTTGCAGGTGCTGCCCGGACACCTGACCGCCGGGTGTACCTTCCCCTTTGCCCACGCAGCGGTGCTTTCCAGCCGCCGCCACGGGCTGGACGAGGAAGCCGCCGCCGAAGCCAAAAAGCGCAAGAAGAACAAAAACGCCCTGTCCAGCCTTTCGGATATCAAGCCCGGGGACTATGTGGTGCACCAGAGCCACGGCATCGGGATGTACGCCGGGATCCAGCGGTTAGAGGTACAGGGCGCTACCAAGGACTACCTCAAGGTGCAGTATTCCGGCTCAGACGTGCTGTATGTGCCGGTGACCCAGCTGGACCTGCTCAGCCGCTACACTGCCCCCGGCGACGAGGAAAAGGTAAAGCTTGCAAAGCTGGGCGGCACCGAGTGGCAGCGCACCCGCGCCAAGGTGAAAAAGGCCACCGAGGAGATGGCGCAGGAGCTGATCGAGCTTTACGCCCGCCGCCGTCAGGCCACGGGCTACGCCTTCCCGCCGGACGGCGACTGGCAGCGGGACTTTGAGACCCGCTTTGACTACGACGAGACCGACGACCAGCTGCACGCCACCGCCGAGATCAAGCAGGACATGGAAAAGGGCTACCCCATGGATCGGCTGCTCTGCGGCGATGTGGGCGTGGGCAAGACCGAGGTGGCGCTGCGCGCCGCCTTCAAGTGCATCATGGGCGGCAAGCAATGCGCCCTGCTGGCACCCACCACCCTGCTGGCGTGGCAGCACTACAACACCCTGCTCTCCCGCATGGAGGCTTTCCCGGTGAAGATCGGGATGCTGTCTCGCTTCCGCACCGCCAAGCAGCAAAAGGAGACCCTGCGCGGCTTACAGGCCGGCAGCGTGGATATCGTGGTGGGCACCCACCGGCTGCTCTCTAAAGACGTAAAGTTCCACGACCTCGGTCTTGTCATCATCGACGAGGAACAGCGCTTTGGCGTGAAGCACAAGGAAAAGCTGAAGGAGAACTTCATCGGGGTGGATATGCTCACCCTGTCGGCCACCCCCATTCCCCGCACCCTGAACATGGCCATGAGCGGCATCCGGGATCTTTCCACCATCGAGCAGCCGCCCATCGAGCGGCAGCCGGTGGAGACTTTTGTGCTGGAATATAACGATGTCATCCTTGCCGAAGCCATGAAGAAAGAACTTGCCCGGGGCGGGCAGGTGTACTACCTGCACAACCGGGTGGACAACATTGAATCCTGCGCCGCCCATGTCAGCCAGATGGTGCCGGGTGCGCGGGTAGGCATTGCCCACGGCAAGATGACCGAAGAAGAGCTGAACCCCGTGTGGCAGCACCTGCTGAACGGCGAGATCGACATTCTGGTCTGTACCACCCTTATCGAGACCGGCATTGATGTGCGCAACTGCAACACCCTCATCATTGAGGATGCCGACCGCATGGGTCTGGCACAGCTGTACCAGATCCGTGGGCGGGTGGGACGCTCCGGCCGCAAAGCCTACGCCTACTTCACCTTCCGCCGGGACAAGACCCTGACCGATATCGCCCAGAAGCGGCTTTCCGCCATCCGGGAGTTTACCGCTTTCGGCTCCGGCTTCCGCATCGCCATGCGGGATCTGCAGATCCGCGGCGCGGGCAGTCTGCTGGGGCACAGCCAGCACGGCCACATGGAAGCCGTGGGCTACGACCTCTACGTCAAAATGCTGGGACAGGCCATCTCCCGGGCACGGGGCGAGCCTGTCCAGCGGGACAAGAGCGATTGTCTTGTGGACCTGCGGGTGGACGCCTTTATCCCGGAAAAGTATATCCCGGATGGCGCGGGGCGCATCGAAGCTTACAAGCGCATTGCCGCCATCCAGACCCCGGAGGACGCCGCCGATGTGCTGGACGAACTCATCGACCGCTACGGTGACCCGCCGCCCTCGGTGAGTGATCTGGTCAACGTCTCCCTCGTCCGCGTGCAGGCCGCTGCCGTGGGCGTGTACGAGGTGACCCAGAAGAAGGACACCCTCGTGCTGAATCTGGAAACGCTGGAACTTGCCATGATCCGCGGCCTGCTGCAGGCTTTCAATGGCCGTGTCACCGCCGGAGCGGGCACAAAGCCCTATCTCTCGGTGGTATTGCAGCCGGACGAAAAGCCGCTGGAACTGCTGCAAAGCATCCTGAAAGCCATGGATGCCATTTTGAACAACAAGGAGCCAAACCAATGAAAAAGAAACTGCTTGCGCTGGTATGCGCACTTGCACTGACCGTCAGCCTTGTAGGCTGTGTATTCTCCACCCCGGACACCGTGGGCAAGATCGGCGATTTTGAGGTGACCAGCGGCTTATATCTGCTGGCGCAGTACGATGCCTATCAGCAGGCTGCACAGCTGGCAGGCTCTGAGCAGGACGCCAGCAAGGTAAAGTCCTTCCTTAAGGCCACCATCACCACCGATGCCGACACCGGCGAGACCGCCGTGGTAAGCGACTATGTGGCGCAAAAGACGCTGGAGACCCTGCAGACCCTTGCCGCTGTGGATGCCCGCTTTACCGAGCTGGGCGGCGAGCTGACCGAGGAGCAGAAATCCGCCGCCGACAGCTACGCCCAGCAGCTGATGGATAACTACGGCGACACCTACACCGCCAACGGCATCGGGCTGGAGACTTTGAAGCTGTTCCAGCAGCTGCAGTACAAGCACACCCTGCTGCTGGATCTTGTCTACGGTAAAAACGGCGAGACCCCTGTGGAGGACGGCGAGCTGACCGAGCATCTGGACAGCACCATGTACGAGATCGGCTTTATCACCGTGCCCCTGTACAACACCAGCACCTTCGCCTTTGCCAGCGATGACCAGAAGGCCGAGATGCTCTCCCTTGCCCAGAAAGCTGCGGACAGCTACAACGCCAGCGCCCCGGAGGACACTTCCAGCCAGCTGACCACCTTTAACAGCATCGCAAGCAGCGCACTGACCGGGATCTGTGCTGTGCTGGATGCAGAGGTTCCCTCCACCAGCACCCTGCAGACCGACCTGCTGAGCGAAAGCGACCTGACCGACGCCTTTACACAGGAGGGTGCCGCCGATACCCTGCGCGGCCTTGCCTACGGGCAGGCAGCCGCCATCCAGTACTCCGGCTATGCCCTGATGCTGGCCGTCCGTCTGGACCCGCTGGGCGTCTCCACGCTGGATGCTCTGCGCAGCCAGATCCTGAGCGACATGAAGGGCGAGGAGCTGGACGATGCCCTTGCCGCCTACGGTGCTCAGATGGATAACAGCCTGAGCAGCTCTGCCATGAGCAAGCTGCCCGCCGCCAAGATCGTGAACGACACCAGCGCCAATAGCGCCAACAGCTAATGGCTTTGTAAAAACAACACGCCCGGGTTTTCCACATCCTTCCTGCGGAAGGTGGAAAACCCGGGCGTTGTTTTTATTTTATTACTTTTGCAAACTCTGCGGCAAGGGCAGCGTTCACCGAGCGGACGGCGTTAGCGTCCGGCTTGATGGCGGTGCGGTCGTAGGTGAACAGCCCGTTCACCTCATCCTCCACGTCGGTCAGCTGGGTGTATACCAGCGCCGAAAGCCCTTTTTGCAGCTGCGGCAGCACCGTGCCCAGCTGCAATTTTTTGTAGCGGGCGGTCAGCTCCTCCCGGCTTTTGGCTGTGCCGTAGCCGTAGGTCTTGCGGGGCGGCTCGTGCCCCGGCATGGGCCATGCAATGCCGCCGTACTCGCTCAGCGCCACGGTGCGTGTCTGCGGGCGCACCCGCAGGGGGTAGAAGTAGTTGTGCAGGGAGTATACATCCCCGCCGCCCTGATCGTACCAGCCGCTGGCTTCGTCCACAAGGCGGGTGTCGTCCAGCGTACGGATTGCCTGCACTGCCCCGGCGGCATCGTACTGTCCCCAGCCCTCATTGAAGGGCACCCAGCAGCCCACGCAGGGGTGACAGCGCAGCGCCTGCACTGTATCTGCCAGCTCCCGGCGGTATTCTTTCCGGCTGCTTTCGCTCCCCCGGCTCAGCAGCCCCCACAGCACCGCCTTGTCCGGCAGGCGGCGCATAAGCGGCTGCAAAATATTGGTCAGGTAGGTGACGAACCACAGGTTATACTTACTGCCGCCGTTGACCATATCCTGCCAGACTACAAGCCCCAGCCTGTCGCAGTGGTAGTACCAGCGCTGCGGCTCTATCTTTGCGTGCTTGCGCAGCAGGTTGTAGCCCAACGCCTTTACCTCGCTCAGCTCCCGTTCCACCGCCGCATCCGAGGGCGGGGTGTACAGTCCCTCCGGCCAGTAGCCCTGATCCAGCAGGCCGTTGAGCAGAATGGGCTTATCGTTCAGGCAGAAGCGCAGCACGCCCCTTGCGTCCGGTGCACAGCTCCACTTGCGCAGGGCAAAGTAGCTGTGCACGGTGTCGAACTGCTCTTCTTCTCCCTGTGTAGTGCCCACGGTCAGGTCGTACAAAAAGGGCGTGTCCGGGCTCCACGGGAAGAAATACTCGTCCGCAATATGCAGTGTCACCTCACCGTCTTGGCCGGTCTCATCACCGCCCCAGTCCTCGGCAATGGTCACGCCCCCGGCGCGCACCACCGCCCACAGGTTCACCGCGCCGCCGGGTGCAGAGGTATGGGCTTTCACGGTCACGGTGCGGGCATCGTAGTCCGGCGTAACGGTGAGAGATTGAATGTAGTTTTCCGGCACACGCTCCAGCCAGACCGTCTGCCAGATGCCGCTCTGCGCGGGGTAGAACATCCCGCCGGGCTGCAAGGTCTGCTTACCCCGCGCCTGTGTGCCGTGGCCGGTGGGGTCCTGCACCGCCACCCACAGGCTGTTGCGGCCGGTGCCGTTAAGCTGCGCGGTGATATCCAGCGTAAAGGGCCAGTAGCCGCCCCGGTGACCGCCCACCAGATGGCCGTTCACCTGCACGGCACAGGCGTAGTCCACTGCACCGAAATGCAGCAGCACCCGTCCGCCCGTCCCGGCGGGCGGCGCAAAATATCGGTGGTAGTGCAGCCACTGCCCGGGCTGCAATGTGCGCCCCACCCCGGAGGCGCGGCACTCCGGCGCGTAGGGCACCAGGATCTCACCATCCCAGCCCGCCGGGCGCTGTGCCGAAGCGGTGATGGCGTACTGCCACGGGCCGTTCAGGTTCTCGTAGCTGTCCCGGCGCATGGCGGGGCGGGGATATTCCGTCAAAGGATGCATACACTCACCAGCCTTTTCTACTCGTTTGCTCCATTCTAGCACAGCCCGGGGCGTTTGTATACCGGGGAGCGGACGATTTTGAATAGCCGCCGCGTAGCTCTGCCATCTTCAGCGGAAAATTATTTTTATATTTGCAATTCTGGAAAATCTGCAGATTTTCCAGAATTGCTTCTTCACGAGAGCAAAAAAACGCCGCCGCACGGCGGCATGGCTGTGCGGCGGCTTTGTGAGAAGGTGGGAAATTGCTTAGTTCTCGGCCAGATTACCGGTATAAAGCTGGTAATACTTGCCCTTTTTGGCGATCAATTCATCGTGGCTGCCGCGCTCGATGATGCGGCCCTGCTCCAGCACCACGATGCAGTCTGCATTGCGGACGGTGGACAGGCGGTGCGCAATGACAAAGCTGGTGCGGCCGTACATCAGGCCGTCCATGCCGCGCTGCACCAGCGCCTCGGTGCGGGTATCAATGGAGGAGGTCGCCTCGTCCAAAATCAGCACCGGGGGATCAGCAACGGCTGCGCGGGCAATGGCAAGCAGCTGGCGCTGTCCCTGCGAGAGGTTGGCACCATCGCCGGTCAGCATGGTGTTGTAGCCCTCCGGCAGGCGCTTGATAAAGCCATCGGCGTTGGCAAGGCGGGCGGCGGCGATGCACTCTTCATCGGTGGCATCCAGCCGTCCGTAGCGGATGTTCTCCATCACCGTGCCGGTAAACAGGTGGGTGTCCTGCAGCACGATGCCCAGCGAGCGGCGCAGGTCGGCTTTTTTGATCTTATGGATGTTGATGCCGTCGTAGCGGATCTTGCCCTCCTGAATATCGTAGAAGCGGTTGATCAGGTTGGTGATGGTGGTCTTGCCCGCGCCGGTGGAGCCGACAAAGGCGATCTTCTGTCCCGGACGGCCATACAGGTTGATGTCATGCAGCACCGTCTTTTCCGGCACATAGCCAAAGTCTACGTCCGTAAAGGTGATATCGCCCGCCAGCTTGTGGTAAGAGGTAGTGCCGTCGTGGTGGGGGTGCTTCCACGCCCACAGGCCGGTGCGCTCGTTCGTCTCCACCAGCTGGTCGTTGCGGTCGTACTTGGCGTTCACCAGCGTCACATAGCCCTCGTCGGTCTCGCTGGGCTCGTCCATCATCTTGAAGATGCGCTCTGCACCGGCCAGTGCCATGATGACGCTGTTGGCCTGCATGGACACCTGACTGATGGGCATATTGAAGCCCTTGTTCAGGCTGAGGAAGGCCACCACAGTGCCAAGGGTCATGCCGCCAACGCCGCCCACAGCCATGGCTGCACCAACCAGTGCGCAGATGGCGTAACTGATGTTGCCCAACTGGGCGTTGACCGGCATCATGATGTTGGAGAAGGCGTTGGCCTGCTTGGCGCTTTCCTTCAGCTGGTCGTTCAGCGCACGGAAGCCGGCAAGGGTCTGCTGCTCGTGGGTGAACACCTTGACCACCTTCTGGCCTTCCATCATCTCCTCGATGTAGCCGTTCACCTTGCCCAGATCCCGCTGCTGCTGGATGAAGTACTTGGAAGAGCTTTTTGCGATCTGCTTGGAGCAGAACAGCATCAGCGCCACCATGAGCATGGTAACGATGGTCAGCTGCCAGCTGAGCATACACATACTGAAGAACACCGACACGATGGTGATGACGCTGGACACCAGCTGCGGAATGCTCTGGCTGAGCATCTGGCGCAGGGTATCCACATCGTTGGTGTACACGGACATGATATCGCCGTGGGGATGGGTGTCAAAATACCGGATGGGCAGGCTTTCCATGTGGGTGAACAGCTTGGTGCGCAGATTGCGCAGCGTGCCCTGCGTTACGTTGACCATAATGCGGGCGTTGGCCCATGCGGCCAGAATGCCCACAAGGTAGATGCAGCACATCCGCACCAGTGCACCGGCCAGCGGTGCAAAGCTGGGGTTCTGCTGGCGGGTCATGGGCACAATGTAATCGTCCATCAAAGTCTGCAAGAACAGGCTGGCCTGCACATTGGCCAGCGCGCTGACCACGATGCAGATCAGCACAAGGATGCAGTGGGGCAGATAGTTGCGGAACACTTCATCCATAATGCGCTTCAGCAGCTTGCCCGGGTTTTCCACTTTGGGGCGCGGCCCCCGTGCGCCACGCGGGCCGGGGCCATGTACTTCTTTTACTGCCATTACTGCGCACCTCCCTGCTTGTCAAAATCGCCGCCGCCCTGCGTCTGGCTGTTGTAGACCTCCTGATAGATGGCGTTGGTCGCCAGCAGCTCTGCGTGGGTGCCCAGACCGTTGATCTGGCCGTTCTCCAGCACCAGAATGTGGTCTGCATCCTGCACCGAGGAGATACGCTGTGCAATGATGATCTTGGTCGTGCCGGGGATCTCTTCCCGGAAGGCCTTGCGGATCTTGGCATCGGTCGCGGTGTCCACGGCACTGGTGGAGTCATCAAGGATCAGCACTTTGGGCTTGCGCAGCAGGGCGCGGGCGATGGTCAGGCGCTGCTTCTGGCCGCCGGACACGTTGGAGCCACCCTGTTCGATCCATGTATTGTACTTATCCGGGAAGCGCTGGATGAATTCATCCGCGCAGGCCAGCTTTGCCATGCGGATGCACTCTTCCTCGGTGGCGTTGGCATCGCCCCAGCGGAGGTTATCCAGAATGGTGCCGCTGAACAGCACGTTCTTCTGCAGCACCATGGAGACCTCGCGGCGCAGCACGTCAAGGTTATAATCCCGCACGTCCACGCCGCCCACCCGCACGGTGCCGCTCTCGGCATCGTACAGGCGGGGGATCAGCTGCACCAGACTGGACTTTGCGCTGCCGGTGCCGCCGATGATGCCCAGCGTCTCGCCGGGCTGGATGGTAAAGCTGATATCGTTCAGCACCGGCTGACCGCTGCCGTGCTTATACTTGAAGGTAACGTGGTCAAACTGGATGCTGCCGTCTGCCACCTGCTGCACCGGCTGCTTTGCCGGGGGCAGATCGGTGTGCTCGTCCAGCACCTCCACGATACGCTTGGCAGAGGCGGCGGACATGGCGATCATGACAAAGGCCATGCTCAGCATCATCAGTGCCATGAGGATGTTCATGATATAGCCGAACAGGGCATTCAGCTGGCCGGCGGTAATGGCACCGTGCAGCACATACTTTGCGCCAAACCAGCTCAGCGCGATGTTGCAGCCGTACACTGCCACCAGCATGGCGGGGTTATTGAAGCTCAGGCGGCTTTCCGCGTTGACGAACTGCTTGTACAAGCTCTCGCAGGCGGCGGTGTATTTTTCGTTCTCAAAGCCCTCGCGCACAAAGCTTTTGACCACGCGGATGGCAGAAACGTTCTCCTGCACCGAGGCGTTGAGGTTATCATAGTTCTTGAACACCCGGTCAAAGATGCGGAAGGTGGGGATCATGATGGCAGCCAGCACCGCCACCAGAAAAGCCACTGCCACCACGAACACCAGCGACAGCGGGCCGCCGATGACCACAGCCATGAACATGGCAAACACCAGATGCACCGGAGCGCGCACGCACATCCGCAAAATCATCTGGAAGGCGTTCTGCACGTTGGTCACATCGGTGGTCATACGGGTAACAAGACCCGCCGTGGAGAATTTGTCGATGTTGGAAAAAGAATAATGCTGGATGTTTTCATACATGGCATCGCGCAGATTTCCGGCAAAGCCGGTGGATGCCTCGGCGGCGTATTTGCCGGCCAGAACGCCCAGCGCCAGCGCGACCACAGCCACCAGAAAGGTGAGCAGGCCGTACTTGAGGATGGCGTTCATATCGCCCTTTTCAATGCCCTGATCGATGATAAAGGCCATGATGGTGGGCAGCAGCACATCCATAATGGCTTCCAGAGCCGCAAAGAGCGGTGTCTTGATCGAGGCGGCTTTATACTCGCCCAGATACGACACAAGCTTTTTGATCATCTGAGTTCCCTCCTGTTGAATTTATTTGTTTGTTACAAAACAATTTTATACAAAACAATTTAAATGTCAAGCCGTTTCGGAAAATGTTCACAATTGCTAATTTAACAAGTTCTTTTTCGGCGCTTTGACGGAAAAGGCGGTTATTTCAACGCCTCCCGCAGCTTGTTCAGCAGCCGCAGCAGCTCTGCGTTCTCCTCCTCGGTCAGCAGTCCGGCCACATAATCGTCGGTCTGGTGGAAGGAAAGCAGGGTCTTTTCGTGCCGTTGGATGCCCTCCTCGGTCAAAACCAGCTGCTTGAGCCGGGCATCCTGCGGCACGCTCTGCCGCTGGATGTAGCCCTTGCGCTCCATCAGCTGCAAAATGTTGGTCACGGTGGAGCGGGTGATGGAAAACTCCCGCTCGATGTCCCGCTGGAACACCGGCTCGTCCCGGTGGCGGTAGAGATACTCGATGATCCACCCGTGCATGGGGGTGGTCTGCTCTACCCCGTTGGCGCGGGAAAACTGGTTCAGCCTGCGGAAGATCAGGTTATCCACCCGGCGCAGCTGGGCGGGAATGACCTGCGGCCCATCCCACGGCGGGTCCAGCTTGCAGTGCTCTTCAATAGGGTGCTGTGTACACATAATGTTTTTCCTCTGTTCAAGTTGTTCGATGTGAAACTGTTTGATACAGTACATATTTTAACCGTGCCCGCACCGATTGTCAAGAGGACAGCGCAAGGTTTTGGGGCAGGCAGGCTGCACCGAAACGAAAAACCGCCGAAGGTTTCCCTTCGGCGGTCTTTCGTATGATAGGAGGATCAAAAATGATCTTTGCTAAGTCTTAGTTCAGGATGGTCAGCTCGGTCTCGATGTCGAACAGGTGCACCTTATGGGGATCGAATGCAACGCGGACGGTGTCTCCGTTGCGAGCCTTGGAGGTGGGAGCCACACGAGCGGTCATCTTGTTGCCCTTGTACTCCAGATACAGGTAGATCTCAGCGCCCATCATTTCGGAAACATCGACCTGAGCATCCAGCTGGCAGTCGGTGTGCTTTGCCATAAACTCGGGCTCGTCGTCGATATCCTCGGGACGGATGCCCATCTTGATCTTCTTGCCGACGTAAGCATCCAGCTTGCCGTCTGCGGTTTTCTCCTTGGGCAGGGGGATCACGTCGCCGCCCAGATCAACACCGTACAGCTCGCCCTTCTTGATCAGGGTGCCGTCCAGGAAGTTCATCTGGGGGC
>OLOR01003393.1_pt1 | contig 11251 bp, 10 predicted proteins | sample 1672521 | NCBI WGS metagenome assembly OLOR01 (sample SAMEA3136695, study PRJEB25190) | human gut metagenome | biome: human gut; feature: human-associated habitat; material: faeces | place: Austria | collected 2013
GAAATTTGATACCCCAACGGCGCCGCACAATGCGACTGGGTCGGGGTAACAAAACATCCGGCAAAGCTGGACGTTTTGTTGCGGCACGGAGTGCCGCGATTAAATGATTGCGCCGGAGGCGCAATTCGCTGCGGCGAGCCAATGGCTCGATTTTCCGTCCGGAAAATCTGCCATGTGGTTGCAGTTTGCAAGCAAACTGGTATTTTATTGTCCCAGACTTCGTCTGGGATTTTATTGGTTATAGAGGGTAAAATAGTGCCGAAAAGGTTTTTTAGGGTACTGTTTTCATCATGTGTAGAAAGGAGGACTACCATGTTTATTGATATTGCAAAAATCAAGATCGTATCCGGCAAGGGCGGTGACGGCAAGGTTGGTTTCCACCGCGAAAAGTATGTGGCAGCCGGCGGTCCGGACGGCGGCGACGGCGGCCGCGGCGGCTCGGTCATCTTCAAGGTGGACGACAATCTGTCCACGCTGCTTGATTTCCGCTACAAGAAAAAGTATGTTGCGGCTCCCGGTGAGCCGGGCGGCGGCAAGCGCTGCAAGGGCAAGGACGGTGCGGACCTGATCATTCGCGTACCGCGCGGCACGATCATCCGTGACCAGAAAACCGGTCAGGTCATGAAGGATATGTCCGACAGCGAGCCGTTTGTAGCAGCCAAGGGCGGCAACGGCGGCTGGGGCAACACGCATTTTGCAACGCCGACGCGTCAGGCGCCGCGTTTTGCCAAGCCGGGTCTGCCGGGTGTCGAGCGCGACATTATCCTTGAGCTCAAGCTGCTGGCCGATGTCGGTCTGGTCGGCTTCCCGAATGTCGGCAAGTCCACGCTGCTGAGCATGGTTTCGGCCGCGCGCCCGAAGATCGCCAACTATCACTTCACCACGCTCGTGCCCAATCTCGGCGTTGTTTCCGTGGGCGAGGAGCAGAACTTTGTCATGGCCGACATTCCGGGCATTATCGAGGGCGCGAGCGAGGGTGCCGGTCTGGGCCACGACTTCCTGCGCCACATTGATCGCTGCCGACTGCTGCTGCATCTGGTTGACGCGGCAGGCAGTGAGGGCCGCGACCCGATCGACGACATTGAGAAGATCAACGCAGAGCTTGCTGGCTACAGCGAGTTTCTGGCAGCGCGTCCGCAGATCATTGTTGCCAACAAGACCGACCTGCTGGGCGATGACCGTGAGCCGGTCGAGAAGATCCGCAAGTACGCAGAGGAGCGCGGCTTCCTGTTTGCGGAGCTGTCCGCGGCGACCAACCAGGGCGTCAAGGAGCTGATGAATCTGACGTGGCACGAGCTGCAGCAGCTCCCGCCGGTATTCATCTACGAGCCGGAGTTCGTCGAGGTCGAGGAGAAGGCCGCAACCGAGAACGACTGGACCATCGAGCGCGACGGCGACGCATACGTTGTCACCGGTGCATGGGTGGACAAGATTATGGGCTCGGTCAACATCGACGACTACGAATCCCGCCAGTATATGGATCGTATGCTCCAGTCCGCAGGCATTTACGCCAAGCTGGAGGAAATGGGCATCGAGGAGGGCGCTCCGGTCGTGATCGGAGAGTTCGAGTTCGAGTACGTTTATTAAAGCGCGAGAAAGAGGACCTTGGGGTCCTCTTTTTTTATCGTATATACAGAGTGAAGTGTGGAGAACGTAGTGGGAGTAGCATAATGCAGAATCACTAAAAAATTATATCGTCCTATGTTCAACTCGCTGAAATAGTGCTACAATTAACTCAGAATGCACAAAAAGGGAGTTGACAAACTGTGCAACAACAAAAGAACGATAAAACAACCTGCCTGTTGCTTGCGCTGACCACGATTTTCTGGGGCAGCCTGTACACGGCAAGCAAGGTACTGCTCGATGTGATTCAGCCGTTCACGCTGCTGTGCCTGCGCTACATCATCGCAGCCATTGCCATGACCATCCTGCAGCGCCTGCGCAAACCCGACCCGAACGGAAAGCCGCGCAGGATCAAGGGCGGTGACTGGAAATATGTTATCATGTTCGGTCTGGGCGGCTATGTGCTGTCGATCGGTCTGCAGCAGTACGGCACCAAGCTGGCGGGCGCATCGCTGGCATCGCTCATTAACTGCATGAACCCGATCGCTATCTGCTTCTTTGCGGTGCTGCTGCTGCATGAGCGCATGACGATGAAGAAGGTCGTCTGCATTGTCAGCGCAGTTGCCGGTGCGGTCTGCATCGTCGGGGGAGACGCCGGCGGCGGTCATATCCTCGGCATAGCGCTTTCGCTCGGTTCGGTGCTGACGTGGAGCGCGCTGAGCGTGTTCATGCGCTCGTTCTCGCAGAAGTATGACGCGCTGACCGTCACGACCTGTGGTATTTATGTTGCTGCTATCGGTACGCTGCCGCTGATGCTCCGCGAGATCATCACCCACCCGGAGATGGACTTCCTGCACGCGAAGTACATCCTTGTGCTGTTTTATGTGGCGATTTTCTGCACGACCATTCCGCATTCGCTGTGGAATTACTGTCTCTCCCGTGCAGAGGCGAGCACCTGTTCTCTGTTTTACCCGATTCAGCCGCTCACCTCGATGGTGCTCGGTGTCCTGCTGCTGAACGAGCACATGACGGTCGGCTTTATTGCCGGTGCGGTGCTTATCGTGTTCGGTGTGCTGTATTCAACGCTCGGCAAAGAGAAAAACAGATGAGCCGCCTCGGCTATGCCCGATGCTGCAGATTAAGTTGAAAAATCCTCCTGTCTTCAGAAAGAAGGCAGGAGGATTTTTGCAATCATTCAAAACGGCGAAAGAGAGATGATGATGAAGCGCAAAGGGTAAAAACGCAGGGATGCAGTTCGGACGGTGTCGGATTGCAGCCGGTTTGCTGAATTTACAATCCCAAATCCTTAAACCGCGAATACATGGACTGTACGCCGTACAGTGCCGCCACCGGATTGTGCTGCAGTACCCGGTCCTTGACGATCATAACCGTTGTCGGAACCTTGCTGTGGCGCAGAAACAGGGTATCATGTCCGACGCACAGACCAATCACGATGTTGAAATCGCAGCCGTGCGCGGCAAGCGTCTTGGCCTGCATGATCGGGTTGCACATGGACTCGTGTCCGCAGCCGCCGTTGAGCTTTTTCTCGTTCGGCACGCCGATCTCGGTCTTGTCCTGTGCACCGACCTTGCAGCCGACCGTGAAATATTCGATGCCCTTTGCCTTGAGAATACGGGCGAAGATGGAAGCCTCTCGCATCAGACCGACGCAGGACGCGATGCCGATCTTTTTATAACCCATGCGCTTGATGAACTCGATGGTTTCCTCGACACGGGTCAGGCGGCCGTAAAACTCGCCTTCAATGCACGCGGAGGTGCGGGCAATCAGACCCTGTTCCGGGTCGTTGCGGTAGATTTCAAGTGTTTCCTCGAGCAGTGCCTTATCTACGTTCGTCGTCAGGCAGAACGGCGGGTACTGCTCCTCGCTGGCCGAACGGCAGCCGAGTCTGCTGCAGTCCGAGCAGCTGTGTGTGCATTTCAGTTCCGACATAATCCTTTCCTCCCTGTAAAAACGATGTTATGCCTTTGCGTTTGTGTCCTGTGCGGGCTTGGTGATTTTGCCGCTGCAGCAGTCGTCCTCAGCCTCGGCTGCTGCTGCCGGCTGGAAGCTAACAGAGGAGGCCTTTGTGGATTTAGTGGCGGTATCGGTGGAAGCGTCGCTCTCTGGTGCATCCGGAACATCATCGAAGAAGATATATGCATTGTCTGCGAACTTGGTCGCATCGGTGCCTTCCTTGAGCACGCCAATCTGGGTCAGCTCCTCGGCGTTCTGCTTGAGTGCGTCATAGCCGCCCTGAACCGAAGGCTTGTAGTTGTAGGTCTTGAGAATCTGTGCGCAGAAGTCCACGTCGCCGGAGATATACTCCTTTTCGGTGATGATCTTTGCGGTCTCGTCCGGGTTTTCCTGTACCCACTGAGATGCCTTCTGTACGGCACGGGTGAAGGCTGCTGCAGCCTTCGGGTTCTCCTCAGCCAGCTTGCTGGTGACGAATGCTGCGCAGCAGTACTCGTCCTTGTACTCGGGATCGGTTGCGGTGTCGATGAGAGCGGTCAGACCGTACTGCTCCTCTGCAATAGAAGCCGCCGGGTCGCCGAGTGCGATTGCGTCAACGGCACCGTTCTGCAGTGCCTGTGCAAGATCGTTGCGGGAGTAAACCGAGAATTCAACCTCCATGTTCTGGTCGGTCACGCCGATGCCTGCCGCGCTCAGCGAGCGCTTGGAGACAACGGTTGCCGCGTCAGCCAGACCGGGTACGCCGATCTTCTTGCCCTTGAGGTCGGCAATGCTCTTGATATTGCTGCTACTGGGTACGAGCAGCTTGGTGCAGCCGGTGTGCAGGCCGGTGGTGAACTTGATGGGCAGGCCGTTCTCGAGCGGCTGGAGCATTTTGCCGATCAGGCCCATGCCGACATCAACCTGATTCGCGCCGATGGCCTCGGAAACGTGTGCCGCGTCAACCGTTACCTGCTCAATGTCCAGACCTTCGTCCTCAAAGTAGCCGTTCTCGATCGCGATGTACATCGGTGCGGCACAGAGAGAAGGAGAGTAGATCAGACGCAGGTGGGTTGCGCCGGAATCGGCGGAATCTGCTGCCGTGGAAGCGTCCGAATTGCTGCTTGAGCCGCCGCAGGCGGTAAGCGAGAGTGTCAGTGCAGCTGCGAGAAGTCCGCTTGCCGCTCGAAATAAAATACCGTTCTTTTTCATGGTTTTCTGTCCTTTCAAGGAAAATATATAATAAAAACAATAATAATGAATGTGCGTTCTTTAATACGATCTTAAATGTAGTAGTTGGGCTCTTTGATTGTGCCGCCGTAATGGAGCTGACGAAGGATCTCTGCACGGTAGTGAAGAAAATCCTCCGAGCTGCGTGCTCTCGGGCGGGCCAACTTGATATCCAGCGTGCCGGTGATGCGTCCCGGTCGGGGTGTCATAACGACCACCTTGTCCGAAAGATACACGGCCTCATCCACATCATGCGTTACCATGATGGCGGTCATGCCGGTTTCCTTCCAGATGCGCAGGATCTCGTCCTGCATGTTCATGCGGGTGAAGGCATCGAGTGCACCGAGCGGCTCATCGAGCAGGAGCACCTTGGGCTTGCCAACGAGTGCTCTTGCGAGAGACGCGCGCTGGCACATGCCGCCGGAAAGCTGGTGCGGATACGAATGCTCGAAGCCCTTGAGGCCGACCATCTCGATAAATTCGTCTACGCGGTCCTTTTCCTGCTTGTAGATGCCGCGGGCGCGCAGACCGAACGCGATGTTATCGTAAATCGACAGCCACGGGAACAGCGTGTGCTCCTGAAACATGAAGCCGCGGTCTGCACCGGGGGCCTTGATAGGTGTACCGTCCAGCGTCAGGCTGCCGTCATCCATCGGAATCAGACCGGAGATCAAACGCAGCAGCGTGGACTTGCCGCAGCCGGATGGTCCGATCAGCGAAACGAACGAACCGGCGGGAATATCGAGCGAAACATTGTCGAGAGCGGTAATGCGCTCTCCGGTGGGATTGACAAAATGCTTGGATACACCCGAAATCGAAATACTTCCTACCATTTGATAACTCCTTTCTGCCATGCGAGCACGCGGTCGCGGAATTTGAACAGCAGCGTGATGAGAATGAAGAAGGTGACTGCAATGATGATCAGTCCGGCATATACGTTGGCATATGCCATCATTTCCTTCTGCCAGTTGATGTACCAGCCGATGCCGTATTTGGCGCCGAGCATTTCGGCGGTGACCAGCGTGATGAACGACGAGCAGGTGCCGTTGAACAGGCCGAGGAACATATGCGGCATAGCCGCCGGAATGCCGACCTTGGCAATGCGGTAGAAGCTGCCCGCGCCAAGCGTCGAGGAGACTTCAAAGTACGAGTTGGGGATGGAAGCGATGCCGCTGCTGGTGAGCACGGTAGTCGGGAACCACACAGCCAGCGCAATCAGGAAGGCACTGGCGGAAACCGCAGTCGGGAAAGCGATGAGCACCAGCGGGATCCACGCGGTGGACGGGATTGGGCCGAGCACGCGGACGAGCGGCTGTACCCAGTAGGCGAAGGTCTTGTTGAAGCCGATGGCGATACCGGTCAGCACGCCGACAACCGCACCGCCGAGCCAGCCGAAGAACAGCAGGCGTGCGGAGTATGCAAGGCAGGTCGCGAGGAACGTGCTGTCCTCAACGAGAACGCCGAACACACGGTCGAGCGAGGGAAAGTACAGCACCGGCAGAATCGCAAACTTGGCGGTCAGCAGGTTGAGGATGTTCAGCACCAGAACCGCTCCTGCATAGAACAGTGCGCTGTACGACAGCTTATCGCGTACCTTGGTGTTGCCGAGCGATATCAGCAGGGCAATCACATACACGGCCAGTCCGATGAGCAGCGCCCATGTAAAATAAGGATGTTCTGCGGCAGGATGCTGCGCGGAATCCGGCAGCAGAATATCGCAGGCGAGCGCCAGAAGAATGGAGAGAACTGGCAGTGATTTGACAAAATGCTTCACAAGGGAGAACTCCTTTCGACAAAAAATGGCAGAAGACGTATGCCTTCCGCCAGGATGGTTTATGCGCGTTATTCGCACATTCGCCAGGTCACAAGGGAACGCATACACGAGCAGCGGTGCATACACATACAGCAGCGATTCATACAGTACATTCGGCTCATGACAGGTTCTCCTTTCAATTCATATAAATCCTATCGGGTTTCAGTAGTTGAAAGTATAGACTTGAATGTCCTAATTGTCAATAGGAATACTATGATTTTGGATAGTATGCCAAAAACGATTTGTCTGAAAGAGAGAATTTGTCGCTTTGCATAAAGAACCGCCGCAGCAGGATTTCTTATGGGATCGGGTGGCTGAATCCACGCTTTTGTGCTACAATATTTACAGGTGATGAATATGATTTTTAAACCGCGTCCGCTCAGCAGAACCATGCTGGATGACGCTTCGCTTGTCCGCGATAAGCAGCACTGCCGCCGGATCGGTCCGTGCGGTGTTGGCCGCCGGGCATTATATTTGAACAGTTATTTTATTGACCGGCATTATTATGTGCCGTTTTCCGCCATTACGCGGGCATTTAAGTTTATAGAAGAAGGCACCGGCGGTGTCCGGGGTGTGCTTGCAGGCAGAGCCTGTCTGCTTGTGGAGTATGACGGCGGCATGCAGCAGGTGTGCTGTTTCAAGTACGAGGATCAGATTGACGAGCTGCTGCGCGTGCTGCACAAGATGCATCCGGAGATTCCGTGCGTCAGCGAGGAAGAGGAGGCTGAACTCGAGGTTGAGTACGAGCGCCGGAGGGCGGAAGAACGCCGACGACCGCCGCTCAGCATGCGCGCCGAGCGGGAGATTGAGGAGCTGGAGAATGCGATCGCGTACCTCGAGCGCAAGCCAGAGCTGTACAAGCGGCTCAGTCGTGCAGCCAAACGGCGGCGCAACTACCAGAGCAGGAGCGCGGGATACCGCTGGGCGGCTGCAGCGATCATGGTGCTTGGGGCGGTGGCGCTGATTTACGGCGTGGTGTCGCTCGTGTGCCGCGGTTTCTCCGGCGGATACCTGCTGCTGTGTCTGCTGGCGGCAGTTTTCCTGTTTGGCGGATGGCGCCTGCTGCCGACGGCGCGCAACAACAATGCGGCTGTTCTGCGCGGGGATAAGCAGGCGCGGGTACAGATGCAGAACTATATCGACCGTTTTCCGGCATTTCCGCTGCCCGCACGGTACGCGCACCCGATCGTGCTGCGCCGTATGCAGCAGGCCATTGCAGAAGGCCATGCGCTGAACGTCATGGAGGCGCTTGAGGTCGTCAAGGCCGATCTGCAGACCATGAATGCGGATATGCAGGTCTCGCAGGAGGAATACGCCGAGATTTCTACGATCAAGCCGCTGTTTCTGAATGCGGATTATAAGTAAGAAATCCGGCCTGAGGCTTGCAAAGCTGTTGACAACGGTATGATTTCTCCCGTATAATAAATGCAGTAAAATGAAGTCGAAAAAGAGGGGATGGACGGATATGCTGTGTAAAAACAGAACATGCGGCGTTCCGTTGAATCCAATAGGAAAACGATGAAAACCAAGGACCTTCTGCCCGCAAAAATGGCAGTCGGTCCCTTTTTTTAGGGAGGAAACTGATATGATCGAAAATTGGAATGACGTCCATATCGTACCGGAATTCAGCGATCAGGGTGTGGACTGCTACCGTCTGGCGGGCGGCAGCTTTGTCAATGAATACTACATCGTCTCGGAGGCCGAGACCCGCAAGCTGATGAACCATCCGGAGGTTGTCGGCTACGAGGTGTATGCGTCGCTCGTGACGGCTACCTCGCAGATGATGTACTACCTCAAGGAGCAGAAAAAGATCACTTCGGCGAACATTCTGTCCATTCTGCGCGGCGCACTCAACTACCCGCTCGAGGAAAGCTGCTACAAGGAGCATATCCGCGTGCATGACATCAGCTTTATGTCCAGTGAGCGCGTGTTTGGCGAGAATGATGAGATGTCACTCGATATCAAATACTGCAAGCTGACCATGGTGCCCAACAGCACGCTGATGATCGGCGATATCATCGCCTCGGGCGAGACGCTTGTGCAGTGCCTGCGCTATGTCACCGACTATTACCGCAAGCAGGGCGCCAAGTTGCGCAACATCCTGCTGTTTACCATCGGCGGTACCCAGGGCATTGAGATTCTCGAAAAGCTGACCAAAGAAATCCGCACCTACTGGCCGGACTTTGAGGGCTTCATCACCGTGTACTACGAGGGCGTTTTCAGCTGCTACGAGGAAGGCGACAAGGGCGTTTCCGGCATCAACCGTGCGCTCATCGACTTTTACTGGAAGGGCGGCATTGTGGCGCCGGAGTTCCGCCGTCAGACGCTTTCCATGCAGAATCCGCTGTTTGAGAAGTGCACGATCTACGATGGCGGTGCACGCCGTTACGAAATCCACGAGCACATTGAAGAGGTGCTGGAATTCTGGAACGGCATTCTCGCGCGTGCCGACAAGATCGACAAGCAGGCGCTGCTGGAGGAAAAACTGGGTCATGCGCTGCCGATTTCCTATGAGGACTGGCTGAAGGACTGCCACTATGAAAAGCTGGACGCAAAGCTGACGCGCTGGCTGTATCAGCAGGAGCGCGGCTTTGTCGAGAGCCTGAAGGACGTAACGCTGGAGGAGATCGCGCATCAGCGCATTGACGAGTTCACCACGACGCTCAAAAAGTACATTCTTTGACAAATACACAAAAGGGGGATAAAATCTATGAAAAATGACAACACACCGGTCGATATCGACTTTGCGGAAGCGGCTGTGCCGCATTATGCGCGCCGCGGCATCGTAACTATGTTCATGATCATGCTGGGTTTCACCTTCTTCTCGGCCAGCATGTGGGTCGGCAAGGAGCTGGCAGACGGACTGGATTTCGGCGGCTTTATCATCTCCATGATCATCGGCGGCCTGATCCTGAGCCTGTACACCGGTCTGCTCGGTTATGTCGGCGCGGAAACCGGCATGAGCCTTGACCTGCTGGCACGCAAAGCCTTCGGTGCAAAAGGCTCGTACTTGCCGAGCGCGATGATCTCGTTTACGCAGATCGGCTGGTTCGGCGTCGGTATCGCCATGTTTGCCATTCCGGTTGCAAATGAGCTGCTCGGCGGCAGCACAGCGGCTGAATGGGTGCTCGTTATCATTGCGGGTGTGTGCATGACGGCTTCGGCGTATTTCGGCATCAAATCGCTGACGCTCATCAGCTATATTGCGGTTCCGCTGGTTGCAATCCTGGGTACGGTTGCCATGGTGATGGCGGTCAAACAGGGCAACGGTACGCTGATTGATCAGTTTGCCAAGTCCAGCGGTACGCTGACCGTTGTCGGCGGCGCCGGTCTGGTTATCGGCTCGTTTGTCTCTGGCGGCACGGCAACGCCGAACTTCTCCCGCTTTGCCCGCAACGGCAAGGTTGGTGCGATCACGACCGTTATCGCGTTCTTTATCGGCAACTCGCTGATGTTTTTCTTCGGCGGTATTTCGTCGGTCTACGTCGGCGGCAATGATATTTTTGAGGTTATGATCAACCTCGGTCTGTTCTATCTGGCGATTCTGGTCCTCGGTCTCAACATCTGGACCACGAACGATAATGCACTGTACTCGGCGGGTCTGGGTCTGGCGAACATTTTCGGCCAGAGAAAGAAGCCGATGGTGCTGGTTTCCGGTATTATCGGCACCGTGCTTGCGGTCTGGCTGTACTGGAATTTCACCGGCTGGCTGAATATCCTCAACTGTACGCTGCCGCCGGTCGGCATCATTCTGGTGATGAGCTTCTTCATGGATCGTGAAAAGTACAAGGACGTTGAAGTGACCGAAAACGTCAACTGGTTTGCGGTTTTCGGCGTTGTGCTGGGCGCTGTGGTGGCAAATCTGGTCCCGTGGGGTATCGCATCCATCAACGGCATGATCGTTGCCGCTGTGTGCTATCTGGTCGGCAGCAAGGCGAAAAAGTAAGCAGAATCAAAAAAATCCTCGGTTTAACCCAAGGTCAGCCGAACTTGCTGACCTTGCGGTTTGATCGGGGATTTTTTATTTTTCCGCAATACAAAAATGAGGAGAATATACAGCATGATATTGAATATACTGACGTTTATTGTATCCGTTCTTCGAGGACTGGCAGAAAAACAATGGACGACAAAGGGGTTTGCGGATTGATTACATATCAGCCGTGCGTCCGCTGTGCAGAGCAGCTGCTAACGCGAAAGAAACAGATCTGCAAACCATAATTTTCATGAATAGGAACACATTGTGCATACGGTTTTTCTACATGAATTGCACGATTTCAGTAAATACTACCACTATCGCAGCAGAAATACCGAAAATGGGAGGCGGAATTGCTATGAAAGCAACCGGAATCGTGCGCCGGATCGACGATCTCGGCCGCGTTGTTATTCCGAAGGAAATCAGAAGAACGCTTAGGATTCGAGAGGGCGACCCGTTGCAGATGACATTGGCACCGTGGGAGAAATTCTGTTTTGCGGTAAGCAATTTAGCCAAAAGAAATGGGTGGAGTTAGTACATAATGATGGAAAATGATGTGTTGACGATGAGAATATGCAAAGACTTAGTAATAAGATTAAAGAATAAAGCATATAAACCAGCACCATCTTTAAGAGTATATATACCAAAAGGAAATGGTAAAATGCGACCACTAGGAATATCAATATATGAAGATAAAATAGTACAATTAGCATTAAAGA
>OLOR01003403.1_pt1 | contig 11219 bp, 17 predicted proteins | sample 1672521 | NCBI WGS metagenome assembly OLOR01 (sample SAMEA3136695, study PRJEB25190) | human gut metagenome | biome: human gut; feature: human-associated habitat; material: faeces | place: Austria | collected 2013
CCCCCGCACATGGTACCGGAAACCACTGCTCTATCCACTGAGCTACAGGTGCAAGTTTCGAAAATCAACTTCCGCAAAAGCTTATAAATAGCGGAAATGCTTGATTTTACAGGACTTTCAAGTCCTATGATAAGATTATATGATTGTCAAAGGTGCAATGTATAAATCTTATATTGTGTTAAGTAATCCCTTTCTGTACCCCTTAAATTTAAATGATAAGGGGGAAACTTGGGTGAAGATATATACGCTTTTATACATAAGGGGGAAATTATATTGTCCTTCCCACCTAAAAATGATATAATATCCTTAACACAAATAGTATATTACCACATTTGATTCAAAAAGTAAAGTTATTTCTTTTGTATAGACAATTGGACAAATATTTAGGATGGAGGAATACTCATGACTGCAAGACCAAGAAGAGAAAAAGGAACCGGATCGTGGGACACTGTAACAAAAAATGGAATCACATACTATCGATATAGAAAGAAATATGATGGGATGACTTCTCGCAAAGAATTTGTTGCTCGGACAAAAGCAGATGTTAAGCGTAAGATACAAGAATTTGAATCAAAAAATATGCATATAACAAATAGAGATTATCTCAAAATGACTCTTGGAGAATGCGTCGATATTGTACTTGAATCGCTTGAATCTACCTTTAAGACCAATAATTACGCCACATTACAGTCTACAAATAGATGCTATATAAAAACAAATAAAATAGCTGATGTACAGATGGGTTCTGTAGATCCAGTGCTCATACAGAATTACTATACAGAACTGTCAAAGAAATATTCCGAAAGCACTGTAAAGAAGACTAGGACATTATTTAATACTGTTTTTGACTATTTAGTATCTATTAATATAATGACCGCTAATCCTGCTAAAGGTATTAAGATGCCACATAAAACAAATTATGCAGTACAGAAAAAAGAACATTCGTTCTTGTCATTAGAACAAGCTGAAAAATTTAAAGAAGCTGCATTAATGAAAGCAGACGAGACTATAGCAGGTGTTAAGACAGGTGATTATATTTATGGAAGAAACGCAAGATTTTGTCTGATTGTATTATATACCGGAATGAGAATTGGAGAAGCTTATGCACTAACGTGGGACGATGTGAATTTTAAACGCAATGTTATCCGGATCAACAAATCTATGGAACGTATAAAGATTAATGGAAAATATCAATGGATTACAGATACGCCTAAAAAGCCAGCTTCTATTCGAGTTATTCCGATGTCAAACATTGCAAAGGAACAATTATTATATTTAAAGATGATCTCTCCTGGTAACGCCGCAAAAGGAACAGACACTATCTTTGTGACTGATAGCAACATTCCTCCATCACAATCTTCTCTTACTAGAACGTTAAAAGCTATATTGACAAGAGCCGAAATCAATCCTAATGGATTTGGGTTGCATGATCTGCGACATTCGTTTGGTTCTATGCTATTGGAAAAAGGTTGGGAAACAAATCATCCTGTAGATATAAAAGTCATATCCGAATTACTTGGTCATGATGATGTGTCTACAACTTATAACACATATTTGCACATCATAAATAGTCATAAATCAGAGGTTGTGAATCTCTTAATATAACAAATTAGGGAGCTATATCATTACGATATAACTCCCATTTTTTACTTATAAAAATATTGTTTTACGCATATTGTCAGATAACCATTTTAGGTATTTGTTTTTTGGAATTCGATATGTATTGCCTATCTTAATTTTAGGAAAATTACTTAAATGTATTAATTGGTATGTTTTATTACGCCCAATTTTTAAATGCTTCATGATATCTTCTGGAGTGATAAATTCATCATTAAATTTATTATTATTTACTTCACCTTCCATGGCTCCAACCCCCATTCAAATTCTTGATGTCGCTGCGGATCGTCACTATTCAGGACGAAATCTACCTCACAAGGTAAACCCATAGATAACACTCCAAGGATAGACTTCGCATCAATAATATATCTGCCATGTACACAATCGATATCACAATCTCTAAATCCATTCATGATATTTACAATAGCATTGGCCGCAGATGAATTTTCAATTCTTACTTTTATAGTTTTCATATATATATCAACTCCTATTAATTATTTCAGATTAAGATGTTATTATGTGTTATAGAATAATATGGTCTGTCCATATATTATTTTATAGTGTGCTACGGAAACTTTGATACTTCCCATTTCAAAGTTGGCCTCTTATTCTATAAGCGCACTACCACCTATACTATACTGAAGAAATAAGAGGCTTAGATCTAAAAATTTTAGTTGCATTTTCTATCATACATAGTTATAATACAGGCGTACATTGTGTTCTGTGGAACAATATGCACGCCTTTGTACTTTGAAAATTAAATAATAAGCAATAATTTTGCAGAAAGGAGGACACTATGGATGGATATAGTTTCATAATTTGTATTTTAATCATTGCGGCACTTTTTGTTATCGCAGTGCTTATTATCAGAAAACAAGACATTAAAGAGATCGACGTAAATAAATCTGATAACCAATACAAATTTCATTGTTCATTCTTTGAAAAATAGTGTGCTACTTCTTGGTAAATTATGCTTTATTCATTTAGTTTTCTCCTTTATCTCAAACGCCAGACTCTGCTACAACAGGATCTGGCGTTTGTACCATGTTTATTTATCGGTACTACCGAATCCACCATTTCTTACTGCATCTGCATTGTCATCCACGGTGATCCCGTATGGTACAAAAATTCCCTGAGCAAATCCTTTACCAAGAGGGACTTTTGCTTTACCATTCCACATATCTTTTGAATCATTTGTGATCTTGATAAAGATGTGCCCTTCATTATCTGAATAAGAATAATCTTCATCTATAATCCCAACTGTATTATCAAGCTGGATTCTATATTTAAATCCAAGCCCACTTCTAGGAAATACCATCAGTACCCATCCTTTATTCATTTCGCAACGGATGCCTGTAGGAATTTTAATAGTTTCTCCAGGCTCAAGAGAAAATGTCAGTGGCGAACAAAAATCATATCCTGCAGATCCTGCTGTTGCTCTTGTAGGCAGTTCAATTCCGCCATAAATACTTTCAATATCCTTTCTTACATTAGGATCAGTGGAGAGAAGATTAAATGTATCACACCAATCCTTCATAAACTGATCGAAACTAACTTTGCTAAATTTAGCCATTCTTGTTATCATTTTTACTTAACTCCTTTTTTAAATATTTTATGTACTCATTCCACATTCCGGAATAATGAATGAATTCTTTGCCCTTTAACATAGACTTACGCATTTCTACTTTTACATCTTTTGATCTATATTGCTTGCTCTTAGAGAGTATATTTTTAATAAACCGTCTCGTAATCTGTGGAACGATCAAGATATCCTCTTGAGCAATATCTTTTGTTAAATTCTTATATGATGCTAAATCATCAGCAGGTATTATGTAATCAGACTTAGGAAGGTTCTTAGTTGAGAACGGTGATATGCCTGCCCCGCTTGTCTGTGGTTTAAGATATTCCGCTATCAGCTCTATATTCTTTGAATGAAATCTGAATTCTACTTCTTCATCATTCTCCATAATATATCTAATGGTTCCTTCTTTTAATAAAGCATCATAAAGTGGTTTATAATTTATACCTATAGTTGTAATATCAAAATTGCATAATCTCTGTCCTAACGCTTTAAGAATGTTGTGCCCCCGGCCAATCGAAGGAATATACGCTACCAGAACGCCATGTCCATAATGATATATCTGGCAGCCTAAAGCACATTTAATATAAACATCATCAGAATCAATTAATCCATTCCAATCTCTAGGGAAATCATTGGTATTCTGATCAATATGTGCCTTTAATCTGTATATTCCTTTATATCTCATAAGATAATTTGCCAACTACTTATGATCTCCTATACATACTGCATATCAGCGTAAGCATCGTCATAATATCCATCTACAAGATATTTTGGCATTAATCTTGATTTAAACAGGTTCTTTTCATGAAGCTGTTTAATCTTTTTAACAATTTCTGGATCGTCACATTTTTCAGTATCAATATATTTATCTAATACAGCATATGGGAAACCAAGGTTATCTTCGTCTGTCTTACCACATAGTCCATCAATCGGAATTTTTTCAATAAATTCTTCCGGTAGTCCGATTACATATCCAATTGCTTTTACCTCTGTAACAAGCATGTCTCCAATAGGACTGAAATCTCCTGCAGAGTCTCCATATCTGGTTTCGTATCCGACCCATGTTTCTGAAAGATTACACGTATTTGCCACTCTACCATTCATTGACTGTGATACAGCGTATAATGTTGACATTCTAATACGAGCCGGGAGATTCATTCTTGTCTGATCACTGATTTCAATACCAGAAGTCTCAAGTCTGGACAATACACTTTTTACCGTATCTCCAATATTTACTTCATATCTTTTAATATCAAGATAATCACAAACCTTTCTAGCCACATCAATATCAGACTGAATTCCCTGCGGCATAAGTACGCCAATAACTCTATCCTTACCAAGAGCTTCTACGCATAACGCTGCTACAATAGTAGAGTCTTTTCCACCGGAAATTCCTACGATTGCATTGCAATCTGGCCCATTCTTTTCAAAAAAGTTTCTAATCCATGTTACGCATCTATCCTTATGTTTCTTTGCATCAAAAGCCATAATTCTGTCCTCCTATAGATACAATTCGTGATTTGCTTGTACCATCATCATATTCTCTAGTGACTAATGTACCCTGTATCATTTCTCCAACTCTTCCATGATATTTACGATACACAGATTCGCTGTTAAATGAGTAATCAACTCCATCATATTCAACTGTAATTTCATATTCAGCAGGTTTGTTTTTCATGATCGGTCTACCGTCCGAATAACCTGCTACTCTTATTGTTCCTGGATCATAATATTCATTAACAATTTTAACCTTTACTGGTTCTGTAGTTTCCTTAATACATTTTGTACATCCTGTTAATGTAGACAACCCAATCAATAAACTTGCTGCAACAATTCCTATCTTACGCATTTAAATATCCTCACAAACTACTTCAATTGATTCAAATCCTTCATTGTCAATAAACGCATCTGAAATCTGATCCATAACCATTTTTTCCACAATGTTTTTGTCCGTCAACGTTGCTGCTAATTCTGGATCATCTGAGAAATCATACTCTACTGTAACTGTAATAATTCTTTTTGTAGATAAATCCATTATTTCCACTGCCTCCTTCTTTTACTTTGATCTTTCCAACATTTTGGCTTCTTTCTATAATTATCAAACGCCCAAGGAGCGATGATTCTTTTCGGTTCATTAAGATAAATACCATATTCATTTGCAACTTCTTTTATTTCATCTGGAACAATACTTCTTCTTCGTTCTTGAACATTACTTACATGTCTTCTTATCTGATAAGCATAATGACCATAATGACGCATTTTATGCTTTCTATACGCTTTTGTTAAGTCATCAAAAGATCTAATATTTCCAGAATCATCAACTATTAAAAATCTTCTTCTACAATCTATATATTTCTTATTAAAACATCTATTATCGTATTCAAATGAATTGTGAAACTTTACAGATCGTATAAAAAATATCTTATATAACTTTACATAATTGCGAAAATATGTATATAAATCTTTCGTCCCGCTTACATAACCAAGATACTCCCATGGAAGCCATTTATAAGTAGTCATTTCATTCCATAAATCAAAACTAATAATTTTTATATGCTGCATATAAATATGGTATTTTCTCATACTTACTTCCTCTTGTTATTAAGTCTAATATTCTTTTTAAGCTCATTGATTCTTAAAGCTTGTAATAAAATAATGATCCAAGCCAAACAACAATCTATGAACATGGTTCTATTTGGTGCGACACGTATAAAATAACACGCTGTATTCATTATAATAGAAATTGTGCCAACTATATAAAATAGCCAATCTGTCCAATCTCCATATTTGCGGAAAAATTTACGAATCTTATTATGTTTCATCACTCTTCGTACCTCCATAGTTCTACATTATAATCTTCGAGTTCTCTCTTAATGATCGGATATATATCATTCTCCCAATCTGCTCCGCCTCTGCCGCAGCCAATTTTATATGGAAGTGCTACTGTCGTATTACGAAGCTCGTCACATTCTTCAACCCATGCAGGCCAATTAGCTTTGAATCTTCTTAAACATTCTATAAATGCACCTAAATCTGTGTATTGTTTACCATCATAACCATATTTATCCTGAGCAAACATTGATACCACACATTGAGATTCGCCATGATTTGTCCACCAATAATAATCATTCAAACCAAGCAGCGAAAATCCGGCTTTTGTAACATTGTCATACATTAAATAATAATGCTGAAATAATCCGTCTTCATATTGTCTTAATGTCTTCGCAACGCCAGAACCCATTACTCCTTGGCAATTAACTTGATGTATAATAAAATCAGTTTTAGCATCTAAAATATTACCATTAATGATCTTTATACTGCTCAAAAGTAAATCCTCCCATTACACACCATTTATTCACGAACATCGTGTACCATTCAACCCATTCCTTATCTACAGTATCCGGAAGATCAGTATTCTCTTTATCATATTTAAATCTTTCTTCTAACTGGTTAATTAAATCATAATAAATAGATATGATTTTACCATTGTCAGTTAAGAATTGGCCGTTGCGAATACCCATAAGAAGTGAATGCTCATCTTCACGATATGTCACAATTTTTTTATTTTCCAATACATCAAAGGCCATATAATACAACCGGATTGGATGAACCATATACTTCGCAAGTTTATCCTTGTCAATAAATACCTTTTCAAGATCGAGCATTTTTTTGCTCTTCTCAATATATCCGCCAAATGAATACGCTGCTTTTCTACAAAGAATTTTATCTACATTATTTTTTAAAGTGTCAAAAAATATATGCTTATATAAATAATGTTCCGGTTTTAATCCAAAAATTTCAATGACTGCAGGATTATTGCTACAAAGCAGTTTAATCATTTTCTTAAATGTATATATAGTCGTGTCAGTTTCATGGCTGACTACTTGCTCAATATCCTGTCCTAATAAAATTTCTCTCTCAGTATTACGAGTAATGCCCCTTATATCCAGATCGCTACTAGCTGCATTAGTACCATAAGCATAGCTACCTCCTATGGCGAGAACCATAATATTCTCGCCAAGATAAGGGTTTGTGCGAAGAAATTCATATCTTTTATCAGTTTTAAGAGTTTGTTTAATTTCATTTAAAGTCATTATATTTCTCCATTCAATCTGTTACGGATTTCCTCAAATGTATCCCTATGAATAATTCTGCCATCCTTAAATACAGTTTTAAGTTCGCTATTCTGTCTAATCCCTTCAAACCCGTCAATGCAATAAAGATCGTTATCATAGTAATCTCTCTGTACTACACAGCAGCCTTTATGAGATTTCTTAAGCTTGCTAGTATCTGTTTTAGGATCTTTATAGATCATAATTGGTTTACCATTTACTTCGCCATATGTAGCTTTCATAGCAATTCCAAAAGTGTCTCTGGTTACAACAACCATACGACCATCATCTTCGACAATAGCCGAGAAACAAAATGCACCTACACCAAATACAATATTGTTCGCAGCAAAGCCTAAATCTCGTAATTTATTCCAAATTTCATTCACATGATTGAGAGAACATCCGTCTCCATAAATAATGCCAATATGAGGGTCTAGTACTTTATAACCTTTGCTATTTACTGTTCCTCCAAATGTATTCCAGAGTTTTTTAATTGTTTTTACAGCTATTTCTACCATGTCACCTGAATCCGGTCTGACAAGTAATTTCCCGTTATGATTCATGATCTCTTCTTTACAAGCCGGGAGAATATTATCAATCATATTCCAATAATCATATGTATCAGATACCATACTAAAAGATGAATTCGGATATAATTCTGTAAGAAGTTTCTTAACAAATGTAATCTCATTCCCGTCGACTGCAAAATTTGAAGCCATAACTGAATGCTCTGTACTTACTGCCCCAATACCAAGTTTTGTATTTTTACAATCAGCCTGATAGTAAGCATCAATATAATCAATCGCCGGAATCGTACTTGTTTTATTAAAAGAAAGTAACCAAGCAGCAGAACATCTCTGAGCTTCGTCCATACAAGACATACCTCTCATACCGAAATCAGAAGCTGCCATTGCCGGATCTGCGTCGTCTGTAGTTACTTTGTACCAATAATCTGCCATTTCTCTGTACATATGACCGATTGTAGCGTGGCAACATGGTTTCCAAAGTTCAACCTGCAAAATACATTCAATCCACTGTACAACCCATGCAAAATCTGGATGTGTATTACTGATCTCAATACATGGCACTGTCATTGGTACAAGTGTTCCTTCCGGAAGTGCTCTAATATGTAATGGAAGATACCCAAGACGATGCAATTTAAAAATGGGTTCTACATCATAATCTTTTAATGTAAGCTGGGTATTCATAGTAGAAATATATGTACTAGCTACTAAAGATTCCGGAAGCTTAAAAAACCAAGTATTAAAATACTCAATCAAATACTCCTGGACAAATGCCTGGAGTCCAAAGAACACCATTTTCTTCTGATCTTTAAGCATTGATCTTCTCGGAGTCCAATAAGATACTAATTTAGTAAGCCCCGGAGGAAGCATTTTATTATGTACCTGTTTATATGTATCTGAAAGTAGAATTGCTAGTGTTTTTGTATTCATTATTTTTCATTCTCCTCTACATCATTACTCTGATCACCATTTACAATTTTATCAATTTGATCTGAGACATAATCGATTACATCTTTTCCAGTTTTTCCGATGGTTTGAATATTATCGGTTGTTAAATTGTCCAGAGCCAACATCGTATACATGGTATCTTTTGAAGGAGTAATGACAACTAACAACGCACTTATAATTAAACCAACAACAGATTTTTTGAAACATTTTTTAATATTTAATATTTCATTTTGGTCTTTTTCACCATCCTCGTCGTAATATGGATCGCCTATGACTATTAAAAAATATATTGCACTTCCAATTCCGACAAATATTGCAGCTACTACTGCTGCTATAAAAATATTTTTTAATCCAGATAAAACATTAATTAAGTAAATTGACCACGGATTAATAATAGGATTCATAATTAAAATACCCCCAGATCATTTTTTTCTAAACTCTTCAACCAGTTCAATCTTTGGACTTTCTGTATTTGTAAGAATACTATCTGTAGTATAAATCTTTTCAATAAGTCCGTTATTTTTAAGTAGCTCTCCATCGTAAATTGAATTTTCACAATGAGTAACATACAGATAAATATTTGCTGCGCCAAGTTCTTTGAGCTTCAATGCACTGTGATAGAATGTTCCACCTTTGCTGCAGATATCATCAACAATAAGAATATCTTTACCTGATAGCTGATCAATTTCGCCAGATAAATCTAAACCTTTAATCTCTCCAGTTTCCCAATCTCTATTCTTAATGCCGAAGGCATATGGAAGATGTACTGCTGAAGAATATCTCTTCATAGATCCTGCGTCTGGATAAAACATCATGAGATTATCACTTGCAATCTTCTTAACAGCAGTTTCAATCATTCGATTCGGAGATTCTACATGTATTTTATTAAATAATGCGACAGATACATCAGAGTGAGGATCTAAAACTTCTACCTTATCAAAATGTAACGAATTAATAGTCTGAGCGAAGTATTTTAAAGTGAATATCTCATTTTCTTTTTTAACTCGATCCATACGAGCATCTGGAATATAAGGCATGTATAAATAAGGCATTACTTTATGATCCCAACAGTATCGTGCAATATAAACTACTGCTGCGAATTCTTCCATTGAATCAAAAAACCATTCAATAACACTTCTATGCCATCCTCCAATAGATGATGGAATATTCTTAAATAAAAATGTTCCATCTGGATATTTATCAAGTTTGATTTCTACGTCGTTTAATTTAATCATTCCTCTTTCCCTCTCTTTACCAAGTAATTTCATTGTTTTGGTTCGATATAGATTTGTTTGATTTATATCTTTCAGTATACAATCTTTCAGTATACAAGTGTTCCAATTTCTCAAGTTCATCTTCAGTAAGATTTGCCTGCTGCATAATATCAAATATTTCACAAAGTAAATACGCCAGTTTTTGAAGATTTATTTCATATGGATAATCTGGATAATTATCTCCTAGCTCATGATGTAACATCAAATCTATACATTCTGGTCTTTGTGATAGTTTTATAATTCGTTCTCTAGTTTGACCCAATTTAGTTCACCTCAAAATAAAAATACTTTACTTTCCAATCGTCTTTAAATGTATCACGAACAGATAAAGCTATCTTTCCACATTCATTCATATGCGTTATAGCTAAAGTTTTCTGGCACGGGAGTCCTGCAGTTTTTATATCTGCTTGACATCTTTCATGTAATTCTTTTACATTTAACTTCCCATATCTCAAAGTATCCTGATGTGGATTTGGAACATTGGTTAAATCTTCTATATCCAGATTTATGTCCGGATTAATTTCTTCCTTATTACATTCAGTTGGGAACGCACCGGCTCCATGCCGCGTCATATATGTACGTGTCACATAACAAGCTTCTATATTAATTTCATCAGTCCAATTTACAGACTTTATAATTCTAGCAGGATTTTTAATACCAGTGTTAGATGGAGTAAGATGTGGATAATATTCAATATTATTTTGATCCAAAAGAAGCCCCTGCCCATTTTCAAATACTATGGTATCGTATCCATTAAGTAATTGATCATTATTTACAAAATGTACATGTGACATCATAAAATCAAGATCTTCATAGTAATGATCTCGAAGCCCAGGATTTTTTACGGGATGAAATAATTCTTCTTCCTGTTCAGATAACGTAATTCCCATGCTTTTGAACATATTCATATAATATGACCATGACAATGAATATGAATTAATATGTTTTTTATATCGTTGAATTGTATTATAAATCCCCATTCCACAGCTTCCGTGTTTATTGTTACCACGACTTCGTTCAATAATTTGATTTGCCATCATATCAAGAGGATTTGTAATCATACATTTTCCATGAACGTACACATAAGGTTCCCATCCTAATTTCTTTAACTCTTCCCATTCTTCCCTAAATACCAGAGGATTTAAAATAAAATCCTCCGGTA
>OLOR01003405.1_pt1 | contig 11210 bp, 10 predicted proteins | sample 1672521 | NCBI WGS metagenome assembly OLOR01 (sample SAMEA3136695, study PRJEB25190) | human gut metagenome | biome: human gut; feature: human-associated habitat; material: faeces | place: Austria | collected 2013
ATCCCGTTGAAGGTGTTGTTCTTGCAGGTGGTGTAGATGGCCATATCGCCGAAAATGAGCCTTTGCCCCTCGGTGAGCGGGGAGGCAAAGCTGTAGTCGCCCACCACATCCCCGGCAAGGCAGGTGGGGCCGCCAAGGCGGATGAGGTACGGCTTTTCGCCGGGATCCCCGGCATCCAGCAGCGGCGGGCGGTAGGGCATCTCGATCACATCCGGGGTGTGGCAGGCCGCAGACATGTCCAGAATGGCAAGGCTCGTCTCGCCATTTTGCAAAGTATCCAGCACAGTGGTAACAAGATACCCGGCGTTCAGCGCCCATGCTTCGCCCGGCTCCAGATACACCTGCACGCCGTACTTTTTCTGTGTTTCGGTAATGCACTGTTCCAGCGTGGCAAGGCGGTAGCCGGGGCGGGTGATATGGTGCCCGCCGCCAAAGTTGAGCCACTTCATCCGGGGCAGAAGACCCCCGAACTTTGCTTCCACCGCCGCCAGCGTTAAGGCCAGTGCATCGGCATCCTGCTCGCACAGGGTGTGGAAGTGCAGTCCGTCCAGTAATTCGGGCAGGGCCGGGTCTGCCTGCACGGCGGCATCCCACTGGGCGCGGGTGGTGCCAAGGCGGCTGCCCGGGGCGCAGGGGTCGTAAATTGCATGGCCTTCCTGCGTGGAGCACTCCGGGTTCAGCCGCAGGCCCACGCTCTTGCCCGCCGCCTTTGCTGCCGGGCCGAACTTTGCCAGCTGGCTGGGCGAATTGAACACGATGTGGTCGGCGTACTGCAGCAGCTCCGCGAACTCGTCTGCCCGGTAGGCCGCGCAGAACACATGGTTCTCTTTTTCCGGCAGCTCTTCTTTGCCAAGGCGGCTCTCGTACAGGCCGCTGGCCTCGGTGCCCGCCAGATAAGGAGCCAGCACCGGGTAAACATTAAAGTTGGAAAAAGCCTTCTGTGCCAGCAGAATTTTGCAGCCGGTGCGCTGCTGCACCCCCAGCAGAAGTTCGCCGTTGCGGCGCAGCTGCCCTTCGTCCAGCAGGTAGCAGGGGGTGGGCAGAGAGGCAAGCGCTTCCCAAGAAAGGTTTGCAAGGCCCGCAAAGGGCGGGCGGGTATCGGCCAGCCGCATCAGTCCACCAGCGCCGGGCTGTGGCTCTCGGAACGGGGCAGGCCGTACTTGTCCAGAGCGTCCAGATACGGGTCCGGATCAAACTCTTCCACAGTGTGCACGCCCTTGGTGGTCCACTTGCCGGTGAGCAGCATCAGTGCGCCGCACATGGCCGGTACGCCGGTGGTGTAGCTGATGGCCTGAGAGCCGACCTCCTTGTAGCACTCCTGATGGTCGCAGACGTTGTAGATGTAGTAGGTCTTTTCCTTGCCGTCCTTCTTGCCGGTGAAGATGCAGCCGATGTTGGTCTTGCCCTTGGTGCGGGGGCCAAGGCTGGCGGGGTCCGGCAGCAGAGCCTTGAGGAACTGGATGGGCACGATCTCCTGCCCGTTGAAGTTGACCGGGGTGGTGGACAGCATGCCCACATCCTCCAGACAGCGCATGTGGTCGAGATAGCTCTGGCCAAAGGTCATGAAGAAGCGGATGCGCTTTGCCTCCGGGATGTTCTTGGCAAGGGACTCGATCTCCTCGTGGTGCAGCAGGTACATATCCTTGTCGCCCACCTGATCGAAGTTGTACTCCCGCTTGATGCTCATGGCCGGGATCTCCACCCAGTGGCCGTTCTCCCAGTAGCTGCCGGGAGCGGACACCTCGCGCAGGTTGATCTCCGGGTTAAAGTTGGTGGCAAAGGCATAGCCGTGGTCGCCGCCGTTGCAGTCCAGAATATCAATGGTGTCAATGGTGTCGAACTCGTGCTTTTTGGCGTAGGCGCAGTAAGCCTGGGTCACGCCCGGGTCGAAGCCGCTGCCCAGCAGGGCGGTCAGGCCGGCTTCCTCAAACTTCTTTGCGTAGGCCCACTGCCAGCTGTAATCAAAGTAGGCGGAGAAGCCTGCTTCCTTGCAGCGCTTCTCGTAGATGGCACGCCACTCCGGGTCGTCGGTGTTCTCCGGCTCGTAGTTGGCGGTGTCCATGTAGTTTACGCCGCAGGCAAGGCAGGCATCCATGATGGTAAGGTCCTGATAGGGCAGGGCAATGTTCATCACGAGGTCGGGCTGATAAGCCTTGATGAGGGCGATCACTTCGTCCACCTTGTCGGCATCCACCTGTGCGGTGGTGATCTTGGTAGCGGTTTTGGGGGCCAGCTCTGCAGCCAGCTTGTCGCACTTGGACTTGGTACGGCTGGCGATGCAGATCTCGGTGAACACCTCGGGTACCTGACAGCACTTGTGGATGGCAACGGAGGCCACGCCGCCGCAGCCGATGATCAGAACTTTGCTCATGATTTTTCTCCTTTATGTCAATGTGTGCAAATTCGGTCAGACCTGAAAGCCGGGCCAGCCCTTGTCCAGCGCGATCAGCGTTTCGCGCAGCACCTTGCAGGCGGTGGCGGTGGAAACGCCGGTGGTATCCAGCGTGGGAGCCAGCTCGTTGAGGTCTGCGGCTACGATGTTGGCTTTCGTCACGGTGCGGATGGCATCCAGCAGCTGCAAAAAGCTCACGCCGCCGGCTTCGGGCGTGCCGGTGCCGGGGAAGCAGGAGGGGTCCAGACAGTCGAGGTCGATGGTCAGGTAGACGGGCACCTTGCTCTCGCACAGCTGTTCCGTCAGCTCGGCAAGGCCGGTAAAATCGAATTTGTGCATCTCGGTGTGCTGGGCTGCAAACTCGAACTCGGCGCGGTCGCCGCTGCGGATGCAGAACTGATGGATGCGGCCGTCGCCCACCAGCTCATGGCAGCGGCGCAGCACGCAGGCGTGGCTCAGCTTTGCACCAAGGTAGTCGTCCCGCAGGTCGGCGTGGGCATCAAAGTGCACGATGTGCAGATCCGGATATTTCTTCACAGCAGCCCGCACGGCACCCAGCGTCACCAGATGTTCACCGCCCAGCAGCAACGGGAACTTGCCGTCCTGCAGGATCTCCTCTGCGCGGGCTTCGATGTCCGCAAGGGCGCTCTCGCTGGAGCCGAAGCACAGCTCCAGATCGCCGCTGTCAAAGATGTCAAAATCGGTCAGGTCGGCATTCTGGTAGGGGCTGTAGGTCTCCAGACCATAGCTTTCGTGTCGGATGGCCGCCGGGCCGAACCGTGCGCCCGGGCGGTAGCTGGTGGTGGAATCGTAGGGCGCACCGTACAGCACGATGCTGGCGGCGCGGTAGCTGCTGTCACAGCCGATGAAGTTTTCAATGTTGGGTTGCATCAGTGTTCCTCCACTTCCCGCAGCATTTCCTCAAGGAATGCCGGCAGGTAAAATGCGCCGACATGCAGCCGGGCGGTGTAATAGCGGGTGCGCATGTTCAGCGCCTTCCATGCGTCTGCATCCAGATCATCGATGGGATGATACTTTTTGCTGGCAAAGCCGAACAGCCAGTACCCAGCCGCAAAGGTGGGAATGTGTGCCTGATACACTCGGCTGATGGGGAAGGTGGACGCAATGCGCTTGTGGCTGCGCTGCATGGCGCTGGCATCCTCGGCATAGAAGGGGCTGCCCTGCTGGTTCACCATGATGCCGTCCGCTTTCAGGGCATTGAAGCAGCTGCCGTAGAACTCGCGGGTGAACAGACCCTCGGATGGGCCGAAGGGATCGGAGGAGTCCACGATGATGAGGTCGTACTCCTCCTCGCAGCGGCGGATATACTTGAGAGCGTTCTCAAAATAGATGTGCACCCGGCGGTCATCCATGCGGCAGGCGTTGCTGGGCAGGAAGGCGCGGCAGGCTTCCACCACCTGCGGGTCCATCTCCACAAGGTCGATGCGCTCCACCCGGTCGTAGCGGGTCAGCTCCCGCACCACGCCGCCGTCACCGGCACCGATGACAAGGATGTCTTTTGCCTGCTTGTGCACCGCCATGGGCACATGCACGATCATTTCATCGTAGATGAATTCGTCGCGCTCGGTCAGCATCACATTGCCGTCCAATGTGAGCACCCGGCCAAACTCCGGCGTTTCAAAAATATCGATGCGCTGGTAATCGCTCTGCTTGGAGTAGAGCTGTTTGTTCACCCGGATGCTGTGCTTCACGTCCGGGGTGTGAAACTCAGAAAACCAAAATTCCATCTGCATTCCCTCCTTATGCCAGAACGTTCAGCCGCTCGATGTCCGGGTCCTCGGGGCCGGTCATGCTGCAGCCCTTGGCCTTAGCGTACTCGATGTAGTTCAAAATTTCCTTGGTGATGCGCTCGCCCGGGGCCAGAATGGGAATGCCCGGCGGGTAGCACATGACGAACTCGCTGCACACCATGCCCTCGGTCTCCCGGAGGGGCAGGCTCTTTTTGGGGGCGTAGAAAGCCTCCTGCGGGCTGGCGGCCACAACGGGGTCGATGTATTCCTGACTCAGCAGGCCGGAGCCGTCGGTCTGGTAGCGGCGCTTGATCTCGGCCAATGCGCTGACCAGACGCTCCACCTCCTGCGGGCGGTCGCCGATGGAAAGGTAGGCCAGAATGTTGCCAATGTCGCCGAACTCGATCTGGATGTCGTACTCATCGCGCAGGATGTCGTACACCTCAATGCCTGCAAGGCCGATATCCAGCGTGTGGACGCTGAGCTTGGTAGTATCAAAGTCAAAAACGGAGTCGCCGTTGCACAGCTCCTTGCCAAAGGCGTAGTAGCCGCCCACGGCGTTGATCTCCTCCCGGGCATACTCGGCCATATCCGCCACCTGATGGAATACCTGCCGCCCCCGCAGGGCAAGGTTGCGGCGGGAGATGTCCAGACTGGACATGAGCAGGTAGCTGCCGGAGGTGGTCTGGGTCAGGTTGATGATCTGCCGCACATAGCCCGGGTGCACATTGGGGCCGATGAGCAGCAGGCTGGACTGCGTTAAACTGCCGCCGCTCTTGTGCATGGAGACGGATGCCATATCAGCCCCTGCCGCCATGGCAGACACCGGCAGGCCGCCGCCAAAGTAGAAGTGGGTGCCGTGGGCTTCGTCTGCAAGGCAGAGCATCCCGGCATCGTGGGCCATTTTTACGATGGCGCGCAGGTCAGAGCAGATGCCGTAGTAGGTGGGGTTATTCACCAGCACAGCCACGGCGTTGGGGTGCTCCTTGATGGCCTTGGCCACCTGCTCCCGCTTCATGCCCAGCGAGATGCCCAGACGCTTGTCCACCTCCGGGTTCACATACACCGGCACAGCGCCGCACAGCACCAGCGCGTTCAGCACGCTGCGGTGCACATTGCGGGGCAGAATGATCTCATCACCCCGCTTGCAGGCGGTAAGCACCATACTCTGCACACTGCTGGTGGTGCCGCCTACCATTAAAAAGGCGTGTGCCGCACCAAAGGCATCGGCGGCAAGCTCCTCAGCTTCCCGGATGACCGACACCGGGTGGCAGAGGTTATCCAGCGGCTTCATACTGTTCACGTCCACGCCCACGCACTGCTGACCCAGAAAAGCGGTCAGCTCCGGGTTGCCGCGGCCCCGCTTGTGACCGGGCACGTCAAAGGGCACCACCCGCATCTGCCGGAACCGCTCCAGCGCCTCGTAGATGGGCGCACGGCGCTGGTCCAGCCGGGAACGCGCTTTGTTCTCGTTCATCTTATCCTCCGTCCCTGTTTTCCTTTTTGCACAACAAAAAAGCGCAGGCACTGCACAAATGTGCAGACCTGCGCTTGGAACAGCTTTTTCCGCGCTGATAAAGCACCCAGCCATAAGTGCCGGTGCTGCGCGTTATCTGTGATCCAAAAAGACGGGGTGATGAGAGTCTATATAGCAACTACACTTTTACTACTCTTATTGACCGTTTCACAAGTCTGCGCATAGGCTGCGCAATTTCATGGTTGTAAAGGAACCAACTTATAAAATTTAGAGCTTTGCCGCAAGGGCAGCCGCTGCTTCTAATCAAAACAGCAGTGCTGCGGCACGCAAGCCAACGCAAGGTTTGAAACCCGTTTCATCGTTGTCTCGCAGTAACTCAATCAATAATGGCAGCTTGCGCCGCCGGTCGGCAGTGGACCCGGCTGTCCGTATGGCCTTAGCCCCGTTGGGCGGTCCCGAGTAAATTGCTTTGAAAAGACTCTGCAAGGCGGTGTCTCTCAAAATCAACAAAAGAATAACATGATTCGCCTTTTCTGTCAACTAAAACTTTTTGGCAGACAGCCTTTTCCATGCAGAAAAGACTGTTTTGTGCAAAAACATCCCGCTGAGCCCGCAAAAAGGACAGCCGCATCGTTTGGTGCAGCTGTCCTTTGCTCTAGTTATTCTGCGCTGTATGCGCTGCCCATGATCCACGGGTTACTTGCGGAATATTTTGCGTGGTTGCGCAGGTAGGTGACCCATGCACCGTAGCCGTTGCCGGCCGAAAGGTGCACGCCGTCCGGTGCGGCGATCATCTCTTTCAGGTTGCCCTCGCCGTCAGCCAGTGTCTCCCACAGATCCAGATAAACGCAGCCCTTGCTGGCAGCCAGCTGCGCCAGCTGCTCATTCACGCCGCGCAGCACGTCCGAGGCAAGACCCGGCTTTTTTTCCGCTGCCGCAGGCCGTACCGGCGGGATGGACTGTACATAAATAATGCAGTCCTCGCCCAGCGTCTGGCGCAGCTCGTCCAGCATCTGTCCGTAGTATGCCAGAAAACGGTCCGCAGCGCCCAAGGTGGTCAGGGTGTTGGTGCCCAGCAGGATATACAGCTTTTTGGGCTGCGCCGCTGCCAGCACATCCAGCGCCACCTCCTGCCCGCGGGTGGGGCTCTTGACGGCGGCGCGGTTGACGATGGCGTCCGGCCCTACACCCGTATAGCCGCAGATGAGCGCGCCGCTCAGATTGATCTGATAGTCCGAAAAGCCCACCGTCAGGCTGTCGCCCAGAAAAGCAGCGTCCGAAAAATAACTCAGGTCTACCTGACCGCAGGTCGGTTGCCGGATGACGCTGGCATCGTAAGCCTTAACGGTATAGGCACCATCGGTCTGCCGGGCAGGGCCGAAGCTCTCCAGCTGCACCGCCTGCGCCGTGCCGCTGTCCCCTGCTGCGCTCTCGCTGCCGGAGTCCGTCTCGCCCTGCATGGGCAGCGGCGCCAGAATGTTCTGCGCAATGCCGCCCGCGCTGGTCTGCGGGGTGCTGTCCTCCGCCGCTGTTCCCTTTTCCAGAATGGCGGTCACCGCATAGGCGACCAGCAGGATGACCACAATGACCCCCGCCAGCCGCAGCTTGCCGCCGATGCCCCCGCCCGTGCGCCGCCGGGGTGCCGAATGATATTCGTGTGAAATGCCCATAATCTCTGTCCAGCTTTCTGCAATTATCCCAACAGGCAGGTACTTCTGCCCGGTAATTTTGGAGTGCGCACCCATTTTATCATATTTTTTTTGCCTGTGCAACCAATTGGGTCTTGCATACAACAGGCAAAACGGGTACAATAAGATTGCAGCTTATTTTGCACATTTTACAAAAAGCAAATACACAAGCTGCAAATATTTTTGTGTCAGTTGCGGCAGACGTCTGTTTTGCCGTCCCGGTCTGTTGGCAGTGCAGGGTCGACAGACTACTTTACCGGACGGTGCGGAAAACCGTTTGCCCGGCAGCGATACATTTTAAATGATCTGAAGGAGGTTTCCATGGCCAAGAATATCATCATTGGTCAGAGCGGCGGCCCTACCGCCGTGATCAACTCCAGCCTTGCGGGCGTATACAAAGCCGCCCGCAGTCTGGGTGCAGACAAGGTGTACGGCATGAAGTACGGCATCGAAGGTCTGCTCAAGGAGGAGCTGCTGGAGCTCAACATCCTGCTGGATGACCGCATGAGCATTGAGCTGCTCAAGCGTACTCCGTCCAGCTATCTGGGCAGCTGCCGCTTCAAGCTGCCCGACCCGGACACCGATGCCACCCCGTTCGTCAAGCTGTTCACCCTGTTTGACAAGTACGACATCTGCGCCGTGTTCTACATCGGCGGCAACGACTCGATGGATACCATCGCGAAGTTGTCCCGCTACGGGCAGCAGGTGGGCAGCAGTGTGCGGTTCATCGGTGTGCCCAAGACCATCGACAACGACCTGTGTCTTACCGACCACACCCCCGGCTACGGCTCTGCCGCAAAGTACATTGCCACCATCTTGAAGGAAGTCATCCGCGACTCCTCGGTGTATAACATCCGTAGTGTGACGGTGGCCGAGATCATGGGCCGCCACGCTGGCTGGCTGGCTGGTGCGGCCTGTCTGGCAGGCGGCGAGGACTGTGAAGGCCCCGACCTGATCCTGCTGCCGGAAGTGCCCTTTGATCAGGACAAGTTCCTTGCCCGGGTGGACGAGCTGCAGCGGGTAAAGTCCAATGTTATCATCGCAGCCAGCGAGGGCGTAAAGACCGCAGACGGCACTTATCTGTGCGATCTGGTTTCCACCGCCGGGCAGCTGGACGCCTTTGGTCACAAGGCCATCCTCAGCGGCACCAGCCGTTACCTTTCGGAGCTCATCCACGACAAGCTGCAGTGCAAGAGCCGCGCCATCGAGTTTTCCACCCTGCAGCGCTGCGCCAGCCATCTGGCCAGCCGCACGGATGTGAACGAGGCCTACGCCGTTGGCGGTGCCGCCGCCGCTGCCGCCTTTGCCGGCGAGAGCGGCCGCATGATCGCCCTCAAGCGCGTTTCCAACTACCCGTACCAGTGCATCACCGAGTCTGTGGATGTGCAGCAGGTGGCAAATCTGGAAAAGAAAGTCCCGCTGGAATGGATCACTCCGGACGGGATGCAGGTGACCGAAGCCTTTGAGGAGTACGCCCGTCCGCTGATCCTGGACGAGGTAACTCCTGTGTATGTGAACGGTACCCCCCGCCACATCCGTCTGTGATCTCCCTTTCCCTTCCGCGTCTGTTTTCGTGCAACTGCACGTTTTTATAGCCGAAACAGAAAAAACAAAAAAGGAGAAATCATCATGGGAAAAAACGCAATCGTCGGTCAGTCCGGCGGCCCCACCTCTGTCATCAATGCCAGTCTGGCGGGTGTCTTTGAAAGCTGCAAGAACCGCGGCGCAGACATCGTGTACGGTATGTGCAACGGTGTTGCCGGTCTGCTGGAGGAGCGGGTGGTGGATCTTTCCACCCTGCTGACCGATGACCTGGACATCGAGCTGCTCAAGCGCACCCCGTCCAGCTTTCTGGGCAGCTGCCGCTACAAGCTGCCCGACTGGCATGAGGACGAGACCGTCTACAAAAAGCTGTTTGCCATTCTGGAAAAGCTGAACATCGGCTACTTCTTCTACATCGGCGGCAACGACTCCATGGACACCATCGGCAAGCTGGCAGACTACGGCCAGCGCGTTGGCAGCGACATCCGCTTTATGGGCGTACCCAAGACCATCGACAACGACCTGATGGTCACCGACCACACCCCCGGCTACGGCTCTGCTGCCAAGTACATCGGCGTGGTGATGAAGGAGATCATCCGCGACGCCACCGTGTACGGCACCAAGTACGTCACCGTGGTGGAGATCATGGGCCGCAACGCCGGCTGGCTGACCGCCGCTGCCGCACTGGCCAAGAGCGACGATTGCGAGGGCGTGGACATGATCTGCCTGCCCGAAGTTCCCTTCAATGTGGAGCGCTTTGTGGAAAAGGTGCGTGTGATGCAGGAAAAAAAGCCCAGTATCGTCATTGCTGTGTCCGAGGGCGTAAAGCTGGAGGACGGCCGCTATGTCTGTGAGCTGGCAGACGACGTGCACGCAGTGGACGCCTTCGGCCACAAGGCACTGACCGGTACTGCACGGTATCTGGCCAATGTGGTTGCCCGCAATCTGGACACCAAGACCCGCTGCATCGAGCTTTCCACCCTGCAGCGCTGCGCCGGTCACCTGACCAGCCGCACCGACATCACCGAAGCCTATCAGGTAGGCGGTGCCGCTGCCAAGGCAGCCTTTGAGGGCGTTACCGGGCAGATGGTTGCGCTGAAGCGCATCTCCAACAACCCCTACCAGTGCACCACCGAGCTGCATCCCATCAGCGAGGTCGCCAACTTGGAAAAGAAGGTTCCCCTGAGCTGGATGAACAACAACCATACCCAGATGACCGAGGACTTCTTGGACTACGCCCGTCCGCTGATCCAGGCCGAGCTGACCCCGCTGTACATTGCCGGTCTGCCGCACCACATCTACATGAAGAACCAGAAGTGATTTTCTCCTGATTTTTTGTCAGGCTGAAAAGCCCTCCCGCCCGGACGCTGTAAAGCACACCCGGACGGGAGGGCTTTTGTGTTTGCTGCATTTCTTTCTTATTTTTTGCGCTCAGCCCAAATTATGGGTTGACAAACCGCGTTTTCAGTGGTAACATATACAAGCAGTCCGCACGGCTGCAAAAAAGAATATGGGCGTGTTCCCGAGTGGCCAATGGGGACAGACTGTAAATCTGCTGCTTTCAGCTTCGGTGGTTCGAATCCACCCGCGCCCACCAAACAAGAAAAATCCGAACCTGTTTCCGATTGGAGAAGGGTTCGGATTTTTCGTTTTCTTCGGGTACAACAACGAAGGCTCCCGTGGACGGCGCAAAACTCCGATACCTTGTCATAGACCGTAAGCCAATAACAAGATTTGGAGGGTATGATTATGAAGTACGATGCAAGAGCCTGTTCGTTCAACATGGATACCGGGTGCGTGGAGTTGACTCTCCAAGATGGGAGAAAAATTTCCATTGACTGCACCGGGGTCGAAGAGGCTCTGGATGTTACCATGGCACAGCGAACGGAACTGGACTATCTCATCTATAACGACCCGCTGGCGTATGCCGAACTGATTTTGAACGGAAACCCGAAGGAGTATCTGAAAAACGCAGCCGGAAGCCACGGACTGGAAGATTAAGGGCAAAAAAATAAGAGGTGTGCCCAAGCGGACACACCCCGGTAAGAAACATCTATGTAAAGCAGGGCGTTCCCTTCTCTGGGAGCGTCCTGCTGTTTTTATGCGGCAACAGGCAAGGCTTGTAGTGCTTCCTGCTCTTTCAGCCATTCCTCATATTCACGCTGGCCTTCTTCACTGTTGAAAAACTCAACCATGGAGGGATAAAAGCAACGTGCAAGGGTCTTGATTGCTTCATCCGGGTAGCCGGATTTGTTTAACTTCTTCTTTTTGTTCAAATGGTATCCTCCGAAAATCAAAGTTCCATATCTTGCCCACGCTTACGGTTTTGCTGCGGCACATTCATGGTGTGCTCCTGCTTG
>OLOR01003411.1_pt1 | contig 11190 bp, 9 predicted proteins | sample 1672521 | NCBI WGS metagenome assembly OLOR01 (sample SAMEA3136695, study PRJEB25190) | human gut metagenome | biome: human gut; feature: human-associated habitat; material: faeces | place: Austria | collected 2013
CTGCCCGCCAACTGCACCGCCGTGGGCGTACCCGCCGAGGTGGTGCGCATCAACAACAAGGCGGTGAACCCCGCCGATGATCTGGATCAGCAGGATCTGCCAGATATCGTCTCGCAGCGGCTCACCGATCTGGATCGCCGCCTGAGCCAGCTGGAAAAAACTGCGCAGGGCGATATCCCGCCCACTGCCGCACAGATCGCCGCCCGGCAGCGGAAGTAACCTATATTTTTGACAAAAACGACACCGGACAGGCCATGACCTGTCCGGTGTCGTTTTATCTTATTCTTTAACACCCTTCCCCGGCACAGAGGGACTTTACCTTCTGCACGGCGGCAGACACAAGGCTGCCGATGGGCTGGTCGGGCACGCCGACAATGTAGTTTTCGCAGTGGTTCACCGGGATCAGCACCCGGGTGGCGCTGCTCTGGCACACCGCCGTGGCCATGGTAGGGGTGATCTCCCCCAGCAGCGCATCTGCAATAACGATGCCGATGGGGCCCACGATGATGTCCGCATTGCGGCAGTTCACCACCACAGCATTCTCACCCGTGGCAGCTCGATGTGCCCCGGCCTTATGCATGGCCTGCGCAGCGACACTGTTGGTGCCCACGGCCACCAGCCGGATGTCCGGGCACTGGGCGCTGAGGGCAGCCACCAGCTGGCGTCCCAGTCCCCCGCCCTGCCCGTCAATGACAAGCACGTTCATGCTGTACCTCAGAAGTCGATCTCTTCCAGCCGCAGCAGCGCCAGAATGTAGATCTTGACGGCCTCCAGCAGCTTGTTGATGGGAGCCGCCTCGTTGGCACCGTGCATCGGGCCGCCGAACTCCGGCAGCTTTACCTCCTCATGCTCCGGGCCGAAGCTGACGGCATAGGGGAAGTGGCGGGCATAGGTGCCGCCGCCCATGGTAAAGGGGGTGGCGTTCTCGCCGGTCACCTCGTTGTAGGTGTCGATGCAGGCGCGGATGGCGGGGCTGTCGGCTGCGATATAGAAAGGCTCGGCTGCGTCCACATCCTCCAGCTTTGCGCCCTCGCCCAGCGCAGCGGTGACCTGTGCGGTCAGCTTTTCGCCATTGGTGCAGGTGGGGAAGCGGCTGTCGATGGTCTGCACCAGCTTGCCGTCCTCCATATAGATGCGGCCGCCGATGATGGTCAGCGGGCCAAAGGGGCCATCGGCGCAGTCGATGCCAAGACCGGTGCCTGCGGTGGAGCTGTGCAGCTTGTGCAGTGCCTCCAGATAAGCGCGCTCGGCGTCATTGCACAGGCCGTTGTCCAGCAGATAATCCGCTACCAGACCAATGGCGTTCACCGTGCCCTCCGGCATGGCGGCGTGGCCGGACTTGCCCCAGCCGCGCACCCGCACGCCGTCCCCTTCCGGTTCCAGCGTGATGTTGGGAGCGTTCTTCAGCTTGCTGATATCGGTCTTGACCAGAGCGCTGGCGCGGTCCGGCACAGCGTTGTTGGCTACACCGCCCTCAAACTCTGCAATGACGCCGTTGCACACCGGGCTGACGATCTTGCCGCCAAAGTGGCCTTTTTCGCCGTTGCACACCGGGAACTCGGCATCCGGGGTAAAGCAGAACACCGGAGCGGGGTAGTTTTCCAGATAGTACTTCACATCGTTCATGTGGGTCTCCTCGTTGTCGCCCACGATGGCACGGATGGGGTAGCGCAGCTGGTAACCCTGCTCCTTGAGGAACTTCAGCGCGTACAGAGTAACGATCATCGGGCCTTTATCATCCGCGACGCCGCGTCCCAGCAGCCAGCCGTCCTGAATGCGCATCTTAAAGGGATCTGCCGTCCAGCCGTTGCCCACGGGCACAACGTCCACATGGCAGATGGTAGCCAGATATTTTTCAGGGTCTGCACCGGCCAGTTCGGCATAGCCGATGTAGTTTTCGCAGTTGCGGGTGGCAAAGCCCATGCCTGCTGCCAGCTCCAGCGTCTTGTCCAGCGCTGCCCGGGGGCCTGCGCCGAAGGGTGCGCCCTCCTCCGGGGTGCCCTCCACGCTGTCGATGGCGACCAGCGCTGCAATGTCCTGCAGCAGCTGCTCTTTGTTTTCCGCAATGTATGCGTCAATTTTCTGATTCAGTGCCTGATCCATGTTCTATAACGTCCTTTCTGGCCGGAAGCAGAGTCCGGTTTTCACAACTATTATTCAGTGTAACATACTCTGCGCGGAAATGCTACCGGCATTTTTCACGACAAAAACGTCCGCGTTTTGTCAGCCTGCCGCAAACAGCCCGCTGAGCGCGCCCAGCAGCCCGGCGCTTGCCAGACCCATGATGATGCCCGCCAGCAGCACGCCGCCCATGCAGGCGATCAGCACATCCTTGAACTTCATATCCAGAATGGAGGCTGCCAGCGTGCCCGTCCACGCGCCGGTGCCCGGCAGCGGGATGCCCACGAACAGCAGCAGCGCCACGGTCAGACCCTTGCCCGCCTTGGCTTCCAGTGCGCGGCCGCCCTTTTCGCCCTTATTGATGCAAAAGCGGCAGATGGGGCCGATGAGGGGCTTGTGGTAACCCCAGATGAGGAACTTGCGGGCGAACAGATAGATGAAGGGCACCGGGAGCATATTGCCCAGCACGCACAAAAGGTAGGTGGGCAGCACCGGCAGCCCCATGCCCAGCCCGATGGGGATGGCCCCGCGCAGTTCGATGATGGGCACCATGGAGATAAAGAAGATCAGAAGATAATTTTTCAGCATTGGCTTCTCCTTATATTACAGGTCGATCTGCAGCTCCACCGGGCAATGGTCGGAGCCAAAGATCTCGTTGTGGATCTCGGCGGCGCGGATGCGGTCTGCAATGCGCCGGGAAACGATAAAATAGTCGATGCGCCAGCCCGCGTTCTTTTCCCGCGCGTGGAAGCGGTAGCTCCACCAGCTGTACTTTACCTCGTCCGGGTGCACCACCCGGAAGCTGTCCGCAAAGCCCGCCGCCAGCAGCTCGGTCATCTTGGCGCGCTCCTGGTCGGTAAAGCCCGCGCTCATGCGGTTGGTCTTGGCGTTTTTGATATCCATCTCGGTGTGCGCCACGTTTAAATCGCCGCACAGGATCACCGGCTTTTTGGCGTCCAGTGCCAGCAGGTATGCCCGGAAGACGTCCTCCCACTCCATGCGGTAGTCCAGCCGCTTCAGCCCGTCCTGACTGTTGGGGGTGTAGCAGTTTACCAGATAAAAGCCGGGGTATTCCAGCGTCAGCACCCGTCCCTCGTGGTCGTGCTGTTCCAGCCCGATGCCGGTGGTCACTGCCAGCGGTGCCGTTTTGCACCAGCAGGCTGTGCCGGAGTATCCCTTTTTCTCGGCCGAGTAGGTGTATTCGGTGTAGCCCTCCGGCGCAAAATCTGCCTGTCCCGGCTGCATCTTGGTCTCCTGCACCGAGAAGATGTCCGCGTCCAGCGCGGCAAAGCTCTCGGCAAAGCCGTGGGTCAGGCAGGCGCGCAGGCCGTTCACGTTCCAGCTGATCAGTTTCATGCTTTTCTCCTTATTGTTATGCCTGATATTTTGTTTTCCATGCGCCGCTGCGGAAGCGCAGCACAAAGCAGGTCACGCGGCAGGTCCAGTCGATGACCATAGCCACCCACACGCCCACAGCGCCCCAGCCCATGCGAACGCACAGCAGATAGCTGAAACCCAGCCGCCAGCACGCCATGCTGAGGATGGACACCACCATGGTGAATTTCACGTCGTTGGCTGCGCGCAGGGCGTTGGGCAGCACGAAGGACAGCGGCCAGAAGATGATGGCGCAGCCCGCATGGATGGTGACCAGTGTGATGGCCAATTCCATCGTCTCGCCGGAAAGGGCGTAGATGCCCACCAGCTGCCGGAGGAACAGCAAGATCGCTCCGTTGGAAAGCCCCATGGTAATGTAAGCCCACAGCATCAGCTTGCGGGTGTAGTAAACGGTCTGCTCGTGGTCGCCGGCGCCGATGCACCGCCCCACCACCGTGATCATGGCCAGACTGATGGCCTTGCCCGGGATGACGCCCATGCCGTCCAGATTGTTTGCCACGGCGTTGGCTGCGATCTGCACTGTGCCAAAGGTGGAGATCATGCTCACCACCAGAATGCGCCCGGCCTCGAACAGGCTGTTCTCAAAGGCCGAGGGAATGCCGATGCCCAGAATGCGCTTTGCCATGCCGCCGTCCAGCCGCAGGGTCTTGGGCACGGTAAGCACCGCATCCTCCCGGTAGCACTTGCGCAGGATGAGCGCCGCAGCCACCACGCGGGACACCACGCTGGGCCACGCTACACCGTCCACTCCCATTTTGAAGCCGAAGATGCACACCGCGTTGCCCACGATGTTGATGATGTTCATCAGAAAGCTGATCTGCATGGAGATCTTGGAGTTGCCGATGCTGCGGAACAGCGCCGCGCCGCCGTTATACAGCGCCAGAAACGGGTAGCTGAGGGCGATGATCTGCAAATATTTCACGCCTGCGTCCAGCACGTCGGTATCAATAGAGCCGTAGAACAGCCGGATCATGGGGCGTGCCAATACAAAGCATACCGCGCCGATCACCGCACCGGACAAGCCGCTGAGCAGCAGCAACTGACCGGCGCTTTTGTCGGCATCCGGCCTGTCCTTTGCGCCCAGATACTGGCTTACCACCACCGCGCCGCCGGTAGCCAGCGCCGCAAACAGCACGATGATAAGGTTGTTGATCATATCCACCAGACTGACGCCGGAGATTGCCGCCTCGCCGCAGCGGGACACCATCATGGTGTCGGCCATGCCCACCGTCACTTCCAGCAGCTGCTCCACCAGCAGCGGAATGGCCAGTACCAGCAGCTCCTTTTGGCTGAACAGCGGCTCGCGCCCGCCGGTCAGCCTGTTTTTTTCATTGCCATGCAGTAGCTTTGTCATTCGTTTCTCCCCTCCCGGCACCGGGCACTTTTCCCGGTACGCCGCCGCTGCCCGGCGCGTGCATTTTTCCGGTTACAGCAGATGTGTCCATCTTAACACACCCCCGGCTGCTTGTAAAGCGGTGCAGGCTATATCCCACGAAAATCAGCTTTCCACGCCTGCGTTCCATTGCCCGCCGGTTTTATAAAGGTATCCCTGTGCGGTCTTGCGGCTGTTGTTCCGTTTTTATGCTTGTTCGTCAGTTTGCCGGGAACTTTCCGTAAAATTTGTGCGTTTCTACAAAAATGCGATTTCCCGCGTAATTTTGGGCAAAAATTTTAAAAAACCTCTTGCAATTTTTGTTCCGAAGTGGTATGTTGTATCCAACAAAAGCGAAACTTGGATACATCTTCACTTTGGAGCAGCAAATTCGGCTCCGCACACGCCTTTGTTTTTCACCTTGCTATTTTCTTCATTTACCTTCTTATCATTTACCCTGCCTGTCCCGCAAGGGACGAGAAAAGCGATGACCCACCTGCACGGGTCATCGCTTTTTCTTTTATTTATAAAGTCCGCAGCCCGGACGGCTTTCCCTTCCGTCCCCCATGGGCTGCTCTATCCACAACGGGTGCCGCTTGTGCTGCGGCAGCTCCGCAGTGACCAAAATTGCTTACCGGATGATCTTGCCCAAGAACTGGCGCACACGCTCGTTTTTAGGATTGGTGAAGAAGTGCTCCGGTGTGCCTTCTTCCAAGATCTGGCCGTCTGCCATAAACACCACACGGTCTGCCACCTGCCGGGCAAAACCCATCTCGTGGGTGACCACCACCATGGTGATGTTTTTTTCGTGCGCCAGCCGCACCATGACGTCCAGCACTTCCTGAATGGTCTCCGGGTCCAGCGCACTGGTGGTCTCGCGCACAAGCTTGGTCTTGTTTTTGGCCGTCAGCTCCTGCCCGTCTATGTAGACATGGCCGCTGGTGGGCTCCTCCAGAAAATTCATGCAGCGCACCGTGGTGGACTTGCCTGAACCGGACGGCCCGATGATCACCAGCTTTTCGCCCTCGGCGACCTCAAGATTGACGTCTTTCAGAACGTGCAGAGCGCACCGGAATGCAGGCTGTTCTCGCTTTCCCATCAGCCCCGGTCTGCTTATTTTTTCCGGTACTCCCGCGGGGTCATGCCAAAATGCGCCTTGAACGCCCGATTAAAATAGGAAAGGTTTTCAAACCCGCACCGGGTGGCGATAGTCAGCACAGTCTCGTCCGTGGTCTGCAGCACCTCGGCGGCGGTGTTCAGCCGGTACTCATTCAGAAAGGAGATAAAGCTCTGCCCGGTCATCTGCCGGAACCAGCGCATAAAATGGCTGGCGCTGAAGGAGCAGACCCCGGCAGCATCCGCCACCCGGAGCGGCTCGGCATAATGTGCCGAAAGCCATTGCAGCACCGTTTTCAGCCGCTGAGTGTCGGCAGTTTCGGTGGGGAGACACTGCCTGCCCTGCGCAATGAGCAGGGCAAGAAAGCGCAGCAGCGCCCCTTTTACCAGCAGCTCGTAGCCGGGGCGCTTGGCGCGGTTGGCATCTTCCAGCTCCCGCAGGCAGGCGGCGGCTTGCAGATAGCACAAATCGTTCGGGGTCAGACGCACCGGCAGCGAAAGCCGCCCGCTTTGCAGCGGCAGCAGATACTTTTCGGCGCAAAGGTCCTCCGCGCCGCCCAGCAGCTCCGGTTCAAAGATGATATTTTCGTATTCCATGCGCTCTCCCTCTGCCTGCCGCAGCGCATGGAGCGTGCCCGGGGCAAAAAGGAAGATATCCCCCCGGTAGGCCGGGTAGGTCACAGCGCCCACCTGCACCAGCCCTGTGCCCTGCTTGACAAAGACCAGCTCCATGCTCTCGTGCCAGTGGAGTGCTACCTGCTGAAAATCCCCCGGAATGGTGCAGGGGTACAGATTGAACGGAAAGCGCACGGCTCCGTGCTGTTTTGTCTCCTGCAAAGATGCCTGATTTTGCATCGTCTCACCCCCTGATGATAGGATTGTACCATAGTTTGCACTGTTTAGGCAAGATTTTGAAGGTTCTATGTGGTATATCTTGAAGTACAGATGTCAAACCTGTTTTCCGTAAGGTGTATCTGAAAACAAAGAAACAGACTGAATTTTCGCCTTTTCAGATACACCCTAACAAAGGAGGATGCTTTTATGAGCTTTACCGAAACGTTACAGAGTATTACCGGCAAGCTACTGGCAGACTGCACCGACCAGGAGCTGTATCTGGCACTGCTGGAACTTGTGCGGCAGAAGAGCGCCGACCGCGTGCAGCCGGTCACCGGGCGCAAGCTGTACTATATCAGCGCCGAATTCCTTATTGGCAAGCTGCTGTCCAACAACCTCATCAATCTGGGGCTGTACGACGAAGCCCGGTCTGCGCTGGCTGCTGCCGGAAAGCGCCTTTCCGACATTGAAGAGGTAGAGCCGGAGCCTTCTCTGGGCAATGGCGGTCTGGGGCGTCTGGCTGCCTGCTTCCTCGACTCTCTGGCAACGCTGAACCTGCCCGGCGACGGCGTGGGCCTGCGGTATCACTTCGGCCTGTTCCACCAGTCCTTTGAGGACGGCGTGCAGAACGAAAAGCCCGACCCGTGGCTGACTGCCCACAGCTGGGCGGAAAAGACCGACACCACCTACCCGGTGGAGCTGGCGGGCAAGGAGTACACCGCCCGGCTGTACAAGCTGGCGGTCACCGGCTACGAGGGACGCACCAACACCCTGAACCTGTTCGATCTGGACACCATTGACGAGAGCATCGTCCATGACGGCATTGCCTTCGATAAGACCGCTATCGACAAGAATCTGACCCTCTTCCTCTACCCGGACGATTCCGATGAAGCCGGCCGCCGTCTGCGGGTATACCAGCAGTACCTGATGGTCTCTGCCGGTGCACAGCTCATTCTGGCCGAGTGCGCCGCCCGGGGCTGCAACTACCATGATCTGGCAGACTACGCCGCCATCCAGATCAACGACACCCATCCCAGCATGGTCATCCCGGAGCTGATCCGCCTGCTGGGCGCGCGCGGCATTGAGTTCGAGGAAGCGGTGGAGATCGTTACCAAGACCTGCGCCTACACCAACCACACCATTCTGGCCGAAGCACTGGAAAAGTGGCCGCGCACCTATCTGGACGCCGTGGTGCCCCAGCTGATGCCCATCATCGAAAAGCTGGATGCACTGGCACGCACCCGCACCGAGGACGAGAGCCTTGCCATCATTGACAAGGACGACCGGGTGCACATGGCACACATGGACATCCACTTCACCCACTCCACCAACGGCGTGGCGGCGCTGCACACCGAGATCCTGAAAAATTCCGAGCTGCACGGCTTCTACGAGCTGTACCCGGAAAAGTTCAACAATAAGACCAACGGCATCACCTTCCGCCGCTGGCTGCTGGAGTGCGACCCGCGCCTGACCGCCACGCTGGAAAAGCACATTGGCTCCGGCTTCCGCAAGGACGCCGCGGAGCTGGAAAAACTGCTGGCCTTTGCTGAGGACGAGACGGTGCTCAGCGAGCTGACCGCTGTGAAAAAGGCCAACAAGGAAGCACTGGCCGACTGGCTGCTGCACACCCAGAAGGTGACTGTGAACACCGATGCCGTGTTCGATATCCAGTCCAAGCGCCTGCACGAATATAAGCGCCAGCAGCTCAACCTGCTGTACCTCATCCATCAGTACTACGAGATCAAGGCCGGGCACCTGCCCGCCGCTCCGCTGGTGAGCATCTTCGGTGCAAAAGCCGCGCCCGCCTACACCATTGCAAAAGACATCATCCATGCGCTGCTGACCCTCTCCAAGGTCATCGCCGCAGACCCGGAGGTGTCCAAGTGGCTGCAGGTGGTGTTTGTGGAGAACTACAACGTCACCGCCGCCGAAAAGCTGATCCCGGCCTGCGACCTTTCTGAGCAGATCAGCCTTGCCTCCAAGGAAGCTTCCGGCACCGGCAACATGAAATTCATGCTGAACGGCGCGCTGACGCTGGGCACCATGGACGGTGCCAACGTGGAGATCAGCCAGCAGGTGGGCGAAGAGAACATCTATATCTTCGGTCAGACCTCCGATCAGGTCATCCACCGCTACGCCGTGGGCGATTACGACCCCGCCCAGTGGGTGGAGGGCGATGCCAACATCCGCCGCGCCATCAGCTTCCTGACCGGGCCGGAGATGCTGGCCGCCGGTCATGCCGAAAACCTGACCCGCCTGCACGACGAGCTGATCCATAAAGACTGGTTCCAGACCCTGCCGGACTTCAACGCCTACGTTGTGCGCAAGGGACAGGCCCTCAGCGATTACGCCTGCGACCCCATGGGCTGGCGGCGCAAGTGTCTGGTGAACATTGCCAAGGCGGGTATGTTCTCCTCTGACCGCACCATTGCCGAGTACGACCGCGACATCTGGCATCTGGGCAAATAATCTTTTTTATCGCAAGACAAGAAATTAGCGCAACATTCAAACAGCATATTTGCGATATGCAATTCAACGCTGTTGCTGGGGCATTAAAAAGTTGAATTGCTATAAGCCCCTGCGCAAAGAAAAACAGGAACCGGCATATCACATTTGGTGCACCGGTTCCTGTTTTATTTCTTATCATGCAAGATGGAACAGATCGATCAGCACGACCATGGCAAGGCCATAGTAGACCACAACCGCCACCAGATCGTTGATCGTGGTGATCAGCGGGCCGGAGGCAACCGCCGGGTCGATATGGATCTTGTGGAACAGCATCGGGATCAGCGTGCCCACCAGACTGGAAATGACCATGGACACGATCAGCGACAGCCCGACGCAGCCGGACAGCAAAAACGCCGAGGTCCAGACATAGCCCTTGAAAAAGTGGATGTAGCAGCCCAGAAAACCCAAGGCCATCACGGCCAGAATTGCACCGTTCAACAGACCCACGCGGGTCTCCTTCCAGAGCAGCTGCAGCTTTTTGGAAAGGGTCAGGTTTTCATCCACCAGCACACGGATGGTCACTGCCAGCGACTGGGTGCCAACGTTACCGGCCATATCCAGCACCATGGACTGGAAGCAGATGACCACCGGCAGCACCGCCACCACTGATTCAAACGCGCCGACGACCGAGGAGACCAGCATCCCGAGGAACAGCAAAGCGATCAGCCACGGGAGACGCTTTTTCACGCTTTCAAAAACGCTTTCGTTCAGATCCTCCTCGCCGGTCAGACCGCCCAGCTTTGCGTAATCATCGCCCATCTCATCATCGACCAGCTCGACCACATCGGACGATGTGATGATGCCCACCAGCTTGCCGGCATCGTTCAGCACCGGCAGGCTGCGCTCCGCGTAGTCCACGATGCGGTCGATACAATCGCTGATCTGCTCCCGGTCTGTGACGTAGGGATAAGAGCGGACGATCAGGCTTTCCAGACTTTCCTCTGCACGTGCAATGATGAGGTCTTTCAGGTCGATTGCACCATAGAAGTGCTCGTTTTCGTCCACCACATACAGCGTGGAGATGTTATCGTTTTCTCCGGCCTGCTTTACCAGCTCGCTCATCGCCTGCCGGATGGTCATATCGTTTTTGATGGAGATGTAGTTGGTGGTCATTCTGCTGCCGATCTCATCCTCGTCATACGAGAGCAGCATCTTCACATCTTCAACCGAGTCTTTGTCCAGCTTGTTGACGATCTCGTTCTTATCGGTATCGTCAAGGTCTTCCAGCGCGTCCACCGCATCGTCCGAGTCCATGTTGGAAATGACCTTTGCAGCTTCATGGCTGGGCAGCTCTTTCAGGTACGGCTCGGCGTCGTCCAGATAAGTAAAGATCTCGGCAACAGTATCCACGCCCAGAATGGAATAGAGCGATTGACGTTCGGCGGGGGTCAGTGACTCCAACGCATCCGCCAGATCCTTTTCATGGTAATCAGACAGTTTTTCGGCCAGCTCTGCCTTGGGCAAACCGCTGTGAATGATGCTCAGAATTTCCTGCACATAATTCTTCTGCATGGTAGTTCCTCCTGATTCCGCGAGCTTGACAAATCAAAATTCATCGCTCCGCTTGAAATTTTGCACTTCATCATAGCACATCCGGTATGCGGCGGCAACCCTGCCAGCGTGAATTTTTTGTAAAATATCGGTACAATTCAACACACTTCTTTTTGTGCTTATAACTGTATCGCATAAAAATACCCCCATACTGGGTGTCCAGTATTGGGGGTACATATCAAAGCCACTGCCTTTCTCTTTTTATTTTCATTACCGTCCCCGGCCACCGCCGCCGCCATGGCTGGAACCGCCGCCCATGCCGCCGAAGCCGCCGCCAAAGCTGCCGCCGCCGA
>OLOR01003412.1_pt1 | contig 11184 bp, 10 predicted proteins | sample 1672521 | NCBI WGS metagenome assembly OLOR01 (sample SAMEA3136695, study PRJEB25190) | human gut metagenome | biome: human gut; feature: human-associated habitat; material: faeces | place: Austria | collected 2013
AATTTTTTGTTTTTGGGTTAAGAGCATCCTGGGGAATTATGAAACTACTTTGTACTGTTATTTTCTTCCCGGTGATATTGATTGGTATGGTTGTAGGTGGACTGATGTACATTGCTTTTCCATTGTTGATTGTCGGTGGCATTATAGCATTGGTGACGTCACATTCATAATGGATCAGGCCAAACGGAATATGGAACAGGCGAAGTATGATCTTCGTAATTTCAGCAGAGAATTAAATGATGTAAATATGGCATGTAACTTGAATATTGATACTGGAGATTTTCTTTCTTTTGCGGATTACTTCTTTGATGGCTTTGTTGTGGACTGGGTGGTCCAGGATCGAATCAATAATGCAAAAAGACAGGTAGAAGAGAGGGAGAGTGTGACTCATACTAAGTCGCACCCTCCCCCAATTTTTATCATAAAAAGAAAAAAGATGGCTAACGACAACCATCTTTCTTTCCGTTACATGTTATAATGTAACTATGCTAACAACTAATTATTATAACGACTTTTTTGAGTTTGGGCAACAGAAAATTAACTTTAGTTTCTTCGAATTGAGTTTACCTGATGACGATCCAGTCTATACTCTGAAAAAAGTGATGGAGGATTTAGATTTTTCTGGTCTGCTGGCCAATTGTTCAGATAAGGGAAGAACCGGGTATAACCCGATTATGATGTATGCTGTGGTTACTTACGCAAACATGCGAGGGGTACGTTCTGTTGACTGTATTGTAGAATTATGTGAAAGAGATCTCACTTTTATCTGGCTGACCCATGGGCAGAAACCAAAACGGGACGCTTTTTATGAGTTTAAAGGGAAAAAACTAACTTCTGAAATATTGGATGATCTTAATTACCAGTTTTTGCGCCGGCTTCAAAAAGAAGACCTTGTTACACTGAAAGAACTTTTTATTGATGGGACTAAGATCGAAGCCAATGCAAACCGTTATACATTTGTCTGGCGTGGTACAATCAATTACCATCTGGCTGGCCTGCTGGATTCTATTGAACTGAACTTTGCCAGATATAATACATTTTTGCAGGAGAAGGGGGGATGCGGACAGTGGAATTTAAAATTTCATTTTAGGGACGGAAAATACAACATAGTTATCGGTTGACATACTGCATTTACGGGTGATAGAATAAAATTGAATTATGAAACATAGTGAATAAGCCGGATCACCGGATATTATGAATACAGTAATCATGCAGTAAAGAGCAACGAAGGAGATACACATATGGCAACACTCAAGGACGTGGCGAAGGCATCGGGACTGACAGTAGGGACTGTTTCCAGAGTTTTGAATAATAGAGGATATATCAGCGATAAGACACGGGAAAAAGTATATCGGGTAATGAAAGAACTGAATTATCAGCCGAACGAGATGGCCAGATCCCTGTCGAAGCAGAAGAATAATACCATCGGTGTGATTCTGCCGCAAATTGAACATCCTTATTTCGCCAAAGTTCTGAGCAGACTGGAACGGGAAGCTGCGAAACAGGGATATCGTATCATGCTGTTTGTTTCCAGAAATAAAGAAAAACGGGAAGAACAGTGTATCGAGATGTGTAAAAGCGGCAGAGTGGCCGGCGTAGTGCTTTGCAGCGGAAGCTTCGAAACTGAGAAGTTCAGAGGACTGGATTTCCCCCTGATCACACTGGAACGATCTATGGATGAAGGTACTTCGGGTGTAGAATGTGATAACTATCAGGGTGGAACATTGGCAACTCAGCATCTGATTGATAAAGGATGTCATAAACTGATGTATATCGGCGGAATGAGTGCAGGTGAAGACATCCATATGCCGGCAGATTTCCGTGAAGTGGCGTTTCGCGACACCTGTGCGAAGACGAAGACAGAGAATGTTGTCATCGTGACAGAGAAGCAGATGTTTGATTCTATGGAATATTACGAATTTATCAGGGAGAAACTGATCGAGCATCCAGATGTGGATGGTGTTTTCGCCAGCTCAGATGTGATTGGTGCCTATGTACTGCAGGCCTGTTATGATCTGAATATCGAAGTCCCGGGCAGACTGAAGATCGTAGGATTCGATGATGTGAACATTGCACAGTTTACCAGTCCCGGACTGACTACTATTCATCAGCCCGTAGAACAGATGGCGGAGCAGGCGATCTCGGCAATCGTACAGATCGACGCAGGTAAGGTAGTTCCAACCAAGACAGTATTTCCGGTTACGCTGGTGGAACGTGGAACAACCTGATAAGCTATGCATTGTGAATATCCGTTGGACATAATATAATAAATAATCGGCAGGTATCGAGAAAGATACCTGCTTTTTTATGTTTGCGCGCCATGGGCGCGCTCTAACGGGTGCAAGTCCCGAACATGCCCAGATAGTGGGAAGTGTATAGCCGAACAGCAAGGGTGTCTATCGCGAGGTAGAATCTGAAGGAAGCTGTAAGCAAATCTCTGGTCCGACGAACAGAAATCACATATAAGGCTACTTGGAGTTGATAAGGATATAGCTTGGATTACGGCATATACAGGTAGTCGAATCGCTTATGTGTGTCAGCGAAGAGTTATGAATTTTGCAATAAACAAAGAAAGACTAACCCAATTTGGATTAGTCTCAATGATAGATTACTACACCAAGAGGTGTGTTACTTGTTAAGTTGATTGAACCGCCGTATACGGAACCGTACGTACGGTGGTGTGAGAGGTCGGGAAAATTTATTTAATTTTCCCTCCTACTCGATTGCATAAAATGAAACTCCAATGATACCACCGAAGTGCTTTGCATCCCTTCAAGCAGACAGGATAACATCATAATCGGTCATTCAGAAATGTGAGATGTATTTGAAATGAATATAACATGCGGTTGATATAAAAATAAGCGAAGTTTTATAGAAAATCAACTCAAATATATGATGATCCAGTGAAAAAACAAAAATTGAATGCAAAAATGCACAAAAACAGATGATAAAAATAGTGCTATTATAACAAAATGTCTTCGGAACGCAAAAAATATATAACAACCGATTGACATATACAAATCATAATGATAGAATAACACTATCAAGAAAATACGTCGGGGACGTAAACATCACAATCTTCAACTCCAAGATGGAAGTTCAGAGCCAATTCGAAGAAAAAGCTGCTGAATATTCTGAAGAAACAGGTGTTGGCGTAGAAGTTTACTATTCCAGTGATACAGTAGCAGCTCACCTGGCTACCAAATATTCTGCAAACGACCCATACACACTGGCCATGGTAGATGCGAAAGATATCTATCTACTCCCTCGCGAAAGATCATGCAATTGACTTAAGTGATCAGAGCTGGGTAGATGAAACAAATTATGCGATCGGAATCGATGATCAGATCAATGGTTTCCCAACATGTGTAGAAGCTCGTGGACTTATCTACAATGCAGACAGATGTACTGCGTCCTTATGAAGCAAGAATCTATCGGATTCGATAATAGATGGATACGAGGAGGAAAGAAAGTGAATCAGAGGGAAAGAAAGAAAAGAACAGCGAAGACGGAAAGCGCTGTTAAGACAGTTGAAAAAGCAGAGACAGTAAAGGTTGAACAGACGAAGAAAGCTGTTGTTAAGGCTGCAAAAGCAGAAAAAGTTTATAACACACGATTCGAGAAGAAACTGGACGAGCTGCGCTGGCTGTACATGGAACTTTATGGAAACAGCCCCATGTTCGCAGAATTATGTGACCAGATGCACCGCTTCTATGAAGAACGTACAGATGTCCTGAAAAAGCTGGACAGCAAGCGTGAAGCAGATTCTGACTGGTATAAGAAAAACGACATGCTGGGCATGATGTTCTATATCGATAATTTTGCCGGAAATATGAAAGGTGTGGAAAGCAAGATTGACTATCTGGAAAAGAACAATGTTAATTACATTCATCTCATGCCGTTTCTGGATACTCCGAAAGGTCGTTCTGACGGCGGATATGCAGTAGCAGATTTCAGGAAAGTTCAGGAAAATCTGGGAACTATGGATGACCTGGAAGAGCTTACAGGTGCCTGCCATGAGAAAGGCATTAGCGTGTGCATGGATTTCGTTATGAATCATACTTCCGAGGATCATGAGTGGGCGAAAAAAGCCCGCCAGGGAGATGGTGAATATATGAGCCGTTATTTCTTCTATGATAATTCATATATTCCGTCTCTGTATGAGAAAACAGTACCTCAGGTATTCCCGACCACAGCTCCTGGAAATTTCACATGGCTGCCTGAGATCGGACATTATGTAATGACTACATTCTATCCGTATCAGTGGGATTTAAACTACAGAAATCCACGTGTGTTCAATGAGATGATGTATAATTTCCTGTTCCTTGCCAATAAAGGAATTGACATTATCCGAATCGATGCAGTGCCGTATATCTGGAAGGAACTGAATACTTCCTGCAGAAACCTGCCACAGGTACATACCATTGTACGTATGATGCGTCTGATCAGTGAGATCGTTTGCCCGGGTATTCTTCTTCTGGGCGAGGTTGTTATGGAGCCGGAGAAGGTAGTTCCTTATTTCGGAACAGTAGAGAAACCGGAATGCCATATGCTTTATAACGTAACGACTATGGCAACAACCTGGCATACAGTTGCCACCAGGGATGTAAGTCTTCTGAAGAAACAGCTGGATATTGTCAATGGTTTACCGAAGGATTATGTATTCCTGAATTATCTGCGCTGCCATGATGATATTGGCTGGGGTCTGGATTATGCCACTCTGAAACAGGAGGGTATTGAGGAGCGTTCCCATAAGAAATATCTGAACGATTATTTTCAGGGTTATACAGGGGAAAGCAACAGCCGCGGAGTCCTTTATAATGAGGACCCTGTAACAGGAGATGCCAGATTCTGCGGAACTACAGCTTCTATGTGCGGAATCGAGAAAGCCGGATTTGAGAAGGACAAAGCTGCCATGAAGAGAGCAATCCAGATGGATGTAATGCTTCATGCATATATGTTCATGCAGTCCGGAATCCCGGTTCTTTACAGCGGAGATGAGATCGGACAAGTTAATGATTACTCTTATAAAAATGACCCGGATAAAGTGCAGGATTCCCGCTATATCCACAGAGGCGCAATGCACTGGGATCTGGCTGCCAGAGCAGATGATCCGAAAACAGTAGAGGGACAGCTCTTCGGACAGCTGGATAAACTGGAAAAGATCCGCAAGAAAGAGAAAGCATTTATGACCAATGCTGATACCTGGACAGTAGAAACCTGGGATAACAGCATTCTCTGCATCGGCCGTTACTACGACGGAGACAAGATCTATGGTCTGTTCAATTTCAGCGAATATGACAAGACTGCATGGATCAACGAAAGAGATGGCCTGTACAAAGACCTCATCACCGGACAGGAGATGGAAGCTGCAGGAGTAAATATCCCGGCATACGGATTCTACTGGCTGAAGAAAAAATAAGATGAAAAATTCTGAAGGGATGCCGGAAAATTTCCGGTGTCTCTTTTTTGACTCTTTGTGTCTGTAATTTTAACAAACAATTGTATTTGTTAAGGAAAGAGTAAATGTCTGTCAAACATAAGAAAACTGTATTGTTTTTTGAAAATTTGGGTGCTATACTCCACCCGACGACTGAAAAAAACAGAATACTTTTTATGGATGAAAAGGAGTCTAATTATTATGAAAAGAAAATTAATTGCAGGTCTTTTAACAGCACTTTCAGTAACAGTAGTATGTCCGGCGGCATATGCTTCTACCGATCATTATATGGACAGCAGCGTGGTTGGAGCTGATTCCGGATGGTCTGACTGGGATGCGGCATGGGAAACAACAGCGACAGATTTTACAAAAGTATCCCTTACACCAGGTGCTGATGATACGCAGTTAAACTTCGCGTGGTACAGCCAGAAAGGTGACAGTGATGCAACACCTGTAGTTCATTTTGGAACAGATAAAGATAATCTTGAAACATTTGAGGGAACTGCCGGTGATGTAGACCAGAGCCTTACCGGGGACACTGTATATGAATATAATCATGTAACAGTTACCGGACTGGAGCCGAATACAACTTATTATTATACAGTTGAGAAAAACGGCGAGCAGACAGATGTATGTGAATACAAAACACAGGGTACAGACTCTGTAAAAATCCTCTATGTAGGTGACCCGCAGATCGGTGCTTCCAAAGGCCAGACTCAGAATGGTGCAGAACTTACCAATGAATCAGGTGCAGCAAACAAAGCAGCAGAGAACGATGGTTTCTCATGGAACCGTACTCTGAATACAGCACTTTCAGAAAATCCTGATATCAACTTTGTGATCTCCGCAGGTGACCAGGTTAACAAAACAGGTGAAGCAAAAGAAGAAGAGTATGCTTCTTACTTAAGCGCAGATGCCCTGAAGGGACTTGCAGTGGCAACTACAATCGGTAACCATGATTCTCTGAATGAGGATTATATGTATCACTTTAATAATCCGAACAATACAGAGAATGGTAAGACTCCGGCAGGCGGTGATTACTATTACAGCTATGGAGACGGACTTTTCATCGTTTTAAATACTAACAACTACAATGTAGCAGAACATCAGAAGACAATTGAAGAAGCTGTTAAGGCTTATCCGGATGCGAAATGGAGAATCGTAACGATCCATCAGGACATTTACGGATCTGGCCTTGATCATTCTGATACAGATGGTATGATACTTCGTACACAGCTTACTCCGGTGTTTGATGCAAATGATATTGATGTTGTTCTTCAAGGACATGACCATACATACAGCCGTTCCAAAATGCTCTACGGTGATGGACAGACTCATGGTAAATATGAGTTCAGTCTGAATGAAGACGGAACTGATTATGACTGGGATCATGCTACAAATGTAGATACACAGGAACAGATCGCACTTGCTCCGGAAGAGGGCGATACAGATGCGCAGGCAGCCCTGGATGCGTTCCATCAGGACAATGACTGCTATACCATCGAGGATGTTGACGGAGATACCGTTACAGATCCAAAAGGAATCCTGTATATGACAGCAAACTCTGCTTCCGGTTCCAAGTATTATGAACTTCTTTCCACTCAGCAGGATTATGTTGCAGCCCGCAGCCAGAACTGGCTTCCAAGTTATTCAGTTATCACACTGACTGCAGATAGTTTTTCCATTGATACTTACCAGATCACAGATGACGGTAAGGCTGAAGCGATTGATGATACATTTACAATTAAAAAGACTGGTGCAGACACCACAGACACTTCTGCAGACACCACAGACAGTGCCGATGAAGAAACAGATTCTTCAGATAATACAGATACAGCAGATAATGCAGATGCTTCCGCAGATGCAGCAGCTGAAACATCTGAGAATTAAAAACAGGGTCTGAGAAATCAACTCTATGAAAAGCACAAAATTTACCGGGCTGCTTACGAAAAAGAAGACAGTCCGGTATCTTGTTTATCTTTTACTTGTCTGTATGTTCGCTGTTTTTGTCATTAAATTGAATCAGGTGGAAAAAACAGAGCTGGTGGTCCGGACAGGACAGACATTTGAGAAAGCAAAAGTGGTCAAAGTACTTGAAGATAATCTACAGGAAAACGGAACTCGTGTAGGAGAACAGAAGGTTCGTGTACATATGCTTACAGGTGAACGAAAAGGACAGGATCTCGATATCACAAGCAGTTCCGGATATCTTTTCGGTGCTGCATGTAAACCGGGAATGAAAGTCATTGTTATGCAGAGTGTTGCCGGTGATTCGACTGTTGCCAGTGTTTATACCCAGGACAGAGAAGGCATTATTTATATCTTTGCGATTATCTATCTGCTGGCTCTTTGCCTGATTGGTGGGAAACAGGGAATTAAGGGATGCCTTGGGTTGATTTTTACATTCTTCTGCGTGATCTTTGTTTATCTGCCGTTGGTATATCTGAAATTTTCACCGTTCTGGACGGCGGTGTTTGTATGCTTTATTACAACGTTGGTTACTATGTATCTGATCGGAGGTCCGACACGGAAGACATGTGCAGCGACACTTGGAACACTTGCCGGTGTTGTTCTTGCAGGAATTTCAGCGTGGTGTTTCAGCAAGGCTTCCGGGATTACCGGTTTTAATGTTTCGGATATTGAGACACTGATGACTCTTTGGAACACGAATCGTATCCAGGTTGGCGGATTGCTTTTTTCAGGATTGCTGATCTCCTGTCTGGGAGCAGTGATGGATGTTGCTATGTCCATTAGCAGTGCTATTGATGAAATCTACAGACAGAATACTTCATTAACCCGGAAAGAACTTTTCAAAGCCGGGCTACGTGTGGGAAGAGACATGATGGGAACAGACAGCAACACACTGATCCTGGCATTTGCAGGAAGCAGTGTCAGTACACTTCTTCTGGATTATTCTTATAATCTTCCGTATCAGCAGATCATTAATTCCAATAATATTGGTATTGCGATCATGCAGGGACTGGCGGGAAGCTTCGGGATCGTGCTTTCTGTACCGTTTACTGTACTGATCTGTACGATACTTTTTCATAAGAGTAAATAATACAGGGGCTGTCTTTCGACAGCCCCTGTTAGGATTCTGAAAATTACCGTATTCTTTTCTTTATCATCGGTCCGATGATCATGGCGATGATCATTTTTACCAGGTCGGCCGGGATGAATGGGATTACGCAGACTGCGAGAGCAGCTTTGAAAGTGTAATCTGCAACCAGGCAGAACCATATAGTTCCGAAGAGGTAGCATACGATCGTTCCGACGATCATACCGATAAGCTGGATCCATGGCTTATGGCAGTTATCAATTACCAGTCCGGCAATGATGGCCATAACGATAAATCCGATGATGTATCCGCCAGTAGGACCTGCAAGTTTGGCAGGGCCGCCTGTGAATCCAGAAAATACCGGAAGGCCGACCAGGCCAAGCAGAAGATAGATCAGATAACTAATCGTTCCTCTTTTCCATCCGAGAAGATACAGGGACAGATAGATTGCCAGGTTGGTGAATGAGATCGGGACAGGGCCGATGGGGATGGACAGTGGGGCAAGAATGCAGGTAACCGCGGCCATTAGTGCGGTCATGGTTATTTCGTAGGTTTTGCTGTGAGGTGCGGCAATGCTTTTTGTCTGGTTCATGTTAAGAGAACTCTCCTTTTGAAGTTTTTTGTTGTGCAGATAAAATTGTCCGCACTTGGTTAAATAGTGTTCAATTGTCAGCAAGTGTATGATCATGCGGATTCAATCTCATAAGTAAATCCCGCGTCAGTGATGGTTTTCAGAGTATCCTCAATGCCCTGGCCTCCCTCTGTCAGATAACCGGAAGCAAAGATAGAGTCAACAACACTAAGCAGTTTTTTTTCTTCACCTTTGAAATATACTTCTCTTCCGGCAGCACAGCGGATGTCTGCTTTCGGCACGAGAAGTCTTGCAAGACAGAGGACTTTCATGCAGTATTCGGTTGTCAGCATGGAGATATCGGCGTTGCCGAGGGGAGTTCCTTTAATTGGAAGGAGGAAGTTGATGGGCAGTGCTTCCGGTTGAATCTCGCGCAGTTCGAGAAGCATATCAACTACATCTTCTTTACTTTCCCCCATACCAATAATTCCGCCACTGCAGATCTCGAATCCAAGTCCCTGAAGCATATGGATGTTCTGGACACGCTGTTCAAATGTGTGTGTACTGCAGATGTTGTGGTAATAGGACCGGCTGCTGTTCAGATTATGGTTTATTCGGTCCAGACCGGCTTCTTTCAGCATTCTGGCCTGCTTTTCTGTCAGGAAACCGATAGAGCAGCAGAGATGTGTTCCGTGTTCTTTCATCTTACGGATCCGGCGGGCCAGTTCTTCGATTTCTTTATCTGTAAATTTCATGCCGCTCAGACCGATACAGTGTCTGGATAAATGATAATCATTTACGAAATCATTGTCCTGATACAGTTTCTCTTCATCGACCCATTTGTATTTATCAATATCTGCTGTAGAGCGACAGGACTGTGCACAGTAAGCGCAATCCTGAGAACAGTTTCCGCTACGGGCGTTGGTAAGAATATGAATGCTTACACGATTTCCTTTATATTTGTATCGTAAACTCTTTGCACGATCGATCAGCGCATCAAGTTCTTCATTCGGGGTATTTAAAACAGCGATCGCATCCTCTCTGGAAAGAACAGGAGCATCTTTTTCATATAATTCGGAATTCATAGATAATAATACCTTCCCTGTGATTTTTTGTACGGGTATCACTTTAACATATAAAAGTATAAATTGTCAACTTAAAATTTAAAATAGGTTTACAATATAAAGTTTACGTGAAAATATTTGGCCTGTCAATATATCTATTCAGCGTGTCATTTACTGGCGCAATGAAATATCTGGTATGATAAAAATTGAACAATTATGACAATGTGGAGTATTATGGCTGGATGGCAGAGAGAATCCAGAATCTGAGGAGAAGAACGTTTATGAAAATAAGAAAAAGAAATATTCGGTAGATGAACTGCTCATATATGCATATAAGCATAATCAGATACCAGAAATTTTATTTGTGAAAGACAGAGATTGTTAACGTTTTATGGTAAATGAGCATAATGACAGGCAGCAGAGGAAACAGGACCCATCTGGTGGGAAGGTAGAGGGCACAGCAAACCGCTTCTCCCAAAATACAGATTCCCAGAAGAAGAGGGAGAAGCCATGCGGTCAGCTTAAGCGGGGCCTGCTTCAGATAGCTTTTTACAGGCAGATATACCAGCAGTATACCGGGAATGATTACGGAAAGTTCAAGTACAGGGCGAAGTATGTCAGTCATTTCAGGACCTCCTTTGGAACAGAAATTCCATAAATGTCTGTCTGGCGTTTTTCAGCAGCTTACGGCTGACAGGGACATTGCTTCCATTATCAAGGCGAAAGCCTGATCCGTCAAAATCAACGGCATGCTCCAGATTGATCACAACGCCCCGGTTACACTGATAGAAACGTGAGTCCATTTTCAGGGAGGTTATGAAGGAATCAAAGGACTGGCGGGTGACCAGTTCCCTTTCACCGGCAGTGTGGATGTGGATCATATGGGAAAAATGCTCTGCGTAGATTATTTTCCGGAAGGGAATCTGAATATTACTGCCGTTTACCTTTACATCTATGTATTTCCCGGAATCCGGGATGCGGGAAAGGATTTCATCTGCCAGTACGGAAATATCATTTTCACTGTAGGGCTTTACAAGATAGTGGAGAGCCC
>OLOR01003421.1_pt1 | contig 11160 bp, 5 predicted proteins | sample 1672521 | NCBI WGS metagenome assembly OLOR01 (sample SAMEA3136695, study PRJEB25190) | human gut metagenome | biome: human gut; feature: human-associated habitat; material: faeces | place: Austria | collected 2013
GAATGGTGCCGTCGGTGTCCCGGCGGACCATCACGTCGTCGCCGCGGCTCTCGATCTGCGTCCGCAGCGCCGCGGCGGTGGGCACGGAGAGCATGGTGCGGAGGAATTTCTCCGCCGTCTCCGGCGAGGCGGGCAGGAAGCTCAGGTCCTCGGTGCGGAGAACGGGCTTGTCCTGGGGCTCGCGGAGGTACAGGCCGCGGCGATAGATGAACTCCTGCACCGTGGGATCGATGAGGTTGGAGATGTCGCGGTTGGCATCCACCGCCTCGCGGATGCGGGTGGAGCTGATCTCCTCCAGCTGGGGCGGGAGCGTCAGCTCCAGCACCTTGCCGGTGATGCAGCTGTAATCCGCCGGCTCGGCGTCCGGCTCGGTGCGGCGGAAGACCACGTGGTCGAAGGTGTGGATGGAGTCCGGCGTGACGGGCTTTTTGTAGGACGAGGCGTGGAGCACCACGTCGCTGCCCACCACGATGGACACGCTGCGGCCCGGGAAGGCGGCGCGCAACTCGTGGAGGTTCTCCGGGTTGGCGATGTTCACCGGGAAATCCTCCGGGAAAATGCTGACGTGGAACACGTCGGCCACGGCCATGGCGGCGATGCGCCGGCGCAGGCGGTAGGGCTGGGTCTTTTTGGACCAGGAGAACTCGTCAATGGCCAGCAGGACCTCGAAGCCCTGGTCGCGGATGGCCCGGACGATGCCCTTGTGGGACAGGGTGAAGGGGTCGAAGGTACCGGGGAAGAAGGCCACGGGGCGGGGCGCGCCGAAGTCAAAGCCCTTGTGGAACAGGCGCTCCTCGGTGATGAAGCGGTAGAGCTTGCCCAGCATGGCGGCCCGGTAGTAGAACGTCAGGCCCTCGCCGGGGAATTCGTCCTGGGCGGAGAGCAGCTTGCGCTGGGTGAGCATAAAGGCGCGGCGCTTTTCGTGGCGGCCCAGCTCTCCGGAGCCGAAGACCCGGCGGCCCAACACGAACAGGGCCTCCTGCCGGGTGGCGCCGTCAATGCCGCTGAGGCCCCGCATCAGCAGGCCCAGCAGCCGTTCACGGCGGCGGCGGTAGGCGTCGTCCGTCTCCGGGAAGCGGGAGCGATAGGCATCGTACGCCTCATAGATGACGCCCACGGTATCCAGCACGGAGGCGGTAACGCGGCTGTCGGAGGAGCTGAGGTTCACGCGAAGGTCGTCCAGCACCTCATCCAGCTCCGCCGGGGGCAGCCACAGGGCAAAACGGCCCAGGTAGTCGGGGATATACTTGGTGAACTCCTGCTGGCCCAGCTCCAGGCCGCGGCACAGCTCCACCGCCACCTCGTTGCGCTGGTCGGCCGTCAGTCGAGGCGCCAGGGCCAGCAGGGCGTTGCCGGCGCTGTGGCGGACGGTGACGCGGTCGCTGACCTTGATGAGATTGGACAGGTGGGTGGCGATATGGAGGGCGGGGCTTTTGCCGCTGCGGGCAAAGTCCGTCAGCAGGCGCAGGTTGCCCTGCTTGGTGATCCAGGGGGTGGCAGTCTTCAGGTTGTCCAGGAAGATCTCGGAGACCACGTCCTCCGGCAGAAGAAGGGGCGCTCCCTGAGAGAGCACATCCTGCTTGAGATAGCGCAGGGTGCCGCTGTCGCCGTCGGGGACGGCGGTCACGGCCTCCAGCGCGCGGCCGTCCTCCGGGTACAGGCGGGCGAGACGGTCCAGCAGCAGCACGGCGGCCATGCGGATGGTCAGGTCCTTACGCAGGGACAGGGCGGCGGCAAATTCCGTCATCTGCCGGGCGCGGCTGGCCGTATAGGCCGTATCCGGCAGGGCGGCGGCGGTATCCAGCAGCTGGAAGGCGGTGTAGTCGTCCAGATCCTCCGGCCTGCGGTAGTAGGCGAACACCGGGGCCAGGAAGCGCTCCTCCCGGCCGGGGCAGTGGCTCAGCAGGGAGCCGACGGCGAATTTCAGGGTATAGCCGATCCAGCGGCGGTGCTGGGGCATGAGCTTATGGTCGGGATACAGTATCTTGTCCAGATAGAGCCGCCACTGGTCCACGTCGGTGATGGCCCGGGGATCCGGGCGGATGTCGGCGGGGCGCTCCTTGGCGTAGCCGGCGTGGAAGCCAGCGATGATCTCGCCCAGCAGCGCCGCCGCCTGACGGCGGATATCGCCCTCGCGGTGCATCAGCAGCTCGTAGAGGAACGTCAGGGTCTGGACCTTCTGTGGGATATGCAGATAGAGGGAGTAGGACTCCATCACCGCCAGATAGGCGCGGAGACGGCGCCAATCCGTCTCGCCGCGGGCCTCCTCCAGCAGACGGGCGAAGCTGCGCTGGTCGGTGAGGCGGTGCATCAGCTCCATATTGTGGCCCACGCAGCGGAGCGTCAGGGCGCGGAGGGCCTCGTCGTCGGTCATAAGGGCGGTGTGCTTCTCCGGCAGCGGGGGCGTATCGCCGCCGGACATGGTGACATCCACGCCGCGGCTGACCATGAACTGCTCGAAGTCCTCCAGCCGGGCGTAGACCCGGGTATAGCGCTTCTGCTTCTCGCCGTCCACGTCGTCCAGCTTGTCCAGGATCACCTGAAAGGCCTCGGCCAGGGTGGAGATACGTGTGATCTCCCGGCCCTGCGCATCGTGGAGCTGCTTGACGCGGAAGTCGGCGTAGATCAGCAGCAGCGCCTCCACGGAGAGGTAGTCGGGCTCCAGGTCCCAGACGGAGTGGTTGGCGGCCACGTGGCCGATATCGGTCATCCGGCGGCGGCGGAACCACTGGTCGGTGTAGAAATAGTGCAGGTAGGGCACGCGCTCGCCGGGGCGGCAGCCGAACTTGCCCAGATCGTGGCCGGCGGCGGCGCCGGAGACCAGGGCCACGTCCACGGCCACGCCGCTTTTCCGCAGGGCGCGGGCGGCGGTGACGGCGAGGTGGTGGACACCGGCGATATGCTCAAGGGTGCGGTAGGGCGTGACCTCCAGTCCCAAACGCATCAGCTCATAGACGAACTCCCGCCTCCACAGGCGCAGGAAGCGCTGATAGGACGGGGCACAGGGACTGCCGGCCAGCTCATCATCGGTCAGGAAATCGAAGGTCCAGGCCGGGTCGTGGGGCAGCAGCTCCGCCTCGGCGGCAAACAGCACCTGCAGCACCGACAGCAGGAACACCGCACCGGGGGCGAAGGGCTCCGCATCGGTCTTTTCCGGGTAGAGCAGGCGGCGGGCATAGTCGTAGGCATAGGCCAGCCAGCCCTCGGACGGTTCGCCGGGGCACAGCGTCTCCAGCTCCGGGCGGCAGAGGGCCAGCACGTCGGCGCAGCGGAGGCGCGTGCCGCTGAACAGCCCGGTGAAGCGCTGCATATAGCCCTCGCTCTCGATGGTGCGGAGCAGGGCGTCCCCGGGAGCAAAATAGTCCGCGGCGGGACGGTCGGAAAGGCGGCGGCGCAGGGCCAGGTCCATCTGGCGGATACGTTTTTTGTTCATGGCAAAACCTCCTGCCGGTGGTATCGTACGCGGGCCGTGTCCGCCGAAAGGCGCCCGTACACCGGTAAGATGTCCGGGATGGACACGGCACACCATAATAATAGGACACTCCCCCGCACGCTGTCAATATTCCGCGGGGCGTTTTGCCACCGTTTTGATACGGAACCTTAGTAAGGTCTTAAGCGTGTGTTCACGATTTGTTCACATTTTGAGGGCCATGCGCATGATATGATATTGTCGGGGGCAGCGGCGGAACGGAATGACAATTTCTGCCGTCTAAGTAAATAGGCAAATCATCCCGCGGGCGCGCGGGAAGGAAAAAGGAGAACACGACATGAAAAAAGCGGCTTTTGTACTGGCGCTGGTGATGCTGCTGGGCTGTGTGTCCGGCTGCGGCGCAGCGGAGGGCGAGGCCTCCGTGCAGTCGGTGTCTATGATCTGCGGGCTGGGGTCCGTGGGTCTGGCGGACCGGTTCGCAGGCATCGTCAGCCCGCTGGGCGAGACGACCATCAAGAAAAACGACGCCATGACCATCGACACCATCAAGGTGAAGGTGGGCGACAGCGTGAAAAAGGGCGACGTGCTGCTGACCTATGACCTCAGCCAGATCCGCACCGACCTGGAGATGGCCCAGCTGGAGCTGGAGCAGCTGAACGCCACGCTGGAGGACCAGCAGGCGGAGCTGGAGCGTATACAGAAGCTGATGGACAGCACCTATGACGACGCCACCAAGCGGCAGTACGCCCTGGATCTGCGGGAGCAGAACGTGAAGGTGCTGGAGACGAAGGCCAACATCGCCACCAAGAAAAAGGACATTGAGAAGCTGAAGGCCAACACCGCCGACAGCACCGTCAAGTCCCCGGTGGACGGCGAGGTGCAGTCCCTGAACCCGGACGGCGGCACGGACAATTCCGGCAACGCCCTGCCGTTCATGACCATCGTGGAGACGGGCGGCTTCCGCATCAAGGGCTATGTGAATGAGAACAACGCCAGCGTGCTGACCGAGGGCACGGCGGTTGTCATCCGTTCCCGGGTCAGCGACCAGACGTGGAAGGGCAGCATCAGCTCCATCGACTGGAACAACGCCCAGCAGAGCCGCAGCGACTACGGCGACAGCGACACGGCCATGTCCAGCAAGTACCCCTTCTATGTGACGCTGGAGGGCGACGGCGAGGGCCTGCTGATGGGCCAGCACGTGTACATAGAGCCGGACTACGGTCAGGAGGACACCCAGGACGAAAGCCTGATCAACCTGCCCAGCTACTTCATCAACGACGCCGAGGGCAAGCCCTGGGTGTGGGCTCAGAACAGCAATGGCAAGCTGGAGAAGCGGAGCATCACCCTGGGCGAGTACAACACGGAGACGGACACCTATCCCGTGACGGACGGCCTGACGGCGGAGGACTATATCGCCTATCCCGACGACAGCCTGAAGGCGGGCATGACGTGCATCACCTATGACGACGCCACCTTTGACCCCAGCGCCGGCGGCAGCGAGGTATACCCCGAGGGCGGCGGTGAAAAAATCGACGAAAACGTGCCCATGGACGGCATGGACGGCGGCGATATGCCCGCTGAGAACGACACCGTCACGGACGACGGCGGCACCGCAGCCGTGATTCCCGGCGGCGAGGCCGCCTCCGCGTCAGCGGTCATTCCGCCGATGGAGGGCTGAGCATGATTTTGGAAATGCGCGATATATGCAAGGACTATCCCATGGGGAAGTCCGTGGCACATATCCTGAAAAACGTGAACCTTGACGTGGAGGAGGGGGAATACCTGGCTATCATGGGTCCCTCCGGCAGCGGCAAGACCACGCTGATGAACCTGATCGGGTGTCTGGACGTGCCCACCAGCGGCAGCTATCTGCTGGGCGGACGGGACGTGACCACCTGCAACAACAAGCAGCTGGCGGAGGTGCGGAACAAGGAGCTGGGCTTCGTGTTCCAGAGCTTCAACCTGCTGCCGAAGCTGACGGCAGTGGAGAACGTGGCGCTGCCCCTGCTGTACGGCGGGGTGAAGAAGGCGGAACGGCTGGAACGGGCCCGGGCCGCGCTGGAGACAGTGGGGCTTTCCGACCGGGTGGACCACCGACCGGACCAGCTGTCCGGCGGACAGTGCCAGCGGGTGGCCATCGCACGGGCCATCGTGGGCAAGCCGAAGCTGCTGCTGGCCGACGAGCCCACCGGCGCGCTGGACAGCGCCAGCGGCGCGGCGGTGATGGAGCTGTTTCAGCAGCTGCATGACAGCGGCTCCACCATCATCATGATCACCCACGACCATTCCATCGCCAACCACGCCGCCAAGGTCATGACCATACGGGACGGCGTACTGTCGGGAGGTGACGACTATGAGTGAGAAGCTGACGCTGCGGGAAAAGCTGCATATCGGCGAAAAGCGCCCCGACGGTGAAAAGCCGCGCATGAGCAAGAAGCTGAAAAAGGGCATTATCGCCGCCGCCTGCGTGGTGGGCGTGTGCGGCGCGGTGTGGGGCGGACTGACCATCGCCCGGAACGCCCAGCGGGGCGACGTGAACGTATACGCCGTCAACGAGTGCGCCATGACCGACTACTGGGGGGACACCTCCAACACCAGCGGCATGGTGACCACGGACAAATTGCAGAAGATCTACATCTCCCAGAGCCAGACGGTGAAGAAGGTGTGGGTCAAGGAGGGCGACAGCGTCAAGAAGGGCACGGCGCTGGTGAGCTATGACTCCACCCTGACACAGGCCACCGTGGAGCGCGCCAAGATCGACTATGACCGGCAGACGGAGAACCTGGAGGTCATGAAAAACGAGCTGGAGCTGCTGAAGAAGGCGAAGAACAAGGAGACGCTGGAGGCGGAAAAAACGAAGCTGGAGGCGGAGCTGCAAGCGGAGATCAGCCGGCTGGACGGCGCCGGCGGGTACGACCCCGAGAAGGCCGTGGAGCCCGGACTGGTGACGCCTATGGCCGAGGGCTCGGGCAACAGCAAGGATAAGCCCATTTACTACTACTGGCTGACCGACGAGCCTCTGAGCGATAAAGTGCTGCGGAACCTCCTGCATGGTACGGAGATAAACCGGGCCACACCTATGGATAAGACCCCGGCAGTGAGCACCTATCTGGTATTGGTGTCCCGGGACAAGGATAAGATGGGCGGTATGCCCACCAGCCGCGGCCTGCTGATAACAGAGACATTTACACCGGACAGCACAGAGCAGCCTGTTGAGAGTGCACCCATTTCCGGCACGGTGAGCATTTCCTTCCGGTTCTGCGATCTGCCGGAGTACATCGACCCGGAGCGCACCTACGACAGCGACAAGTACAAAGAGCTGACCCGGAAGATTGCCCAAATTCAGGAGCTGCTGGATGCCTCCATGACCCAGTTGGAGATCAACAAGGCCATTCTGGAGAAGGCTCAGGCGGTAAAGGAGCAGGAGGTCAACCTGAAGGTGGCGAAGCTGAAGCTGGACAAGAAGCTGGCGGAGCTGGGCGACGGCAACGTGTACGCGGAGTTCGACGGCACGGTGAAGGCCGTGCGGGACCCGGACGAGGCCTATAACAACAGCGAGGCCGTGGTGGAGCTGTCCGGCGGCGGCGGTTACTACGTCACCGGCACCCTCAGCGAGATGGATCTGGGCAGCGTGCAGGTGGGCGACAGCGTATCCATCAGCAGCTGGATGACCGGAGCGGCCTGCGAGGGCACCATCGTGTCCATCGACGACTATCCCACCAGCAACGGCAACAACTGGGGCGACGGCAACAGTAACGTGTCCTACTACCCCTTCAAGGTGTTTGTCACCGAGGACGCGAATTTGCAGCCCAATGACTATGTGGATATACAGTACCAGAAGGACACCAGCGCGGAAGAAAGCGGCAGCTCACTGTATCTGCAGAGTATGTTCATCCGGACCGACAACGGCAAGAGCTATGTGATGGCCCGGGGCGAGGACGGCAGACTGGAGCAGCGGTGGGTGCAGACCGGCCGGGATCTGTGGGGCAGCTACACCCAGATACGGGGCGGGCTGACCGTGGACGACTATGTGGCGTTCCCCTATGGGCGCGACGTGGTGGAGGGTGCCCACACCCAGGAGGCCACGACCGACCAGCTGTACAACTACGGCATATAAAGGAGGCGGGATAACCATATGTTGGAAAATATAAATCTCGCCTTTCAGGGCGTGTGGAGCCACAAGCTGCGGTCGTTTCTGACCATGCTGGGCATTATTATCGGTATCGCCGCGATCATCACCATCGTGTCCACCATTCAGGGCACCAACGAGCAGATCAAGCAGAACCTGATCGGTGCGGGCAACAACGTGGTGCGGGTGACCATCGGCGCCACGGACAGCCAAAACTATTTCGACCTGACCTACTCGGCGCTGCCGGAGGGTATCGACCCAGTGACCCGGGAGATGCGGGATGAGATGGAGAAGCTGGGCAGCGTGTCGCTGGTGAGTATGTACTACTCCCGGGATTGGTGCGACAACGTATACGTGGGCAATACGGCGTTCAGCGGGTCGCTGTACGGCGTGGACGACCACTATCTGACGGCCGTGGACTACGCGGTGAACTACGGACGCTCCTTCACGGCGGCGGACTATGAGAACCGGCGGAATGTGGCGCTGATCGACGCGAAGTCGGCAAAGTCGCTGTTCCAGGGCGAGAACCCCATCGGCGGCACCATCGAGATCAACGGGATGCCGTTCACCGTGGTGGGTGTGGTGTCCTCCCGGTCCAGCAGCGGACCGGTGATCAACAACTTTAAGGATTATCAGATGTACGCCGGCAGCACAGCGGGAACCATTTTCATCCCGGACGTGTGCTGGTCGGTGCCGTACCGGTATGATGAACCCCAGTACGCGGCGGTGCGGGCCACCAGCACCAACGACATGACCGCCGCCGGCGACAATGTGGCCAAGTACCTGAATGAGAACGCCATCCGGACCACGAAGTACAAGTACGAGTCCAAGGACCTTCTGCAGCAGGCCAGCGATCTGCAGAGCCTGTCGGAGAGCACCAACAAGCAGCTGATCTGGATCGCGGCTATCTCGCTGGTAGTGGGCGGCATCGGCGTGATGAACATCATGCTGGTGTCCGTCACCGAGCGCACCCGCGAGATCGGATTGAAGATCGCCATCGGCGCGCAGCAGAGCCGCATCCTCTGGCAATTCCTGACGGAGGCGGCGGTGCTGACCAGCATGGGCGGCATACTGGGCGTGGCCACGGGCATCGGCCTGGCGGAGATGATGTCCCACATCATGGGGACACCGGTGGCCATCAGCGTACCGGCGTGCATCATCGCCGTGGCCTTCTCCATGGTCATCGGCGTGGTGTTCGGCCTGGTGCCGGCCATGAAGGCATCGAAGCTGAACCCCATTGAAGCCCTGCGGAGAGAATGATACGCAGAAAGAAAAGACCGGCTTTCGCCGGTCTTTTTCTCTGTCTGCTCCCGGCGAAGACACAGCGAAAGCAGAAAACAGCCCCCGGCAGGGGGCTGTTTCTTTATTTACTGCGGCAGCTCGCCGGGGGCGACCAGGATGATCTTGTCGGCCCGGTCATAGTCGCTGTACGCCTCCTTGGTGCTGCGGAGGAGCGTACCGTCGCCGGCGTAGACGTTGCGGTAGGTCTGGACGGCGTAGCCGTTGTGGCCGTACTGCTCCACCTCGGTGGTGCCGGGGGCGATGCGCTCGGACTCCTGATAGACCGTCTTGCGCTCGGAGTAGGAGAGGAACTGGTTGGTCATTTCCACATAGTGGTCGTCGGTCTTGGTGCCCAGCAGGGTGATGGTCAGCTGGTTCGTCTCGTCGTTGTAGCTGGTGGTGATCTTGATGGGGTAGTTGGTGCTGTTGCGGAAGGCAAAGTCCGGGCCGCCCCAGCTGACCGTGGCATCACAGCCCGTGACAGGCATATAGCCGGGGTCGAACATATGGGCGTAGCGCAAGACGATCTGCAGGTCCGCCATGAGGGCGGAATAGTACAGCGTGGAGGATACCTGGCAGATACCGCCGCCGATGGAGGTGACGGTCTTGCCGCCGGAGTAGGCGGCGGCGGGCTGGAAGCCCCGGGCCTCGGTGCGCTGGCCCACAGTGGCGTTGTACCAGAACTCCTCGCCGGGGTTATAGATACGGCCGTTGATGGCGGCGGAGGCCAGCTTGATGTTCTGGCGGCGGCCCCAGGGGCCGGCGCAGGTGGTGGTGCAGGTGCCGATCACGTCCCGGAACATGGCCTGCTCCAGCTCCTCGGTGGCGGCGGGCGGGAACTGCACCTGGGCATCAGCCAGGAATTCCTCGCCCGGCTGGGCGGCGTCCAGTTGCTTTTGCACCGTCTCCACATCGAACTGTACGCCCACGCGGGACTGGGTGGGCTTGCCGGTGGATTTGTCGCAGATGGCGGCGGCCATGGTGCCGGCGATCTCGTCGTGGAGCGCCTGCACGTCCATGGGCGCGGCGGTGTGGGCCGCGAACACACATTCCACGGACCGGGCTGCCGCGGACAGGTCGCGGCTCTCGAAGCGCTGCGCCAACTCGGCGCGCAGCGCCGCCGCGTCCAGCTTCTCGCCGTCCTGCGGCTTGGTGATGTACAGGCCCTCACCCTCCGCCAGCCGGTAGCCGCCGTCCGTTACGGTGCAGCCCACGGTGTCGGACAGCTGTTCACAGGCGGCGGTAAGCTTCGCCTCGTCCACGTCCAGCTGGGGCGTGACATCCACGGCCCTGAACCAGCTCTCGATAAAGCGCCAGCCGCCGCGGAGGAACGCGGTCACATCGCTGCCCCAGCCCCGGTCCTGCACGTCGCAGCCGGCAGCCTTGGAGACATAGACGGGCAGAACGGTGACGCCCAGGTCGGAAAGGGTGGTGCTGCCGATCTCCTGCCCGTCACGGGTCAGGCGGATGGTCATGCCGTCCAGCAGGGCACTCCCCTGCTCCGTCCAGCGCTGCTCGGCCTCCTGCGCCGACAGGCCGGACACATCCATGCCCAGCACGGAGGTGTTGGGAAACGCCGTGTGGGAATACAGCGCGTTGGCGGCCACACAGCAGCCCGCGTAGGCCAGCACCAGCACCGCCGCGGCGATGCCGATGATCAGTCCGGCTCTTTTGCCGGGGGTCTTGGGAGGCTTTTCTTCCGGGGCCGCGCGCTTGCCGGCCGTCTCCGGCGCGGGATCGGCGGTAACAGAGGACATATTCAACTCGTCGCTCATGGTGTCCCCTCCTTTGTATTATCAGGTTTGGGCAATACCGGCAAAATGCCGTGCCGTTACTGCATTGTATCACGGTTTGTCAAGGAATGGGTTACAAAAGCGTTACGACACATCTTTCTGCGGCTTTGCGCGGGGAATGGTGACGGTGAGGCAGATGGCGTCCTCCGTATCCCGGCGGGAGACTTTGGCGCCGACGCCGGCGGTCTGCATGAGCCGGACGCCCCGGTCCACGCTGTTGAGAAACAGCCGGACGTCCTTGATGATATACGCGCTGCGGCGGCGGGGCTGCGTCGTCTGGTTTTGCGCGACCAGACGGTCTATGTAGGCCTCGGCAGCGGCGACGTTCAGCTGGTTTTTGCCGATGTGTTCGACGGCGGCAAGGCGCTGCTCCGGGTCCTCCAGACGCAGGAGGGCGCGGGCGTGGCGCTCGGTCAGGCCGTAGCGGTGCAGAGCCTCCGCCACCGGCTCCTCCAACCGCAGCAGACGCAGCTTGTTGGCCACGGCGGACTGGCTGCGGCCCAGCTTTTCCGCCGCCTGCTGCTGGC
>OLOR01003425.1_pt1 | contig 11148 bp, 10 predicted proteins | sample 1672521 | NCBI WGS metagenome assembly OLOR01 (sample SAMEA3136695, study PRJEB25190) | human gut metagenome | biome: human gut; feature: human-associated habitat; material: faeces | place: Austria | collected 2013
TTTAAAATTATTCGCCTTGAGCAAGCTTAACAAGATGTGCATACTTTTCTTCTGCATTCTTCTTAGCCTTTGCAAATAGTTCCTTAGCTCTTTCAGGGTTTGAACGAGCAAGTGAATTATAACGAACTTCGCCCATGATGAAGTCTTCATAATCCATTGTAGGAGCTTTTGAGTCAAGCTGGAACGGATTTTTGCCGTCCAAAGCAAGTCTTGGGTCAAATCTGAACAAGTGCCAGTAACCTGCGTCAACTGCTTTTTTTTCTTCTGTTTGAGCAATACTCATACCGCCCTTGATACCATGATTGATACATGGAGCATAAGCGATGATTAGAGAAGGACCGTGGTAGCTTTCAGCCTCAAGCAGAGCCTTAAGAAGTTGAGCTTGGTTAGCACCTTGAGCAACTTGTGCAACGTATACATAACCGTAACTCATAGCGATAGCTGCAAGGTCTTTCTTCTTAACTTCCTTACCTGCGGCAGCAAATTGAGCAATAGCACCTGTCGGTGTAGCCTTTGATGACTGACCGCCTGTATTTGAGTAAACTTCTGTATCGAATACAAGAATGTTTACATCTTCACCTGATGCAAGTACGTGGTCAACACCGCCGAAACCGATGTCGTAAGCCCAACCGTCACCACCGAATATCCAGCAAGATTTCTTTGATAGATATTCTTTATCGGCAAGTACGTCCTTAGCCTCTTTAGAATTGATATTAGCAATAGCCTTTAGAAGTTCGTCTGTAGCAACCTTGTTTGCGGCAGCGTCATTCTTTGTTTCGATGAACTTGTCAACAACAGGCTTAACATCTGCATTTTCTTCAGCTATCTTTTCAAGTTTAGCGATGTTTGTATTTCTCAATGTATCTTGAGCAATGAACATACCAAGACCGTATTCGGCGTTATCCTCAAATAATGAGTTAGCCCAAGCAGGACCGTGACCGTTTACGTCTATTGTGTATGGTGTAGATGGTGAAGAACCACCCCAAATTGATGAACAACCTGTAGCATTTGCAATGTACATTCTGTCACCGAATAGCTGTGTAACAAGTTTTGCGTATGGTGTTTCACCACAACCTGCACAAGCACCTGAGAATTCAAGGTAAGGCTTTCTGAATTGGCTGCCTTTAACTGTTGAAATCTTGAATTTATCAAGAACTTCCTGCTTTTCTGCAAGTTGAACAAGGTAATCATACTTTTCCTGTTCCTTGGCTGTTTCATCATCGAATGATGTCATAACAAGAGCTGGGGCTTTTTTGCCGGCATTGTTTACAGGGCAAACATTAGCACAGCTTCCGCAACCTGTACAGTCATAAACTGAAATAGCCATAGCATAGTAATAGCCGTCAAGCTGCATTGCATTTTGGTATCTGATACCCTCAGGAGCATTGTCAAGTTCTTCTTTTGTAAGAATTACAGGACGGATACAAGCGTGAGGACATACATATGAACAGTTACCGCATTCGATACAAGTTTCGTTATTCCATACAGGAACGTCGATAGCAATACCTCTCTTTTCAAATGCTGATGAACCAAGAGGAACTTCACCTGTCTGATAAGCCTCGAATGTAGAAACAGGTAATTGCATACCTCTGAATTGGTTGATAGGAACAAGTACATCGTTTACGTAGTCGATTAGCTTGCCTTCACCGTCATGCTTAACTGAAAGATCTTCGCTTTGAGCGTTCTTCCAGCTTTCAGGAACTTCAACCTTAACGATTTGCTGAGCACCGGCATCAATAGCGTCGTGATTCATCTTAACGATTGCGTCACCCTTCTTTGAATATGATGCAGTTGCGGCGTCCTTCATATACTTAATAGCGTCTTCTTCAGGAAGAATCTTTGAAAGTTTAAAGAATGCTGATTGAAGAACAGTATTAATTCTGTTGCCAAGACCGATTTCCTTACCAATCTTAACACCGTCGATTGTATAGAATTGAATATTGTTGTCAGCGATATACTTCTTAACCTGACCAGGAAGATGTTCTTCAAGTTCTTCTGTATTCCATGAACAGTTAAGTAGGAATACACCGCCCGGCTTAACGTCCTCAACCATATTGTATTGTCTGATATATGATGCTTTGTGACAAGCAACAAAGTCAGCCTTGTTGATTAGATATGTTGAAGTAATCTTAGCATTACCGAAACGTAAGTGAGATACTGTAAGACCGCCCGACTTCTTAGAGTCATAGTCAAAGTAAGCTTGTACGTTCATATCTGTGTGGTCACCGATAATCTTAACAGAGTTCTTGTTAGCACCGACTGTACCGTCTGCACCAAGACCCCAGAACTTACAGCTTGTGATACCTGCCGGAGTTGTGTCAGGGTTTTCATCAAGAGCAAGTGATAGGTTAGTAACATCATCGTTGATACCGATTGTAAATCTCTTCTTTTCTGTGTTTTTGAATACGGCAATGATTTGAGCAGGAGTTGTATCCTTTGAACCAAGACCGTAACGACCTGTGTATACAGGAACATTAGCAAATTCTGTGTCACGAAGTGCCGCAACAACATCAAGATATAGAGGTTCACCGATTGAACCCGGTTCTTTTGTTCTGTCAAGAACAGAAATCTTCTTAACTGTTGAAGGAATAGCTGCAACCAAGTGCTTAACACTGAAAGGTCTGTAAAGTCTAACCTTAACAAGACCAACCTTGCGGCCGTTTGCGTTTAGGTAATCAACAGTTTCCGAGATTGTATCACAGACACTGCCCATAGCGATAATAACTTCATCAGCGTCTTCTGCACCGTAGTAATTGAATAGCTTATAATCGCTGCCGATTTTTTCGTTTACTTTATTCATGTATTCTTCAACAACTTCAGGAATTGCATCGTAAGCTTTGTTAGAAGCCTCTTTAGCCTGGAAGAATACGTCAGGGTTTTGAGCTGTACCTCTCTGAGCAGGGTGTTCAGGATTTAGTGACTTACGTCTGAAGTCGTTTAGTGCATCCCAATCAAGCATATCTGCAAGATCTGCATAATCCCAACAAGCCACCTTTTGATATTCGTGAGAAGTTCTGAAACCGTCAAAGAAATGAATGAACGGAATTTTACCCTTTATTGTTGATAGGTGAGCAACTGCACCAAGATCCATTGCTTCTTGCGGATTAGTTGACGCAAGCATAGCAAAACCTGTCTGACGACAAGCCATAACGTCCTGATGATCGCCGAATATTGAAAGTGCATGTGATGCCAAAGCTCTTGCCGATACGTTAAATACGCAAGGAAGTTGTTCACCTGCAATCTTGTACATATTAGGAATCATAAGTAAAAGACCTTGTGATGCTGTATAAGTTGTTGTAAGAGCACCTGCTGTAAGTGAACCGTGAACTGCACCTGCGGCACCGGCCTCAGACTGCATTTCAACCACTCTTACAGTACGTCCGAAAATGTTTTTCTGTCCGGCAGCTGACCATTTGTCGGTTACTTCTGCCATTGTAGATGATGGTGTGATAGGATAGATAGCGGCAACATCTGTAAACGCATATGATGCGTAAGCTGCTGCATTGTTACCATCCATGGTTTTCATTTTTCTAGCCATCGGAATTAATTCCTCCTCTTTTTTCTCTTATTAAAGAGAGAAAACTCCCTTTAATGTGTATTAGTTATATATACATATATATATAATATCACTTTTGAAACTCAAAATCAAGGGCGGAACACAATATTTTGTGTTAAATATGAATATTTTTCTAAAAACAGGGGAGTATATAGATTTTAAAATAAAAAACCAAAGCATTTTTTATGCTTTGGTCATTTTCAAACGAAGTCTTTTTTCTTTTTCGATAAAACTGTTAAACAGATAATAGCATTTATCGGACATTTGCGTAAGTTTCTTTGTGGAAATATCTTTTCCGTTCTTTAAACGTTTTTTGACGGCACGATCAAAACGGTATTTATAAAAATCAACATACAGTGAAAAAAGGAAAAGATGTATTGAATTAAACAGTATTTTCATATAATACCTCCCGAAGTTAATAGTTATAGTATTTTCAAAATTAAATAAGTTAACCATGTAATATTTGCGTTGAAGTACAGAAATTGGCTTACCTATCGAAAGGTAAATGCTTGTAATATTACTGTAATAAAGCGGTAATGGACGTGTAATTGAAAAAATAGATATAGGGTGCTATAATTAGAAAACAGTCAGTCAAACACAATATATTGTGGTTTGAAATGAGTAGGATACGATATTTGAGGGAGTAATTTAGTTATGAAAGTAGTAAAAAAGGACAATACAAAAGAGCCTTTTAACGTGCAAAAGGTCGTTATTGCGGTAAATAAATCAGCCTTTCGTGCATTGGTAAAATTTACGGATGAGGAGATTGACTTTATATGCCGTTTCGTTCAGGACGAGGCGAGAAAAATGGGTAAGGAAGAAATTGAAATCTCCGAAATGCACAACATTGTAGAGGGAGCACTTGAAAGAGTTAATCCGAAAGTTGCGAAAAGTTATCGTGATTACAGAAATTACAAACAGGACTTCGTACAAATGCTTGATGAAGTTTATAAGAAAAGTCAGTCGATTATGTACATCGGTGATAAGGAAAATTCAAATACTGACAGTGCGCTTGTTTCGACAAAGAGAAGTCTTATATTCAATCAGCTTAACAAAGAGCTTTACAAGAAGTTTTTCCTTACAACAGAAGAACTTCAGGCGTGTCGTGACGGATATATTTACATACACGATATGTCGGCAAGACGTGATACAATGAACTGCTGTCTTTTTGACGTGCAAAGCGTTTTGCAGGGCGGTTTTGAAATGGGTAATCTTTGGTATAACGAGCCGAAAACTCTTGACGTTGCATTTGATGTTATAGGCGATATTGTTTTGTCTGCGGCAAGTCAGCAGTACGGAGGCTTTACAGTTCCGTCGGCAGACCTTATTTTAGAGCCGTATGCGGAAAAGTCATATAAATATTATATAGAAAAATATAAGAATATCGGACTTGACGAAGAAAAATCAAAAGAAATAGCAATGCAAGATATTCAAAGAGATTTTGAACAGGGTTTCCAAGGTTGGGAATATAAATTCAATTCGGTATCATCAAGCCGCGGCGATTATCCGTTCATAACAGTTACTATCGGTACTGGTACGGGACGTTTTGCAAAGATGGCGTCAAAGACTATGCTTGAAGTCAGAAAGAACGGACAAGGCAAAAAGGGACATAAAAAGCCTGTTTTGTTCCCTAAAGTAGTGTTCTTGTATGACGAAAAACTTCACGGTGAGGGCGGTCCTTTGGAAGATGTTTTTGAGGCGGGAATTGACTGTTCTTCAAAGACAATGTACCCTGATTGGCTAAGCCTTTCGGGTGAGGGATATATTGCGTCAATGTATAAAAAATACGGTAAAATCGTTTCACCTATGGGCTGTCGTGCATTCTTGTCACCTTGGTACGAAAAGGGCGGTATGAAACCGGCTGATGAAAATGATGTGCCTGTATTTGTCGGAAGATTTAATATCGGTGCTGTGTCACTTCATTTACCTATGATTTTGGCAAAGGCTCAACAGGAAAATAAACCGTTTTTTGACGTGCTTGATTATTACTTAAACCTAATCAGACAACTTCACTTGCGTACATATGACTATCTTGGCGAAATGCGTGCGTCTACAAATCCGCTTGCATATTGTGAGGGTGGTTTCTACGGCGGTCATCTTGGAATACATGATAAAATAAAGCCTATATTAAAGACTGCAACAGCGTCATTCGGTATTACGGCGCTTAATGAATTGCAACAGCTTTATAATAAGCGTTCACTTGTCGAAGACGGTGAATTTGCAATCAGAACGCTTGAGCATATTAATGAAAAAGTAAATCAATTCAAGGCTGAGGACGGAAAACTTTATGCCATATACGGTACACCTGCCGAGTCACTTTGCGGACTTCAGGTTACACAATTCAGAAAGAAGTACGGCGTAATCGAAAACGTATCCGACAGAGAATATGTCTCAAACAGTTTCCATTGTCACGTTACGGAGGATATTACTCCGATTCAAAAACAAGACCTTGAAAAACGTTTCTGGGAGCTTTCAAACGGCGGTAAAATTCAGTATGTAAAATACCCTATAAGCTACAACAGAGAGGCTATAAAAACTCTTGTAAGACGTGCAATGGATATGGGATTTTATGAGGGTGTAAACTTGTCGCTTGCGTATTGTGACGACTGCGGATATGAAGAACTTGAAATGGACGTGTGCCCGAAGTGCGGAAGTAAAAATCTTACTAAAATCGAAAGAATGAACGGTTACTTGTCATATTCGAGAGTTAAGGGCGATACAAGACTTAACAATGCAAAAATGGCAGAAATCGCAGAAAGGAAAAGTATGTAATGCGTTATCATAATATAACAAAAGATGATATGCTTAACGGTGACGGACTGCGTGTTGTACTGTGGGTTGCCGGTTGCGAACATCATTGTCCGAATTGTCAAAATCCCGTAACGTGGGATATAAACGGCGGTTTGGAATTTGATGAGGCTGCAAAGAAAGAGATTTTTGATGAACTTGAAAAAAATTATGTTTCCGGTATAACATTCAGCGGCGGAGATCCTCTTCATACACAAAATCGAAAAGACGTCGGAGCACTTATTGAAGAAATTAAAGAAAAATTCCCGAATAAAACCATTTGGATTTACAGCGGTTATGATTGGCAGGACGTAAAAGATTTGCCGTGTATGAAATATGTTGACGTAATGGTGGACGGCGAATTTGTGGACGGTCTGAAAGATAATAAGCTTTTGTGGCGGGGAAGTACAAACCAAAAAGTTATAGACGTACAGAAAAGCCTTGAAATAGATAAGGTTGTTCTTGCGGTTAAGTAAAGGAGTTAATATATGCAGAGAGTAGCTAAATTTGAAAAAGTCAGCTTTGAACAATTCAAAAAAGACTGGGCAGACACATTTTATGTGACAGATGGTATAGAAAAGATATACGAAGATATAAAGCTTCCGAAAAGAGCAACGGCAGGCTCGGCAGGTTATGATTTTTATGCACCGATGGCATTTGAATTAAAGCCTGGAGAAACTATAAAAATACCGACAGGTATCAGAGTTAAAATCAATGACGGCTGGGTACTGAAACTTTATCCGAGAAGCGGTTTGGGATTTAAGTTCAGAGTGCAGATGAACAATACCGTCGGAATTATCGACAGTGATTATTATAACAGCGATAATGAGGGACATATATTCTGCAAAATCACAAACGACACAAACGAAGATAAAACCGTTTCCGTAAACAAAGGTACAGGATTTTGTCAGGGAATATTCGTAGAATACGGAATTACTTTTGACGATGACGTTACCGACGAAAGAAACGGCGGTTTCGGAAGTACGGGAATGTAAAAAAATGAGTTCCATGTGAACTCATTTTTTAGTTTGTATCTATATGTTTTCTGTATTCATTAGGACTCATATGCACGATATGGCGAAATGTTTTACAAAAATATGTTGATGAATTATAACCGCAAGCGGTAGCTATATCCGTTATGCTATGTTTACTGTTTCTTAGAAGTTCGCAGGCATTGTTTATACGCACTGTATTCAGATAATCCGAAACGGTTATGTTCATTTCCTGTTTAAACAGCTTACACAAATGCGGTTTTGAAATATGAACGGCGTCTGAAATATCGTCAAGGTTTTGAACTGTCTGATAATTCTTGTTTATGTATTCGAGAATTAAATCTATAGTTCTGTGTTTTTCTGAAACTTTTTTCTTTTCCGTATTTTTACAGCTTGAAAGAATGGTGAGCAGTTCGCAAATATGAATATATGAGTAATTCGGATTTTGTTCCATACGTTGTATTATTTCTATTACAGAACTGAATTGTGCGGAATCCAAATGTATTTTCTGATTGTTAAACATTGTGAGCAAGTTTTGGTATGCGTCAGGCAACATATATTGTGAAAGATAATGTTCGGTAAAATGAAGTGCATATCTTTCGTGTTCCGTACCGCCGTTGTTTTTGTGGAGATCATCCGGCTTTAACAGAACAATTTCGTTTTTTGATACTGAAATAAGTTTGTCATCGGCAAGCAATGTTGTAGAACCTCTCAAAATGATAAATATTTCATATGAATGGTGATAGTGCAAATTAGATTGCTTGTCACCCTTTTTTCGTGTTTGACGATTGAGGTAAAACCAATCGTTTAAGGGATTATATCCGTTTGCCATATGTGACCGCTCCTTATCTGTTATAACGAGTACATAATATAACAGAAATTCGGTGATGTCAATACGGTATAAATCAAAAATAAAACCGATTGACAACAAGAAATAAATGTGATAAGTTATATACAAGGGATATTTATGAAAAACTAATGTATGTGAAAAAAACAAATAAAGGAAGATGAATATGAAATTAAGAATTTTAGACAAAAACAATAATGAATTATTTGTAAAACAAGGCTTGAAAATTGACTGTACATATGAGGGTGAATATTCTGTCGGAGATAAAATTTATATCTCGGCAAATAACTGTTATTTCTTCAAAGTACAGCTTGACAGTGCATTAAAAGAAACGGTCGTATATGCTCCGTCGGGTAGTTTTGAATATCGAATTCCGATAGAAGTGTTGGAACGTATATATGAAGAAGGTGCTTTTTCGGGAACGGAGCACAGAATACGTGTATAGGAGGCTACTGACGAAGAAGCGTACGGCGAGAGAAATATTTCACTTAATCCATATGACTTGCAAGGTCAAAAAAGATGTTATCCGCACGCATATGCGAATTATGTCACACGCGGTGAGCCTTGCTTTTTTGAAAGAAATGCGATTGACGGCGTACTTGAAAACAAGGGACACGGAAATTTCCCATATCATTCTTGGGCAGGCGGTGCAAGAGATGATTTGGAGTATTATGTTGATTTCGGTACAGAAGTTGAAGTTGAAAAATTAGTATTTTATTTAAGAGCTGATTTTCCGCACGATACATATTGGAAGAATATTGATATAGAATTTTCGGACGGTGAAATCGTTACCGCAAACTTCGAGGGTATTGCAGACGGTCAGGAAGTTGTATTAAAAGAGAAAAAAATTACAAGAACAATTCACCTTACAAATTTCATACAAGCGGTATTCCCGCTTTCTTGGGCGGCATTGTCGCAAATTGAGGTGTACGGCAGATACATAAAGGAAGATTTGAGCAAAATTGAAATAAGAAGTGCCTCAAATCCGAAAGATGTAAAAAATTACACAACCGAACGTTTAAGAGAAGAATTTCATATTGCAAAACTTTTCACAAAAGACAATATCAGAATGGTATACAGCCATATAGACAGAATTATCACTGCGGGGATTATGCCTGTTTACAGCGAATTGAAACTTGAGGCAGGCAAGGAGCTTGCGGCGGATTATTTCCTTCAAAGACGTGAAATGGGTTGCATTAATATCGGCGGAAAAGGTATAATTACCGTTGACGGAACGGAGTATGAAATGAATCCGCGTGACGGTATTTATATCGGTATGGGAAATAAGGATATTTCGTTTAAGTGTGTTGATATTGAAAATCCGCCTAAGTTTTATGTTTCGTCGTGTCCGGCACATACATCGTATCCTGTTGTGAAAATTGATATTACAAAGGCTAAGAAAGTTCCTTGCGGAAGTAAAGAGGATTGCAATAAGCGAGTGATAAACCAATATATTCACCCTGAAGTTATGCAAAGCTGTCAGCTTGCAATGGGACTTACAATGCTTGATGTCGGTTCAAACTGGAACACAATGCCGTGTCATACACATGACAGACGTATGGAGGTTTATTTGTATCTTGATATGGACGAAAATGACGCAGTATTTCATATGATGGGTGAGCCTGATGAAACACGTCACATCGTTATGCACAATGAAGAGGCGGTTATTTCGCCGAGTTGGTCGATACATACCGGTGTCGGTACAAAGAATTACTCATTCATTTGGGCAATGTGCGGTGAAAATCAGGAATTTGACGATATGGACTTCATTGAAACAAAAGATTTGAAATAATTGACAAAAAGCCGAATGTAGTGTTACATTCGGCTTTTTTTGTTGACTTTTACAAAGTGAATTGATACAATTAAATAAATAAAGGAAAGAGGGAAAATAAAGTGAAGAAAATATTATGTTTCGGTGATTCAAATACATGGGGACATAACCCTGTAGACTGCTCACAGCTTGAGAAACCGTGGACGGTTTGGTTAAAGGATATTGTACCTGAATATGAAATAGTATCTGACGGAGTATGCGGCAGAGCGACAACTCATTATTTGGAAAATGAAGATAAAACAAATGGTTTAAAAGACTTCAGAGAAAGATATTTAAGCGGTGAAAATGATTTTGATTTGATTATAATAATGCTCGGTACGAACGATGTGCTGAATAATATAGATTTTTCAAACCAAAAGACCGCCGATGTGCTTAAAATATATGTAGAAGAATGCAGAGCAAAATTCGGTAAGGACAAGCCGAAAATATTGCTTGTATCGCCGATTTTGATAAATGATAATTGTTTGACACATCCTATATTCAAGGATTTGTACAGTGAAAAATCAATCGAAAAATCAACGCATTTTTCGGAATGTATATCAAAACTTGCAGATGAAGAAGATACATATTTTATGAATGCGGCGGATTACGCGAAAGCGTCTGACATTGACGGAATACATATGGTTCAGGAAGAACATAAGAAACTTGCAAATGCGTTTGCGGATAAAATTAAAGAAATATTGTCATAAGGTGAAATAAATGCTAAGAATATCAGATATAAGATTAGGAACAGATGATACAGAATCGGATTTAAGAAAGAAAGTTTTAAGACTTTTGGGTGTGAAGAATGTTAAGTCTTTTGAAATATCGAAAAAGTCAATAGACGCACGAAAAAAGCCTGATATACATTATGTATATTCGGTCGATGTCGAAACCGATAACGAAGAATATTATGCGAAGAAAATAAAAAACGCACAAATTGTAAAGAAGAAAACTTATGAATTTCCGAAGTGCGGTAAATTTGACAAGCCTGTTGTGATAGTCGGCACAGGACCTGCGGGACTTATGTGCGGACTTACTTTGGCACAAAACGGATATAAGGTAATACTTCTTGAACGCGGAAAGTGCGTAGAAGAAAGAATGAAAGACGTTGAGGCATTTTGGGAGGCGGGCTATTTAAATCCCGAATCAAATG
>OLOR01003426.1_pt1 | contig 11146 bp, 10 predicted proteins | sample 1672521 | NCBI WGS metagenome assembly OLOR01 (sample SAMEA3136695, study PRJEB25190) | human gut metagenome | biome: human gut; feature: human-associated habitat; material: faeces | place: Austria | collected 2013
AGAACCAAAATTTAAAGGTGGTACTGTACCATGGTTTGACGACACAAAATTACTGAAAACCAACCGAGCAGGAAAATCAGCCAGAGGTTACGAAGTAATCAGTAAATAACCGGATTCAGGCAGTGGATACAAAAAGCTGCTGCCTGATCCACCAAAAGATAAGGAGAATATGAATATGGGATATTACGTTTTAGACGAAATTGAAAAAGGCGATTACAAATTTTCATTAGATACATTCCTGGGTGATCCAGCTGCAAATATTTGTTGCTGGGTGTACTACAAAGGTAAGCCGTTAAATATTGAGGGTACAAACGACCAGGTTCATAAAGTATTCCCACAAGATCATGGTAGCGTAAACAGGAGTCACTTGTATAACTTTATCAATAAATTTATCAAAGACGAAGCATACAGAAATCAGTATGTGGTAAAAGGACGAACCAGATAATTTTCTTAGAATAAATTAGAAGCAAAATGAGAAGTAACAAGTGAACAGAAGTAAGGCAGTAGAAAATTGGCCGTCAATGATAAAAAGGAGAAAACGGATATGAGTAATAAATTAGTGAAGAAAAGCAACCTTGGAGACCTTAGTTATAGTGATCTTGGATTGGACGTTAGATTCCAGGTCCTTGAAGCACCATATCTTGAAGACGGCACAAAGATGCTTTTTAAGATTGATGATGTTGAAAATTTTTGTGCATATAACTTAAATGATTTTGCAGATTTTGGCAGTATTTTACTGTTGAGACAAAATGACACATTCTTCTTTGCGTGTATTGATAAAGCAAAGAATGACATTGCTTATATCAATGAAAAGACGCATCCTCAAATGTACAAGGAAATCGGAGATATTATATTTGAAATGGCAATGGACACATATGGACATTATTTCTCTGGAATTGTTGTCTTAGTAGAAGTTGAACCAAATACATACAAAATGATTGAGAAATAGAAGGAGAGCTAAGATATGCAGAGTATTGAAGAGAAAATTTATGAGGGGTTTTGGGACAAGAATATTGCCAGAATGATTAATAGGGCTGATCTTTTTTCCTTCCTGAAACAGTATGTTAATCCCGGGCTTTTAACCAAATCCAGTAAACCTGAACTTGTACATGATCTGAAGGAATATATGACTACTGATAATCTGGAATTTATTGCAGAACGAATGGAAAGCTTTGGTTTACCAATGGTGGACACTGTGAGCGTATTAGACACAACATCTTATGCGGTGAAGAAACTTGTAGACAATGATACATTGCGTATTGTTGGAACCTTTAAAGGTGGAAATCAGCGTATTCCATACAAATTATGCAGTGTCCTGGATATTCTGGATATTTCCCATGCCGGACTTTTGGAGAAGAAACAGCAGCCTGTTTTACCCGCAACAGACGAGAATATTGCCAGTGCCCTATACACTATAAATAAATCTGCAAAAGTGTCCAGAGATACAAAGAACCGTAGTTATTATAACAGGAAATTTCAGTGTTGCGGAGCTGCTAAGACAAGAATGCTCAATTTATATCATCTGAAGGATGCTGTGCTGAAAAAACTTCAGGAAGAAGACCGGGTGGAATATCTTGGAGTCAATCGACAGGTATTTGATTATGGACCAGACAGTTTCCTGCGTTTGTATCGTATTGGTGATTTTACATTTCATATTCCGTGCCAAAAGGATGAAGTAAACGAGTTGGAAATTTTAGATGAAGAAATTGACGGTGAAATCAGTGCTGAGAAGACAAGAAATGTAGATATAAATTTTAGACAGGCAATGTTGCTGTTGGAAAATTACAGTGGAGTAAAAGCAGCAGGTACATACAATAAGAAACCTGAGTTTTATTAGAATGACTTTCTGTACAAATAAGAAGTATTACACGGCGGTAGATCTACCACAATCTACCGCCAGAAAGGAGAGAGCATGAAACCACCAAAAGAATACCTGAAGAACCTAAAGCACCACACGATCACAAAACAGATGTTATCCGATTGTATTTACAGCATAAACAACAGAGCACTCAACAGCCGTGATAACGAATACAAGTATACACATTACATCCCTAATACATACGGCAACGCCAATAAGTACCACAAAAAGAAACTGGAATACTACCAGATGAAGAAAGTCCTGTTATCAATCCTGGAACCAGCTTATATCCAAAAGGGTGAAGTTCTGCAGCGAAAGCGTACATATGACTATGAGGAAGGTTACGAAGATATATTAAAATCTGGAAACTACGTCAACAACAGTGGCTTCTACGATCCAGACAGAAAGGAACACGTTGAGTTCGTGGTGCAGATGATTCCAGAGACAGTCTATTATTTGACATACACACTAAGTAACCGGACATTTCGTGTACCACTGGAAGAATCTGAGATTAAACAGTATCCAGATTTAGAAGTAGTAGATGTAGGACGGATAACGCCAGTATACGGAGATATTACCGCAGATATGTTATCGGTTCAATTTGTGGAGAAGATTCTGCTGCTGATAAAGAACAGAAACTACACGCTGATTTTTGAGAATAACACAGAGCAGAAAACAGAAGAAAAAGATGAACTGGCAGTAGAACCGGTTAGTGTTGACGCATGAAAGCCGGCTCTGCAGGAAGAATAATTAAGAATGAGAGGAAAACAAACATGTATAAAGGACCAAAGACAACAATGTATATTGTACGTTCACTGAACATGGTGAACTGGCTGTGTAGCCACGGATTCAAAATTTTAAAAGTGGAAGATTCTGAGAAAGATGAAAAGTTAAAGGTGTTCTTTTTTGAAGAATCTCCGGCCTTACATCACACAATGATGATGTACCGAAAGGAAGTGTGATTGTATGGCAAACGGCAAAGCAGCAATTAGATTATATTTTTCGGATCTTATAGGAGAAGCATACAAAGGATGGCATGATACAAAGCTTATTTTGGATGGTGGAACCGGAGCAGGAAAAACTTATTTTTGTTTAAATAAAGTAGGAGTCCATGCGCAAGGACAGGAAAAATCCGTACTGTATTTATGTAACCGTATAGAACTAAAAGAGGATATCGTTGTTGAGGTTAAATTCCTTGGACTTAGAGATACTGTAGAAGTGATGACATATCAGAAACTGGAACGTAACATTAATCACAATGTTGCTATGCCTCATTATGATTATATTATCGCAGATGAATGTCACTATTGTACCAATGATGCAAAATTTAATGAATACACTGATACTTCGTATAGATATTTGCAGGAGCAGACCGGAAACGTGGTTATCTTCATCAGTGCAACGGCAAAAGTATTCTTCAACTATATGCAGAAAAAAATTGTCACACCGGATCATTATTTTTGCATTCCTAAAAATTACGATTATGTAGATAAGATTGTATTTTATGACAAAAAATTATTGCCAGCAAAAGTTGATGAAATCCTGGAGCAGGAAGAAGATACTAAGATTGTTATATTCTGTAATTCGTATAATCGTGTCATGGAGTTGTTTAAACTGTATGGAGATAAAGCCTGTTATTTTTGTTCTAAGAATGCAAAAGCTCTTAGTGCTATTCGTAATGATGGCTGTATATATAAGCACGAGGATGGCACAGAAACATTTGATAAACGAATTCTGATAACAACAAAGGTATTGGACAATGGTATCAACATCAAGGATAAAAAAGTAAAACATATATTCTGTGAAATTCTGGATGTGGATTCTGCAATTCAGGCGTTGGGACGTAAACGGCAGATTTCAGATGATGATACGTGCACATTCTATATTAAAGATTATACTCCGCAGGCAATCCAGGGAATATTAAATACGGATATAGCGCAGGTAGAACCTGTTAAATTATATAAAAATGACTATGATATGTTTATGAAGAAATTCGGACAGAATCGGAAACGTATGCGTGAGAACAAAATATTCTACCCAAAGTTTATGCCTGATAAGAACCAAAACCAGTTGGTATATAACCCCATGAGATACAAAAAATACATAATGGATATTACCATATATAGGGATATGAAAGAATTGTCATATCAGGAAGTAATGATAAAAATGCTTGGCGAAGATATCCGTCCTAAAGTAGAAACTCTGGACATGTATGTAGAACAGAAGGATGAATTTATGGAATATCTTCATACCTTAGAGGGAAGAAATCTATATGCAGAGGATCGCAAGAAGCTTGTGAAATGGTTTGAGACAATCGGAGTGAAACTTAGACGTGCAGGAATTAATACTTTGAACGGTGCGCTGCAAGATTACTATGGTAACAAGTATAAATTCAGATTTCGGGATTGTGTATTGGATGAAAATGGAAAGTCTACTAAGAAAAAATTGACAGATAAACGTCGTACATTACCAGATGGTACACAAAATCCAAACAGAGATAAGAAATATTGGATTTTGGAAGAAACCTCTTTTAAAAGTTGAAAAATATTTTGGGGGCGTATTGGCATTTTACTAAATATTATAGTGAAGTGTCAATCCGACCCCAAAGAAGAAATATTTGTATTATCAACATATAAGTAACAATTGGATTCAAGATTGTTATGTCATTGAAAAAGCAGCCTGAAATAAAAATGTGCAAAATAGGGTTCAAAAAATGCACATTTTGATTTTTAAACCCTTTATTTTATTGGGATTGTAGGGGCGTTCCCTAAAGAAGAGAGATATGTAATTAATAGATGAAGATAAAACTCAAAAACATCAAAAATGTTAATATTGTTATAATTACATAATAAATCAACAAACAATCAATTTCGAACGAACAAGCTGTGAAGCTTTAGCGGAACAGATTGTGAAGTGATGACAAGCATCTTTAGATGCGCGGCAGGAATCTGGTGGAACACCAGGCAAGTAAGATAAAAATCACTTAACTTATCTGTCGTTCCGACAGGGGCTGACGCATTCACTACGCTAAAGCTACGTTCATTTGTCATCACTCTTGAAATGTTCGCTAAAGCTTCACATTTCATTCGTTCTAATCAAATTAACTCTCAAAATAATAAGTTGTAGAAAATAAAAATGTGCAAAATGATGAATAAAAAATGCACATTTGAGTCTGGAAAGCCGCATAAACACTGGGTTTCTGAGCCCTTTTCGTAAAGAAGAGAATAGGGGAATATAAGCTATTATTCTGTGTGCCGGGAAGTAAATTTGTGTGTGCACTGAATAATTTATCTGATCTGCAAGGAGCTTCTAAAACTAAGATACCTATACATATTGATTGTTTAGATGGGGAGTCAAAATGGACACCCATATATCAATTTTTTACGACAGGATCAGCGGTAGCAGCTGTTTCTATAGCAATGACTATTTTGCATGAAATCGAGGGTAAAAACGGATGATGATTTTCCAGACTGACAATTTAGCATTGCTTGATATCTGGGTGAAATTTGTGTTGTATGGATGGGTATATGTGCTTACTGAGAAGTAAGATTTTTGAGCTGCTGACAGAATCATGTTGGACTTCCGGAATTTGTTGCTGTGAGATTTTGCAGAATAAATGAAAAACTGAATAAGAAGAATTGTATGTAACTGGATGAATGATCTCTACGGAGAAATTCCCAGTGAATGATAAACAACAAAATTTAAAATCAAAGGAGAGTAACATTATGGCAAACAAAAATTTACAAGGAACAATCGAGTATTACATCAAAGGGCAGTACGGACTTATTAAAGGTGAAGACGGTAAAGAGTATTGCTTCGGTAGAAAGGCGGTAACTGCAAGAGCGAAACTTTTCAATGGTGATGTTGTGAGATTCACAGTAGATCAAAAGCACCATATTCTTGTTTCAAAGGTTACATCTTACGTAGCTGTGAGATCAAAGATCAGGAAAGCATTGGCAAATAAAGGATATAGCTTCCAGAGCGAGAAGGGCGGTAAGTGGAGCATTATTGTGAAGAATGGTGATCGGAAGTTAGTCCTGAAAGAATACGGACATATGACATTACTGGAAGTTGCCGAATGGGTGAAAAGTGCTAAGAAACTTACTACGGAGGATATTGATAAGATGTTTGTGAAGAATGATATGAAGAGCAATGTAAATAAAGAGAAGAGCAATGTGAAGAATGATGATTGCAAGATTGGTGGTCATGTTGTACCGGATAATATGGCAAAGAATTTTGGTGCTGTTGAGGTAGATGGTGCTGCAGATGTGCCAGATCATACTTGGGATGAAGAGGCAGAAATGAAGAAGGACACAGATAGATTCCATGTCCTTGCCTGATGATTGACTAACCTTTTATTTGCTGCATCAGCTTTTGGTACTGCTTATCTATCTCTTCTGGTGAGAGGTTTATATCTTCTGGTACATAGTCTGGTTGTACACTGAGAAGATAGTTATAGGTAGCAATAGCTTTAAGCTGATCGGCATGAAGGTTAAGTGCTTCCTCATCTGTGATTTCAATGAATCTCATATTTAGTTTTCCTCATCCATTATTTTGTGTTGATACGTTTATATATATTATACGAATGAGACTTGTTGAAATCACACGAAAATTGAAAAAAGTTCGAATTTTTTTGAAAATAAATTATTTTTCTAATGAGAAGTAGTTTATAAGGATGGGACGAATGATATGTGAAACCCCTATTCCATCAATACATAGTTGTGGGAAATGGCGAAAGGCTGGTTCCTGAATAATTGCGAATTTTTTTCGTAATTATGTTTTGGAGACGAAAAAAATTCGTATCCAGAAAAACTACCGAATAATTCGGTAGTTAAATAAAATATTTTCGTGTTGTTGCCAGGGCGTGAACGAAATTTTTTCCGTCACGGTAACTTTAGAATTATTTTTTGCTAAAATCAAGTCCGAATAATTCGGATTTGAAAATTATTACCGAAAAACTCGGTTTCAAATAATGTACAAGTGGAGTCTTCCAATAATTATAAGACTCCAAAATTATACCAAGAGGCAAAGCCAAATAATTTGGTTTTGGCAAAAACATACTTCGATCTGGTAGCTTGCCGAATAATTCGGTATCCTTTAGTGAGTGATAAAAAATTGGTGAACCGAATAATTCGGCTGACCAGATATAAGTGGTGACTTCAAATAATTTTAAGTCACCTCCTCAAAATATTATGAGGCAAAGCCGAATAATTCGGTTTTTGCATAAAATTTACAATATGTGGTGGTTACGAATAATTCGGAAGCACCTCAAAAGCTTGACCGAAATAATTTGGTTGAAGCAAAAGTCTGGTAAAATATGCGGTGACACTCCGGGAGGATGAAATTTGTCCCCTTAGGGGTGTTATGACCGGATTTTGCTAAAAATTGGCAAAATTCTCAAAATGGCAAATCGTAGAATGCAGGAAAAATAAGGGTTTTTCGGGGGTCGATTTTCCAATAAAACTAATATTTTATGGAGATGGTTTTGGGGAAAACTTATAGGTGTGTATCTGGGATTTTTGACGGTAAGAAGCCCAGAGGAAAATGTCCCCTGGGCTGAGATGCTTACTTGATGGAAGCTAAGAATTTTTCACAGGCTATTTTGTTAACGGTAACTTCTAATTTGGTATATGGAAGCCATTTGTCAGTATATGAGTTGGAAGAATATGCTTTGGATTCCCAGAATTTGAGAAGACCTAGTTTTTCCATTTCGATTTCACAATCTCTTATTTCCTGATCGGAATACTTAGCTAAAGAGTTGGGATAAAAATGTGGGTATCTGCCTGGGAGAAAAACTTGCTCCAAAAGTAACTTCGCTAATTGTGTGTTCATTTTGAAACACTCCTTTCATTATTTAATGGAATAAGTATACAACAAGTCAGCGGTATATTTCAGTATCATTTGGTATCAACTTTTTGAAAGGTTACGGAAATTATAATAAAGTGGGAGCATATGATTCCATAGTATTTCATATGGGATTTGAAGAATATAACATTTGAAAGGATGGTGATATACCATTAACACAAAATTAGTAGAAACACAAAATTTGAACATTAATTGGCTGAAGCAGAACGAAGATGGAAATTATACGAATGAAATTGTTCTATCGGCAGCACGAGAGCAATCCACTAGGAATCTTTCTAGTGAAAGTGAGCTACACCGGATTTTGAAACATTTATATAAGAAAGAACACGGACACATTGAGGTGAATGAAGCTGGTCGTGAGATTATACCATATCTGATTACATTGGAGATTGGCAAAAACGTAAAGCGGTACGATGTGCTGAAAGAACATGGTGGAATCTTAAAAGTAACCCGGGGTGAGGTGACTACTGAATATGTATCTGAATTTTGCGGTGCTTCTCATTCCAGGACTCAGAAAAATCTATTTGTGGATCGTAGCATTAAAGACAAACTGGATGATATCCTGCTATGCGGAATTCCAAAGAACACAGATTATCCAAAGCCATCTAAATGGAATGCTTACTATGCACTTGTGACTACGAACAGTCAGCCAGTATCGAAACCGAATATTGTTGTGATAGATGATTTTGAAAAGTTGGTTGCAGAAACTGTAGATATGGTAAAGGTGACTGGAAGCGGTGAACAGAAAGAATATCAGGTATTGCCACCTACAGAGAAGGAGATTCCAATATTGCCTTTTGATGGTGCAGGACTTGTTACACATGAATGTGCTTCAAGATGGGCTGAAGAGTTAGACTGTAGAAGTAAACGGACCGGCAGAAGATACATTCCATCTTGTTTTCAATTCAGATGTTTGCCAGCGTTGAAAGGTGAAGCTTTTGTATTTGATCTGAGAGCGTTCGCCAGAGAAAAAGGAGTAAGCAAGATTGTTGATCTATGTGGTAAGGAATGGGATATCTTCACGGATCAGATTGATATGGTGGTTACGAAATCCCAGTTTAAATTCTGGAATCTTTATCTGGATGATGCAGGACAATTTGACTGTCCAAAATGGAAGAGTGCTTTTGAGGAAGAAGTACACGGATATAAGCGAACTTTCAATGTAGCAAAATATGCGGATGCACCAGAAGATTTGAGGAATACGAGCCTGTTAAGCTATCAGCCGTTGCAGACACTTAATTTCACTGCGGATGAAGCGGAACAATTGGTATCAGATAGCGTGAAAGTATATCAGAAAATCATTTCCAGCGTAGATGAATTTTTAAAGTATTGCGGTGTGTCTGAAGATGCAGAATATATCAAGCCGTATTACCAAGCATTGCAGTATAATCACAATCTGGCAAATGATGAATATGTCCGGGCAAAGATGCAGAATGATATTAAGTGTATAAAGAATGAACTATTAAGCGGTAAGCAAAGAGTTCATGGACACTATGAGGTGTTTTGCCCGGATATATACGGTCTGGCTGAATATGCTTTTGGGCTAGAGGTAAAAGGACTGCTGCCAAAATGGAATATATATTCAAGATACTGGTCGGAACATGGCATATCTGAAGTAGATGTAATCAGAAATCCTCACATTGCTATGGAACATAGGGTGTGTCAGGTTGTAACAAGTGTTGAAATGCAAAAATGGTACAAGTACCAAGAATGTACAATTATGTCAAGTATATATGATACATTGGCATTGGCGTTATCGGGTGCGGACTATGACGGAGATACGGTTTGTACGACTGATAATGTGCAAATTATTAATGCTGTGAAACGTGAGATGGAATCTGGAAATGGTAATCTGATTGTAAAAGACGGAGAGTCCGGCAAAGAATTGAAGTCAGTGATTATAGCAGATGTGCCTGGTCTTATGGAAGTGAATGCCCGAGGTTACAAGAATAATATAGGCAGTGTGATTGATCGGGTGACTGATCTATGGACATTATCGGAGCTATATCCCGAATGTCGTAAATATATTAAGATTGGTACAATCGTGGGGGCCGAGACTATAGATTTTGCTAAGACTGGGGAGAATGCATCTTTTCCAGTAGAAGTATTGAAATTTCTGAAGGATAAGAAAAAGGGTTACTGGATGCGCTATCTTGAAAAAAATCTGGCAGCAGCCCAGGACGAAGCTTTGTCCATGAGTAATGCAGAATTTTTTGGTGGTGATCCAGATAAGAAGAAACGGTTCGTAGATTACGATTGTAACATGAACAGATTGTGCCATCTTGCTGAACAGAAGATTGCTGAGATTGACAAGCAGACTGAAGTAGTGTCAGGTGAAGCGTTTGATTATAGGACGTTGTTATCTGGAAATGTCCATGTGAACAGAGATGTATATAGGAAAGTGCAGATTTTACAGGATGAATATAAAAAGCTGGCTGATGGTATCAGAGCTTCATATAAGAGCAAGGATAAGAACGAAAAAGCTAATATCTCGCTGAGATATAGAATGTTTTATGAGAAATGCCGTACAGAGCTTCTGTATATTGTACCGGATATAGACAAGCTGTTGGATATGCTGATCCTAATTTATTATACAAAGAGAGACTTTAGGGATAACCAGAAATCCAAAGACTTATTATGGAATGCATTCCCGGAAGAGATGATTGCTAGAGCAAAGAGTGAGAATATCAATAAACAGGTGGATTTTGAGAAGTTGTCAGTGAAGCACCATAAGAACAATCTGGCTGAGAGCAAGAAAAAACGCACAGGAAAAATCACGATTGCTTCAATTGATAGGTCGGATTGCACTGATAATGAGGTGACCTTTTATAAAGAAGATCGTGAGGAAATCCGCAAACTGATATTGAAACATAAGATTGTGAAGCGTAGTGACAATCAGGTGAAGTATGAAAGATTGATTGCGGTGTTATTGTATTTGAGTCGAAAGATGAATATGCAGACATTGACTCTGAGAAATAATTGTCCTGGTGAGTTATCTTATCAGAACATTGCAATATTGGCTGGTATAAATAATGATTTTGTTAAACCTGCGCTGAAGAGTCTGAAGGAATGTGGTGCTATTAATATTGAGACTATGCAGAGCGGTGATCTGAAAATTGATGTATTGTATTATGGCAAGCCGTTTGGTGAAGTGTGGTTTTGCACGAAAGATTATAACCAAGCAGGGGTAAAGATTAGGGATTATTTTAGGATGGATAAGGCTGCGTGAAAATATTTTTCAGTTATCGTGAAAATGAAGCTTGATTTATGACATAAAAAATATGTTATCATCAAAGGTCGAAATTTAAGAAGTCGAATTCCTATAATGGAAAAAGAGGAAAACACATAATATCTGATGTGATAATCGAAAAAAACTATGTAATATAAGGAAAAAACAAACATGGGAATGGCAGCAGGACAAGC
>OLOR01003434.1_pt1 | contig 11125 bp, 10 predicted proteins | sample 1672521 | NCBI WGS metagenome assembly OLOR01 (sample SAMEA3136695, study PRJEB25190) | human gut metagenome | biome: human gut; feature: human-associated habitat; material: faeces | place: Austria | collected 2013
GAACAGGCGCGGATCAGCGATTTGTAAAAAACGCTTTCAAAAATGCGGAGTGTCATCCTTTTTTCTTATAAATATTTCTTCTTATCTTCTTTTTGACTCATACATGCAACACTACCTACAAACTACAATTTACTCACCAAAACTTATTCCAATCGTCTTAGCGTCCTTAATCATCTGGCACTTCGGATCAACATATTTTAATTTTCCGGCAACTTCAGATAATGGAACCTTTTTTGTATCTCCATCAACGATACCAACCATATAGCCATACTCTTTATTAAGGATCAATTCAGCGGCATATGCTCCAACTCTTGTAGCAAGTACACGGTCGTAAGCACAAGGAGCACCACCACGCTGTGTATGTCCTGGAACGGTGACTCTGATCTCACGATTTGTTTTTTCTTCTAGTGCAGCTGCAATCTCATAAGCAACAGAAGGATATCTTCTTTCTGCAAGTTTTGCCTTATACTGTTTCTTCTTTAACTTCGCATCTTCTTTTGAAATAGCACCTTCAGCAACTGCGATAATCGAGAATTTCTTTCCAGCTGCAAAGCGGTTTTCTACAACTTCGGCTACTTTATCAATATCATAAGGAATTTCAGGCAGCAGGATTACGTCAGCTCCACCAGCAATTCCTGATTGCAGGGTAACATGTCCGACTTTATGCCCCATAACCTCGATGATAAATACACGGCTGTGAGAAGAAGCTGTTGTATGGATTCGGTCGATCGTATCAGTTGCAATATCAACAGCACTCTGGAATCCGAATGTCATTTCAGTTCCCCAAAGATCATTGTCAATTGTCTTTGGAAGTGTTACAACATTTAAACCTTCTTCACGAAGCATATTTGCAGTTTTGTGAGTTCCGTTACCGCCAAGAACTACAAGACAGTCTAATTTATATTTACGATAATTATTTTTCATTGCCTCGACTTTATCAAGACCGTTTTCATCAGGGATGCGCATCTTTTTGAATGGCTGTCTGGAAGTTCCAAGAATTGTACCTCCACGGTTTAAAATTCCAGAAAAATCATCTGGTGTCATACGGTCAGCAATATCGTAGATCAGACCTTTATATCCATCGCGGAAACCATAGATCTCCAGATCATTTCTCTTTACACTTAAACCTTTTATTACACCACGCATGGCAGCATTCAATGCCTGACAGTCGCCGCCACTGGTTAAAATTCCAATTCTTAACATGAATTTATCTCCCTTCTGGTTTTATATTTGTATTTAAACCATCTAACATTAGTTAACTACTATTTTAACATATAATTATATACAAAAATTATAAAATTTAGTAAATAAAACGTTAAGAAAGCGTAAAATCTGATAAAAAGATAAGATCATGATCTTTGTTTTCGTACAATCAAAATATCCGATAAAACAGATTAAGAAAATATAAAAATGTGCATTGAAAATAAATAAAAAACCAGATAATATAAATATAGAAAGTCACATATGAAATGTGGCGTATTCACGACGGAGGAAGCCAGATGAAAAGTGATCGTTTTTTAATAAAAGCAGCAGAACTTTATTACCGTGATGGATTATCGCAACAAGAGATTGCGAAAAAATTACATACATCAAGAACCAGTATTTCCAGAGCATTGATCCAGGCGAGAAATGAAGGGTATGTTCAGATCAGGATTCAATATCCTGAACAAAGTGATCTTGCATTGGAACGGAAATTAGAAGAAAAATATGGATTGACAGAAGCATTGATCGCTGTTCCGGCATATGAACAGTCATCGGATCAAGAAGTAGCGTTTCAAGCGGTAGACTATATTCTAAGAGTTTTGAAAAAAAACATGGTATTTGGAATGACATGGGGAAGAGCCATGCATGAATTTGTGGAGCAGTTGGCGAAAGATGAACGTCTTAGATCTCTTTCATTTCAGAATGTAAAAGTTGTTCCATTTCTTGGAACACCGGGAGCGATACAGTCAGATTCATGGAATACAACAACATATTCCAATACACTTGCAACGAAAGTCGGAAATTTATTACACTGTGCAAGTTATAACTTGTCTGCACCAATGTATGTGGAAGGTACAAAAGAAAAAGAGTTGATCGAAAGTATTGATGAAATCGCCAAAGTTCTTCATATGGCAGAGACAGCGGACATTGCATTGATCGGAATCGGATCGATGCAGGACGATTCTTCGATTATCAAGGCAGAAATACGGACAAAGGAAGAATACAAGGAACTAGTGAGAAAAGGTGCCGTTGGAGAAATCGTTGGAAGGATTTATGACAAGAATGGCCAGACGGTTGATGAGTATCTGAAAAGAAAAATGGTTGGAATTTCATTGGATAAGATCGCAAAGATACCAGTCAGAGTCGGAATGTCTTATGGAAAAGATAAGATCGAAGCAATCAAAGGTGCGATCGCAGGTGGATTAGTGAATGTGTTGGTAACAGATGTGCCGACGGCAGAGTTATTATTAAAATAATATAGAGATAAGAATATGAAGCTGATATGCAAATAAAAGTAAGCATATCAGCTTCTTTTTTTATTGTAAAAATCCTGTAAATCAGCACTTTTTGTGTGATGGAAAAATAAAAAATTGTATTGACAAATAAAAACGTTGAATCTATAATAAAAAATATCAAATGACAATGTACATGGTCATGTGACCACGCAATACAAACAGAAAGGAAAAGAGATAAGCTATGAAGACAAGAGCAGTCAGACTTTATGGGGAATCAGATTTAAGATTAGAAGAATTTGATATGGGAGAACTGAAAGACGATGAGATCTTAATGGAACTGATCACTGACAGTGTCTGCATGTCTACTTACAAAGAATCTATTCAGGGAGCAAAACATCAGAGAGTCAACGATGATATCAGCGAACATCCGATCATCGTAGGACATGAATTTGCAGGAATCATTCGTGAAGTTGGGGCGAAGTGGAAAGATAAATATCAAGTTGGAACAAAATATACCATGCAGCCAGCGATCAATATCAAAGGTTCTATGGCAGCCATCGGATATTCTTATGAATACTGCGGAGGAGCAGCAACCTTTATCAAAGTTCCACCAATTGTAATGGAAAAAGACTGCTTATTACCTTTTGATGAAAACAGTGCATTTTTTGAGGCATCACTGGCGGAGCCTATGAGCTGTATCATTGGAGCATTCCATTCTATGTACCACAGTGAACGAGGTGTTTATGAACATAAGATGGGAACTGTAGAAGGTGGAAAGAGTGCACTTCTTGCAAGCTGCGGCCCAATGGGATTAGGAGCGATCAGTTATATGTTAAATTGTGATCGTAAACCTTCTTTACTGGTGATCACAGACATTGATGAAGTAAGATTAAAAAGAGCTAGTGAATTATTTACAGAAGAATATGCCAAAGAACGAGGTGTTGAAATCCATTTTGTCAATACTGCGAAAGTCGATGACCCAGTGAAGACATTAAGAGATTTAACTGGTGGAACAGGATTTGATGATGTATCTGTATATGCACCAGTCAGACCAGTGATCGAGATGGCAGATGAGATTTTAGGATTTGACGGATGCTTAAACTTCTTCGCAGGACCAGTGGATCCAAAATTATCTGCGATGTTTAATTTCTTTGACGTACATTATAAGATGCACCATCTGGTAGGATCAAGCGGTGGGAATACCGATGATATGAAAGAATGTTTAAAACTTGCAGGAGAAGGAAGATTAGATCCAGCTGTTATGATCACGCATATCGGGGGAATTGATGCACAGATCGATACGATATTGAATCTTCCAAAGATTCCAGGAGGAAAGAAACTGATGTATCTTGGAAAGAATCTTGAACTAACAGCAATTGAAGATTTTGAAGAAAAAGGAAAAACAGATGATAGATTTAAAGAATTAGCTAAGATTACAAAAGAACATAATGGATTATGGTCCAAAGAAGCAGAAGATTATCTGTTAGCTAATTTTTAAAAATGATACAAGTGAAACTTATAAAGTAAAATTTTAGAATGAATTTTCGGGAGGATGAAACAGATGTTAGTAAACAGTAAAAAGATGTTAGAAGAAGCCAAAATAGGACATTACGCAGTCCCAGCAGCCAACATTGTAAACCTTGAGAATATCAAAGGAGTGATCGAGGCGGCAGAAGAAACAAAACACCCATTGATGGTGTGTCTGGCGGAGGTACATACACCGACATTAGGTATTGAAGAAGCAGCAGCGATCGTAAAATATTACGCAGAAAAAAGTAACCAAGATATCGCGCTTCATTATGATCATGGATTTACGATCGAGTTGGTTAAGAAAGCTATTGATGTCGGATTTACCTCTGTTATGATTGATGGATCAAGCCTTCCATTTGAAGAAAATGTGGCAAAGACAAAAGAAATTGTAGCATATGCACATGAAAGAAATGTTACGGTAGAAGCTGAAATCGGACACGTAGGAGAAGGAGACAGCTATCATGTTGAAGGAAATACAATGTTAACAACACCAGAAGAAGCAAAGAAATTTGTAGAACAGACAGGAGTTGATTCCCTTGCAGTATCTATTGGAACAGCTCATGGAGAATACAAAGGAATTCCACATCTGAATTTTGAAAGATTACAAGAAATTGCAACCGAGGTTTCTATTCCACTAGTACTTCATGGAGGATCTGGTTCTGGAGATGAAAACTTATCCAAAGCAGTAGAACTTGGAATTGCGAAAGTAAATATCTGTACAGACTTATTAAATGCAGCAAGAGATAATACAAAAGATGGATATGCCGAAAGAAGTTACTATGATAGTGTAACACTTGCAAAAGATGGATTTAAAGATTGCCTGAAACATTATTACGAAGTATTCCATACAAAATAAACAAAAAGAAATGTGAAAACATACAATTCAATATTGACGAATCGCCATTTTAAGTGTTAAGATAACTTAGTATGATAAAAGCGAAGAAGGAGACAGTACTTCTATCATGAACGCATGAGCGAGTCCGGGGCGGTGGAAGCCGGGTGTTAGTAAGATAAGAAGGAAGATCACTCCCAAGCTGCAGGCTGAATGAAGTAAGCTGTGCCGGTATCCTCCGTTAACGGGATAACATATGATAGTATGTGAAATAGGTGGTTTAGAAGCAACAGCGTTGTCCTATTTTGGACAGCGCTTTTTCTTATTTTTTCCTATTTCATTAGATTTTCTAAGAAGTAAAAGGAGAGATGAAGATGTACAAGAAAGTATCATCTGACATGAACTTTGTCGATCGAGAGAAAGAGACCGTAAAGTTCTGGAAAGAAAACGAAATTTTTGAAAAGAGTATCGAAGAAAGAAAAGACGATCCGACATATACATTCTATGACGGACCACCAACAGCCAATGGTAAACCACATATCGGACACGTTTTAACTCGTGTTATCAAAGATATGATCCCTCGTTACCAGACAATGAAAGGTCATAAGATCATTCGTAAAGCTGGATGGGATACACACGGACTTCCAGTCGAACTTGAAGTTGAGAAGATGTTAGGTCTTGATGGAAAAGAACAGATCGAAGAATACGGTATGGAACCATTCATCAAGAAATGTAAAGAAAGTGTTTGGAAATACAAAGGTATGTGGGAAGATTTCTCAGATACAGTAGGTTTCTGGGCTGATATGGAGAACCCATATATCACATACGATAATAACTTTATCGAATCTGTATGGTGGGCATTAAAACAGATCTGGGATAAAGGATTACTTTACAAAGGATTTAAGATCGTACCTTACTGCCCACGTTGTGGAACACCGTTATCTGCACAGGAAGTGGCACAGGGATACAAAGATGTCAAAGAACGTTCAGCAATCGTTCGCTTTAAATTAGTAGATGAAGATGCATATTTCCTTGCATGGACAACAACACCATGGACACTTCCATCTAATATCGGTCTTTGCGTAAACCCAGAAGAAACATACGCAAAAGTAAAAGCCGCAGATGGATATGTATACTATATGGCAGAAGCACTGCTTGATACAGTTCTTGGAAGATTAGCAGACGAAGAAGCAGGAACACCTGCATATGAAGTCTTAGAAACATACAAAGGAAAAGACTTAGAATACAAAGAATACGAACCATTATATGACTGTGCAGCAAAAGTTGCAGAGAAACAGCACAAGAAAGCATTCTATGTAACATGTGATGGATATGTAACATTAACAGATGGTACAGGTATCGTTCATATCGCACCAGCATTTGGTGAAGACGATGCGAAAGTCGGACGCAAATATGAGATGCCTTTTGTACAGTTAGTAGACGAACGCGGTAATATGTCAGAAGAAACACCATTTGCCGGATTATTTGTTAAGAAAGCAGATCCAGAAGTCTTAAAAGATTTAGAGAGCCGTGGATTATTATATGATGCTCCAAAATTCGAGCATAGCTACCCACACTGCTGGCGTTGTGACACACCACTGATCTACTATGCAAGAGAATCTTGGTTCATCAAGATGACAGATGTAAAAGATCAGCTGATCGCAAACAATAATACAGTTAACTGGGTACCAAAGAGCATCGGTAAAGGACGTTTTGGAGACTGGTTAGAGAACGTACAGGATTGGGGAATCTCAAGAAACCGTTATTGGGGAACTCCATTAAATATCTGGGAATGTGAATGTGGACATCAGCATTCAATCGGTTCTATCGAAGAATTAAAGAGTATGTCTGATAACTGTCCAGACGATATTGAACTTCACCGTCCATATATCGACCAGGTAACCATTAAGTGTCCACATTGTGGAAAACCAATGCATCGTGTAGAAGAAGTAATCGACTGCTGGTTCGATTCAGGATCTATGCCTTTCGCACAGTGGCATTATCCATTTGAGAATAAAGAAATCTTCGAAGATAACTTCCCAGCAAACTTTATCTCAGAAGCTGTAGACCAGACTCGTGGATGGTTCTACTCCTTAATGGCAATTTCAACTTTATTATTTAATAAAGCACCATATAAAAACGTTGTCGTATTAGGACACGTTCAGGATGAAAACGGACAGAAGATGAGTAAGTCCAAAGGAAATGCAGTTGATCCATTTGATGCATTAGAAGAGCATGGAGCAGATGCGATCCGTTGGTATTTCTATACAAATAGTGCCCCATGGCTGCCAAACCGTTTCCATGCAAAAGCCGTTACAGAAGGACAGCGTAAATTCATGGGAACATTATGGAATACGTATGCATTCTACACATTATACGCTGAGATCGACCAGTTTGATCCAACAAAACATGCGTTAGAATATGACAAGTTATCTGTAATGGATAAATGGCTGTTATCTAAGATGAACACAATGGTCAAATCTGTGGATGATAACTTAGGAAACTACAGAATTCCAGAAGCTGCAAGAGCATTACAGGAATTTGTAGATGATATGAGTAACTGGTATGTAAGACGTTGCCGTGACCGTTTCTGGGCAAAAGGAATGGAACAGGATAAGGTAAATGCATATATGACTTTATACACAGCATTAGTTACTGTATGTAAAGCAGCAGCTCCAATGATCCCATTCATGACAGAAGAGATCTACCAGAACATCGTAAGAAGTGTTGATGCATCTGCAAAAGAAAGTATCCACTTATGCGACTTCCCTGTATACAATGCAGAACAGGTAGATGAGAAATTAGAAGCAGATATGGATCTCGTCTTAAAGATCGTCGTATTAGGACGTGCATGCCGTAATGGAGCAGCGATCAAGAACCGTCAGCCAATCGGACAGATGTATGTAAAAGCAGAAGCATCTCTGCCAGATTATGACGAAGCGATCATCTTAGACGAGTTAAATGTGAAGAATATCACATTTACAGATGACGTATCAAACTTCACAACATACAACTTCAAACCACAGTTAAAGACTGTAGGACCAAAATACGGCAAATTAGTTGGAGGAATCAGAAACTACTTAGCAGCAGTTGATGGAAATGAAGCGAAAGCTCAGTTAGACTCTAAGGGAGTATTAACATTTGAAGTTGATGGAACACCAGTAGAATTAGCAGAAGAAGATTTGTTGATCGAAATGGTAAAACAGGAAGGATTCGTAACAGAAGCAGACAACGGAGTGACAGTTGTACTTGATACAAACTTATCCGAAGAACTGTTAGAAGAAGGATTCGTCCGTGAAGTAGTCAGCAAGATCCAGTCTATGAGAAAAGAAGCAGGATTCGAAGTAACAGATCATATCACATTCTCTTACAAAGGATCAGACAAAGCCGCAGACATCATCGGAAGAAACGAAGCAGCGATCGCTGGAGATGTTTTAGCAGATGAAGTGAAAGCCGGAGAAGTTGCCGGATATGAAAAAGAATGGAACATCAATGGTGAGAAAGTTACTTTAGGTGTTGAAAAAAGATAATTTCATATAATGATGAGAGTGTCAATAAGTATAAATTGCTTATTTGTGCAAGCACAAACGCAATCTATACTTTTGACACTTACATCATATAACGAAGAAAATATAAAAAAGATCAGCTGTAGAAAGTTTTACAGCTGATCTTTTTGCTATTATTTATGAAATTTTCTTTGAAAGTGAAATCACATTAAGACCATGTTCTTCCAGAAAAATATTAATATCAATGAGATTCCATTTTTCATTATTAATATGCATCATGATCGCTGCATCCCTTGGGACCTTTGCATAAAGTTCTCCTAACTGAGCGATCCGAAGAGCATGCTGCGTCGTTTTCAGATTCATGTGAGCCCCAAGACACAAAGCAAGCAGATAATCTCTGGAAGGATGAGGCTTCGTTCCATTTAAGATTTCATGGGCATAGCTTTGTGATATCCCACTGTTTTTGATGATCTGCGAAATTTTCAGGTCATGCTTTGCAATATAAACAGAGAAAAAATCCTGCAGGCTTGGTAACTGCTGAAGATTCTTAAGATAATCCGAAAAATTCTCCAAAGAAGTAGATTTTAATTGTTGATCTAAATGATCAGTTAATTGATCCTGCATATGTAAATATCCTTTCTCTCTTTGTGCTTATAATAAACGATCATTGCCCCTTCTTTAAGGAAACTGCTGCAAATACCGCACAAATCAGACACCAGGCAGCCCATACATTTAAATCTGCATAACTTCCTGCCATAGTAAATCCGCAAAGTGCACCAAGTGCAAATAAAACGATCAGTGCGATATTACCGCCCTTTGAACCATTTCTTGTAGCAATAGAAACAATTCCACCAGCCAATAAAATGATCGCAACGATCAATCCGGCAGAACCGCCACTTTCCCCATTTTCTGCTAAAGAATTTGAAATTCCAGCAGCACAAGACTGAAACATAACAAAAGCAAAAAGTACAATTGAGATGATTCCAGAAACTAATTTCCATGTCTTCATATTTAAATTCTCCCTTCTATATTTAACAATATTAAGATTAGCAAATATTCACATAGAAATGTTTCGCTGACAGCGTAAATTTTTACTGCGAGCGATAAAGAACCTACCATATGATTTCTTCGATCAGCAGCATAAAGATCATAAGAATGACCAAAATCCCCAAAGAAATCAGACACTGTAGAACAACTCGAAGTACAAAAGGGAGAGAATGACCCAGAAAAGATCTGGTTCGGATATTTTTGTAGTTGAAATTATAAAAAATAAGGCTGAGTAACATCAGAAATACAAAAAAACGTTCATGCCATAGTTGTAGTCCAGTTAGAGGAAGTCCGTTTTTGGCATTTGTGAAATCTGAAGTCATACTACAGTAAAGAAAAGAGAGATACCCGAAGAATGCCAAGATCATTTTCCACAGCTTTCCAGTACGAAATCCTGGAATATCAGAATGTATCGAAGAAAGCGTAAATCCAGTTTTTCCAATATCAGAGGAAATATTATCGTGTAAAGCTGTCTTAAGTTCCTCAACCGTCTGGAAACGTTCCTCAGGATTCCATCGAATACATTTTGAAATGACGGAACGATATCTGTCATCTGCCAATTGATGTTTTGGATATTCTCCTGTCAATAAGCGGTTAAAAATAATCCCCAATGCATAAATATCAGATCGGGCATCAGACTGCCCAAATCCATACTGTTCTGGAGGGGCATATTCTTTGGTCCCAAGCAATTCGGTATCTTGTTCCTGCCCAGATTCATAATATCTGGCAGTATCGAAATCCACGATATAGACAAGATTTTCACTGGTCAAAATGATATTCGACAATTTCAGATCACGATGAATGATCGGAGGAGTCAGAGTATGAAGTGATTTTAACACATCACAAAGCTTATGCATGATTGCAAGAGCATCCGAATAGACCAGCGTTGTCTGTTCCTCAAGCAACTGTTCCAAAGTTTGTCCATGAATATAATCTTCAATCAGGATCAAAGAATCATTTTCAAGGATCAGGTCATGAATTTTTGGAATTCCGGAGATTTGTAAGTCCCTCAACTGTTTATAAACATCCAAAGAAAATCTGGATAAAACTTTCTTAACGAAAATTTCACCCGACAGTTTATGTTTAACTAAATATATATGATTGTGATTTCCAAGAGTCGTCAGTTCCTCATAGCAGGATAGACGATATTCTTCTTCTAAAGTCATGTGTTAGGATTCCTTTTGGTTTATGTAATATGTCGTTGAATAATTGTTATATAATTAGTTTAACATAGGTTGATTATGGAGGAAAGGTGTAGAGAAGATGGATTGAAAACATGAAATAACTATAGTATACTAAAAATAAATAAAATATGTGGAATAAACTGGAAAACACTTAAATGTATTTGAGATAGTATATCTGACAGAGGAACAAATAGAGATGTTTCAGAGTGATTTCGGAATTATTGAGGATTATTTTGTGAAGAGAAGGAAAGGGTATAAAACCATTGAAAATTATAAACAAATTAAACATGTAGATGAGATGCTGAAGTTTATGAGGATTTTTGTTGAAGATGAAAGATTTTGAAGTTAAATTTAGAGAAAAAGAAGAAGGGAGCAATTACAATGTGTACAATATTAGATGCAGCAGAAGAAAGAGGAGTTAATAGAGGCGAAACACTAAAATTGATTATGATGGTTCAAAAGAAAATAAAAAAAGGAGATTCAATAGCAAAGATAGCCGATGATCTTGTAGAAGATGAAATTGTGATTTCGCCAATAAGGAGTGTCCCAAAGTTTGTGTAAACCTTCAAACTGATGTAAGATAACATT
>OLOR01003444.1_pt1 | contig 11094 bp, 9 predicted proteins | sample 1672521 | NCBI WGS metagenome assembly OLOR01 (sample SAMEA3136695, study PRJEB25190) | human gut metagenome | biome: human gut; feature: human-associated habitat; material: faeces | place: Austria | collected 2013
TGTAGCAGCACTTGGCATGGTACTAAATAAATTAAAACCAATCCAGAAATAATGATTTTGAAAGGCAGCGGGAAGACGAATATCAATTTCGTGATATTCGTCTGAGGGCTGCCTTTTTTGTTGTATTCTTTGGAAAAAGCAATAGTGCATTCAACAGGGGTATGCTAAAATAAAAAAGGTATGAGTTTATTAAAGGAGGGGAAAAGTATGTTTTTTAATGTGATGGATGTAATTTTTCCGATTATGTTTATTGTTGTAGCAGGTTTTATTGTGGTTACAATCATAAAGGGAATTTCACAATGGAATGACAATAATCATGCACCGAGACTGACAGTAGAGGCAAAGGTTGTAGCCAAACGGACGAATATAACGCATTTCAATGATGGGACAGATACAACTATGGTACATACAAACACAACTTATTATGTTACGTTTGAGGTGGAGAGTGGAGATCGCATGGAAATGAATGTGCGCGGATCTGAATATGGAATGCTTGCAGAAGGGGATGTTGGAAAACTGACATTTCAGGGAACCCGGTATCTGAATTTTGAACGTTGTTAACTTTGAAGACAGTTTCTTTACGATTCTGCCGCAAGTGTGATAAAATAGCAGAAGATATGATTTTTCTGCAAAGGAGTAAGAGACAATGTTAAAAGGAAAATGTGTGGTACTCGGTGTGACCGGAAGTATCGCTGCCTATAAAATCGCCTATCTGGCAAGTGCGCTCGTCAAGCAGCATGCGGATGTGCATGTGATCATGACGGAAAATGCAACCAATTTTATTAATCCTATCACGTTTGAGACGCTCACAAGCAACAAGTGTCTGGTCGATACATTTGACCGGAATTTCCAGTTCAATGTCGAGCATGTGGCACTGGCAAAGCGTGCAGATATTTTTATGGTTGCACCGGCTTCTGCCAATGTGATCGGCAAGATGGCAAACGGAATCGCAGATGATATGCTGACAACAACGATTCTTGCGGCAAAATGCCCGAAGTATGTTTCCCCTGCCATGAATACCAATATGTTTGAAAATCCGATCGTACAGGATAACATCAAAAAGCTGGAGCATTATGGGTTTCATATCATTGATCCGGCGAGCGGTTATCTTGCCTGCGGGGATACCGGAGCCGGGAAAATGCCGGAACCGGAAACACTGTTTTCTTATATTATGAAAGATCTTGCCTGCGAAAAGGACATGGTCGGAAAGAAAGTGATGGTCACAGCAGGACCGACACAGGAGAAGATTGATCCGGTGCGTTATATTACGAATCACTCTACTGGGAAAATGGGCTATGCAATTGCGGAAAACTGTATGCGCCGTGGCGCGGAAGTGACGCTGATCACGGGACCGGTGGCAATCACTCCGCCGCCGTTTGTAAAGGTCGTTCCGGTTGTATCTGCCGCGGATATGGCAGCAGCCGTAAAGGAGACAGCAGAGCAACAGGATATTATTATCAAAGCGGCAGCTGTGGCGGATTATCGTCCGGATCCCCCGGTCGATGAGAAAGTCAAGAAAAAAGACGGGAATGCCACTCTTATGATGGAACGCACGGAAGATATCCTTTCGTATCTGGGCGCGCACAAAAAACCGGGACAGTTTCTGTGTGGATTTTCCATGGAGACGGAACATATGCTGGAGAATTCCCGTGCAAAACTTGCAAAAAAGAATGCAGATATGATTGTGGCGAATAACCTGAAGGTAGCCGGAGCCGGATTTGGTACAGATACCAATGTGGTGACGCTGATTACGGCAGATGACTGCAGGGAACTGGAAATAATGAGCAAAGCGGATGTCGCATCAGCGATTGTGAGTGAAATTTTAAAGAAAATGTGTTAGTATTAAAATATGACAGACTTAGAAGCCTATTATAATAAATTTAATGAAGAGAAGCGTCTGGACAGCCGACACGGCAGGGTGGAATTTGTGACAAGTATGCATTATATCCATCAGTGTCTGGATGAAATTGTGAAAGAACGTGCAAAAGAGGAAATTCATATCCTTGATATCGGGGCGGGAACCGGACGATACAGCGTACCGCTGGCACAGGAAGGGTTCGATGTGACGGCCGTGGAACTGGTAAAGCATAATCTGGGACGCCTGAAACAGAAGGGTGCAGGCGTGCATGCATATCAGGGAAATGCAATGAATCTGAAAAAATTTTCCGATGATTCCTTTGACGTAACCCTGTTGTTTGGGCCGATGTATCACCTGCATGAGGAAAAGGACAAGCTTGCTGCGCTGCGGGAGGCGGTGAGGGTGACCAGACCCGGAGGCAGGATTCTCGTGGCGTATATTATGAATGAATTTTCCGTTATCACGTATGCGTTTAAGGAAAAACATATTCTGGAGGCGCTTCAGGAGGGAATGCTCACAGAGGATTATCACTGTACTTCAAAAGCCAATCCTCTGTATTCCATGGTTCGTCTGGAAGATATTGAAGCATTGGACCGGCAGGTAGAGGTCAGGCGCCGGCAGATCATAGCGGCAGACGGTGCAGCAAATTATATGCGTCCGTTTTTAAATGCGCTGACGGAAGAAGAGTTTGATGCGTTTCTGCAGTATCATCTGGCAACCTGTGAACGGATGGATCTTATGGGTGCAAGCGGTCACACGGTGGATATTCTTGTGAAAGAGGAGTCTGAAAACGTATGAAAAAATGGATATTGCCAATCCTAATGGCAGGATTTTTGCTGACGGGATGTTCTTCTCCTGCAGCAACGTCATCGGCTTTGCCCTCTTCTACGGAAAAAATCACGGAGACACAGATGACGGAAGAACCGGGTACGCTGGAAGAAACGGAAACCGGGACTGCAACTGAAACGCAGCAGGAACCGGTGATACAGACGGTAAAAATTACGGCGACAGGTGACTGTACGCTTGGGGCAACACAGACGCATGGGTATGCAGGTTCCTTTCATGAATACTATGATAAATACGGGCAGGATTATTTTTTTAAAAATATCAGAAGTATTTTTGAGCAGGATGATTTTACACTGATCAATCTGGAATGTGTGTTGTCAAATGCGACCGAGCGTGTGGAAAAAACGTGGAACTTAAAAGGAAAACCGGAGTATGTTGGTATTATGACAGACAGTTCTGTGGAGGGGGCAAGTCTGGGAAATAATCATACGTTTGATTATGGGCAGCAGGGACTTGATGATACCAGAGAAGTGTTAAATAAAGCAGGGATTATCTTCGGATTCAATGATCATGTGGATACCTATACCACGAAGGATGGTATCAAAATCGGAATTGTCTCCGCAAGCCAGCTGTCCGCTGATGAAACACATGCCAATTATATCCGGGATGGGATTGCAGAACTTCGGGAAGAAGGAGCGGATCTGGTAATTGCCTGTTGCCACTGGGGGATAGAGGGGGATCATTATCCGAATGATTATCAGCAGAAGCTGGCACACCAGGTGATTGACTGGGGAGCAGATCTGCTGGTCGGTACACATCCTCATGTATTGCAGGGAATGGAATTATACAACGGAAAAATGATCTGCTACAGTCTTGGAAATTTCTGCTTTGGGGGGAACAGGAATCCAAAAGACAAAGATACGGCGATCTATGAACAGACCTTTACCTTTGTGGATGGGGTACTGCAGACAGATATATCAGCCGATATGATACCATGCAGCATTTCTTCCACATCAGAAAGAAATAATTTTCAGCCTGCCATAGCAAAAGGCGACAGAAAACAGACGATTATTGATCATATGAATGAGTATTCGGAAAAGTACAGTAAAATCGGATTTGACGCAAATGGCAGGGTAATCATCAGGGAAGAGTAGGGGGATAATATAATTTTATGTGGCAAGTAAATAATAATGATAAGAGGAATCAGCACATGAATGCAAGTTTTTGGAATTATCCGTCAAAACAGAAAAGCTGGCCGATAGACGAAGAAATGGAAAGTCTCGGGGAAGTCATTCATCCACTCGATAATATCGGTGGATTTGATGTACGTCCGGGATTTTATCAGATGAATTGTGCATATCAGACAGAGGAAGGGGTAAGTTTTACCGTAAGCTCCCATGGAGCTACGAGCTGTGTCCTGCTGTTATTCCGGCCGGCGGCACAGGAACCGTATGCAAGAATCCGCATTCCGGAAAGTTATAAAATTGGAAATACGTATTCTATCCTTGTTTTTGGCTTAAAAGCAGAGGATTTTGAGTATGCCTATCAGATGGACGGTCCTGCCGATCAGGCGAGAGGGTTACTGTTTAACAGAAAACATACGCTTCTTGATCCATATGCGAAAGCTGTTACCGGTCAGAGAAACTGGGGAGAAAAACCGGAAGGCGGAAAGGATTTTGTCTATAAAGCCCGTGTGGTGCAAAGTGATTTTGACTGGGGGCGGTATCGGAATCTGAATTACAAATTTGAAGATCTGGTGATCTATGAGATGCATGTCAGGGGATTTACCAAAGATGCGTCCTCCGGTGTAAAAGGTGGGGGAACATTTGAAGGTCTGCGGCAGAAAATTCCGTATTTGAAAGATCTGGGAATCAATGCGGTAGAACTCATGCCGATTTTTGAATTTGATGAAATGGAAAGTGCCCGTGTGGTGGATGGCGTGCAGTTGTACAATTACTGGGGCTATAATACGGTTTCCTTTTTTGCCCCGAATACAAGTTATGCATTTCATCAGGAGCATAATCATGAGGGTGATGAATTAAAGCGTCTGATCCGCGAACTGAAAGAAAATGGAATTGAAGTCATTCTTGATGTGGTATTCAACCATACGGCAGAGGGAAATGAAAACGGTCCATGTTTTTGCTTTAAGGGGATTGATAACAATATTTATTATATGCTTACACCGGATGGATATTATTATAATTTCAGCGGCTGTGGCAATGTCTTAAACTGCAACCATCCGGTGGTTCGGAGGTTTATTACGGATTGTCTGCGGCACTGGGCAGTAGAGTACCGTGTGGATGGATTCCGGTTTGATCTGGCATCGATTCTGGGAAGAGATCAGAATGGTGCACCGATGGAGAATCCGCCGATTCTGGAAGCCCTTGCATTTGACTCTATTCTGGGGGATATGAAGTTGATCGCAGAAGCCTGGGATGCGGGTGGCTTGTATCAGGTTGGAAGTTTTCCGTCATGGAACCGCTGGGCCGAATGGAACGGAAGATACCGTGATGATATGAGAAGCTTTTTAAAGGGCGACAGTGGCGTAGCAGGGCGTGCAATTACACGTATCACCGGATCCTCCGACATGTATGATCCGGCAAGCCGCGGATATAGTGCATCCGTCAATTTTCTGACCTGTCATGATGGGTTCACGTTGTATGATCTGTATTCATATAATGAAAAGCATAATGAGAAAAACGGATGGAACAATACGGACGGGGATAACAACGGCATGAGCTGGAACTGTGGGGCAGAGGGTGAGACGGATGATCCGGCGGTTATGGGCCTGCGGCGCAGGCTTGTAAAAAATGCATTTGCCGCGTTGTTATGCAGCCGTGGACCGGCTATGTTTTTTGCAGGGGATGAATTTTGTAATACGCAGTATGGAAATAACAACGCATACTGCCAGGATAATATTATTTCCTGGCTGGACTGGAACAGACTGGAAGAATTTCAGGAGATTCATGATTTTGCCCGTTTTATGATCCATTTCCGTGCAAAGCATCCGATTCTGCGAAGGGATACAAAGCCGGCAGTCTGCGGGTTACCTTCCGTAAGTATCCATAACGGAGAGCCGAACCGGAATTATACGGACTATAATACACATTTAATTGGAATCATGTATGCGGGAAGAAATGCCGATGATACGGATGATGATATGATCTTTTACGGAATGAATGCGTATTGGGAGCCTTTGGAGATGCGCCTGCCTTCGTTGCCGGAGTCTTATCATTGGAAACTTGTAGTAAATACTTTCTGTGAATACCAGGATGGGGCAGATTTTGAAGCCCAGACACAGGGAGATCAGACACGTGTGCGTGTTCCGGAACGTTCTACGGTAATTTTACTGGCAGAACATGATTTATAAAAAAGAGTTGAGCACCGCTCTGGAAACAGGGCGTGCTCAACTCTTTTTTTCGGTGGTATCGGGTCTTTTTGTAATTTCACTGGTTCCGATGAGGTAATCTGCAGAAACATTCAGAATCTGCACGATGGCTGCAAGATCCGCAACGGTCGGAGAACGACGGCCGGTACGGTATCCGCTGATCGTGGACGGCGAAACAAACATTGCATTTGCCAGCTGGATATTGGAAATATTTTGTTTATACATAATCAGACTCAGACGGTCACCAAAATCTTTGTATTTATTTTTATCATTCGTTTTCATACAAATGATTTTATAGAAAGTTGATATAAAAAACAGAGAAAACGCGTATCGCGTTTTAATTCTTAAATAAATGGAAAAAGATTTCCAAAGAGATAAGAAATTAAATCCATCCACCGTCTAAGGTGAGAATCTGTCCATTCAGGTAACTGCTTGCTGTGGCAAGAGAATATGCCAGTGAAGCAACTTCTTCCGGGGATCCCATCCGGCCGGCAGGAATTTCTTCGATGAGTGCAGAGCGTTCTTCCTCGGAGAAACAACGGTTCATATCCGTATCGATTACCCCACAGGCGATGGCATTTACCTGGATATTGCTAGGGGCAAGTTCTTTGCCCAAAGCGCGTGTAAGGGAATTGATCCCGCCTTTGCATGCAGAATAGGCAACTTCGCAGGAAGCTCCGACATTTCCCCATACAGAAGAAATATTGATGATATGTCCGGATTTGGCATGAACCATGGAAGGGATGACCTGTCTGCAGGTGGAAAAGACGGATGTGAGGTTTGTCGCAATAATCCGGTTCCAGTCGGTAATATCCATGTCGGTGAGCAGACCGATATAAGAGATGCCGGCATTGTTGATTAACACATCAATCTGGCCGAAGGTATCCAGTGTTTTTTGCACCATGTCACAGATAAAAGTATAGTCTCCTACATCACCACGGAAGCAAAGCACCTGTATGGAGCAGGTTGTTTCAAGTTTTGTGGCAAGTGCCTGCAGCGTTTCATAAGAGTTATGGCAGCAAAGAGCCAGATGATAGCCTTCAGCGGCAAATCGACATGCCAGGGCTGCACCGATTCCACGGGATGCACCTGTAATCAAAGCAGTATGTTTCATTGTTCTTCTCCATTCTTTTTTTGTATTGTACCATAAATTAAAAAAATTCACTAGACAAACACCGGAGAATGTGTTACTATAATTGGGCAGTTAAAACGGCGCGTGGCTCAGCTTGGTAGAGCGCTGCGTTCGGGACGCAGAGGTCGCAGGTTCAAATCCTGTCGCGCCGACGATACAAGGATTCCGGTACATGGGTGAGAGAATCCTTGGCAGGGGCAACCTCAGAGGCTTTTAGTAAGCTTCTGGGGTTCTTTTTTTGCCTTCAAAAGTTTTAGAAAGGCTCTATGTCAAAAAAACTGTCGCACGAATTTTCGCGCGACAGTTTTTTCTTATTCTACCGTTACAGATTTTGCCAGGTTACGTGGCTGATCCGGATTTAAGCCTTTTCCAACGGATGTGTAATATGCAATCAGCTGGAAAATTACAACAGATTCAAAAATCGTAAATTCGTCGGATACATCCGGAAGATTGATGTGTACATCACAGATAGAAGGATCTGTGATTTCTTTGTCTTTGGACAAAAGAATGACATAAGCACCACGGGCTTTTACTTCTCGGATATTGGAAATAACTTTGCTGTATACATGTTTCTGGGTAGCAGCGGCAATGACAGGAACCCCTTCACTGACCAGAGCAATGGTTCCGTGTTTTAATTCACCGGCAGCATAGGCTTCGGCATGAATATAAGAAATTTCCTTTAATTTCAAAGCACCTTCCATACAAAGGGTATAATCGAGTCCACGACCGATAAAGAACGCGTTGTTGGCATTGATCATGCGTTTGGTCAGCTGTTCAATATCAGGAGCCTGTGCAAGAACTTCCTCGATGTAATTTGGAATTTCCTGCAGTGTTCCAATAAATGTACGTGCTTCTTCGACAGAAATCTTTTGCTGTTTCATGGCAAGTTTGCATGCAAGCAGGTAAAAAGAAGCAACCTGAACGGTGTATGCTTTTGTACTTGCAACAGCGATTTCCGGACCGGCATGTGTATATAATACATAGCTGCTTTCACGTGCAATGCTGGAGCCTTTTACATTTACAATAGACAGTGTTTTCTTTGTATATTTATTTGCAAGGCGAAGAGCTTCCAAAGTATCAATGGTTTCTCCGGACTGGGATACAACGATCACCATGGATTTTTCATTGATTACCGGTTCTTCATAGCGGAACTCCGATGCGATTGCCACGGTAACCGGAATATGCAGGCGGTTCTGGATCATGGTTTTTCCTACCATTCCCGCGTACATTGCAGTACCACAGGCAACGATCGTAATGTCGCTTACATTTTCAAAGAAGGAATCCGCAATGGCATCTTCCGAAAAATCCGGAAGCATATCTTTGATACGTGGGGTAATGGTTCTTGTGATGGCAGCCGGCTGTTCATGAATTTCTTTGATCATGAAATGCGGATAACCATCTTTCTGGGCTGCGGTAACATCCCAGTTTACTTCCATATATTCCGGTTCTACGGAATGACCGTCTAAATCTTCTAACGTAATGCCGTCCGCAGTCATAGTTAAAATATGATATTCCGGCACGATGAAATAACGCTTGTTGTATGCGATAAAAGCAGTCAGGTCAGATGCAATAAAAGCACCGTCATCACAGTATGTTGCAACCATAGGGCTGACATTTCTTACCGCATAAATTTCACCCGGATGATCCTTGAACAGAACGCAGAAGGCAAAGGAACCTTCAATTTCGGCTACTGCTTTGCGCAGAGCTTCTTTTGGATCTCCTTCGTAGAGTTTATTGATCAATGCGGCGGCAACTTCGGTATCCGTCTCGGAAATCAGTTCATCCGTCAGATCGTATTTGGTGGCGAGATCATGATAGTTCTCGATGATACCATTGTGGATCAATGCAACCTGTCCGACCTTATGAGGGTGTGCATTGGCATTGGTAACGCCACCATGGGTTGCCCAGCGGGTGTGGCCGATTCCACACGTAGAATTGTTATCATCATCGCAGATGGCACGAAGATCTTTTACTTTTCCGACAGTTTTCCGAAGTGAAATTTTTCCGGTATCTTTAAAGTATGCAATTCCCGCACTGTCATATCCACGGTACTCAAGGCTTGCAAGTCCTGTCAATAAGACATCCTGGGCTTTTAATTTACCTGTAAATCCAATAATTCCACACATAATTGAAATCTCCTTTTTCTCATATAATTTTATGATCCCGATATTGTTTTCGTTCATCAGAATATTTTTCATTGTGCATTATGTGGTAACACGTAAGTGTTATCACATATGCCAATTGCTTCGCGTAAGCAAATTCTCATGCAATTGGCTCCATCGGGGTACGAATCCTTTGTTCGGATGTTACCATCCTGTTTGTGATTCGTATGCGCAGCCCCATTCCTGCGTTCAGGCATCCGCCGAATCTTCGATCACCTGAATCCTCGTTAACCCTTGTGGTGCAGCGAAAGCTGTATCACATTCGCACATTGCTTCCGCGAAAGCTGTATCACAGGGTACATGGCGCTAAAGTTTTTAACTTTTCGAAATCTGTTTCTCCTTTCTATAACAGACACCCCCATCTTAACATAAACACCGGGGTTCTCACAACCGAAAATATCCACAGAGATTTACAGTAATTGCATAAATTTTTCACGTTACTTACAATCTTAAAAAAATTTATACATCTTTGCCTCTGGTATGATATGATTAATTTCAAATGAAAAACATACAGGGAGGAATCTATGGACGAACAGACAAAACAAAAACGAAAAGATATCGTGGGGTGGGTGATTTACATAGCAGTTCTTCTTGCCATTATTATCACATTCCGTTGTTTTTTGATGATCGGGCGGGTGCCATCTGAGAGTATGGAACCGACACTGATGGTTCATGACTGGCTCATCGGAGACCGTCATGCATATGAGGAAGAAAAACCACAACGCGGCGATATTGTCATGTTTTATCAGAAAGATGAAAATGAAACCATGGTCAAACGTGTGATCGGACTTCCGGGGGAGACGGTTTCTTTTGTCGGAGGAAAAGTATACATCAATGGGGAACCGCTGGATGAATCGGCTTATCTGGATGACACTGTCGAAACGGATTGTGGAGAAGAAGATAAAACCTTTACCGTTCCGGAGGGCTCTTATTTCATGTTGGGGGATAACCGGGAAATTTCCCTGGATGCGCGATATTGGAAACATACCTACATTACAACGGATGACATGAAGTCGAAGGAAATCCTTATCATCCCGTTTCACAGGCTTCCGTGGTTTTAACCCTTTTGTGTCTTGACACCTGACGGGCATGTGAGTATACTCTATGTAATATGTTGAATGTAACAAGAAATGTCTGTATAGAAGGGTATTTCGTGAAAAGGAGTATTTTATGTTAAAGACAAGAGAACTGCAGGACGAGATCATCCGCCTGAAGAAAGAAAAGGATATCTGTATTCTGGCACATGCATATCAGAGTCATGATATCTGGGAGGTGGCTGATTATGTAGGGGATTCCTATGGGCTGAGCGTGCAGGCTGCCAAGGCAGCGCAGAGCACTGTGCTGATGTGCGGAGTCCGTTTTATGGCAGAGACGGTCAAGATTCTGTCCCCACAGAAAAGGGTATTGTTATCCAACAGCAATGCGGGATGTCCGATGGCAGAGCAGATGGATGTGGAACTGATTTCCGGGGTGAAAAAGATGTATCCGGATTATACCGTGGTAGCGTATATTAATACGACTTCCGAGTTAAAAACGATTTGTGATGTCTGTGTAACTTCCTCATCGGCAGTTCAGATTGTAAAGAATATAGAGAATAAAAATATTTTGTTTATCCCGGACTGCAATCTGGGAAAATGGGTGGCTGATCAGGTGCCGGAGAAAAATATCAAACTGCTGCAGGGGGGATGTCCAACGCATGTCCGCATGTCGAAACGGGATGTGGAAAAAGCGCGAAAGGCACATCCGGACGCACTTCTTCTGGTACATC
>OLOR01003459.1_pt1 | contig 11047 bp, 10 predicted proteins | sample 1672521 | NCBI WGS metagenome assembly OLOR01 (sample SAMEA3136695, study PRJEB25190) | human gut metagenome | biome: human gut; feature: human-associated habitat; material: faeces | place: Austria | collected 2013
AAAACGTTTTTGCGGGGTGCGATCTGTGCAATGACAGCTGCGCCGTTCTCGGTTTCCAGCGTCACTTCGTCGCCTGCCACCGGGGTGATTTTCTGTTTACGGAAGATGCCGCGGGGCTTGCACTCCACAATTTCCTCCGCTGTTTTGACGTAATAGAACCCGCCGATGCCTTTCACGATATAACCGTTCATCTGCGGCCTCCCTTACGACAGCCAGGACTGCCACCAGTCCCCCAGAGTGGCACCGCCAGAGGACGATGCACTCTCGCCGCCCTCCGTGCTGCTGGAAGAAGAAGCGCCGCTGCCCCACAGGCCGCCCCACCAGCTGCCATCACTGCCGCCATCCGAGCTGCTGGGGGCTTCCGGTTCCGGTGCGGGCTCCGGGCCTGCACTGACGACCACACTGACACGGCTGTTCAGCTTGATGGATGCCCCTGCACCGGGGTTCTGGCTGATGATGGTGCCCACGGGCTGGTCACTGTACTCCTCCGACTGACTGCCGAGGCCCAGTTTGTTCTGCACCAGCAGGGTGCGGGCATCGTCCACACTCATGCCCACCAGAGAGGGCACCTTGGTGGTGGTGCTCACCTGCGGGCGGCTGACATAGACGACCACCGTAGTCCCGGCGGCCACCTGACTGCCGGCGGCCGGGTCGGTGCGGATGATGGAGCCTGCAGCCACCGATTCATCCACCGCCTGGGTGACCAGAACGGACACGCCCAGATCTTTGAGCTGCTGTTCGCCATCGGCCTGCAGGTAGTTGGTCAGGTCCGGCACCGTGACATACTGGATGCCCAGGCTGACGGTCAGTGTCACGCTCTGGCCCTCGCGGACGGTACGGCCCGCCACGGGAGACTGCTTGTAAACATAGCCTGCGGCGTAGTCGTTGGAATACTCCTGCTCCCAGTTGACGGTGATCTGGCCGGAGGCCACCTGTTGAGAAGCGTTGACTTCATCCTGCGTCATGCCGCTGTAATCGCCCAGGACAACATCGGCTTTCTGGTTCATCAGATTGCTGGAATCGTTGAGGATGCTCCAGCACAAAGCGGCACAGGCCAGCGCAAAGGCCACCGTGATGCCAAACAGCACCGGGAGAAAGGCCGAGCGCCGCTTCTTGCCTTTTTTGCGGGTATTTTTGGCACTGCCGCGGACAGTGCCTGCCTCACGTTTTTGACTCATAGAGGGTGTCACCACCTTTTCAGGAACTTCTTCCGGGAGATAAGTGTAGTTGAAGACGATGGCCGGGTTCTCCACATAGGCATTGAGCGCTTCCAGCATCTCCGCCGCGCTGCTGTAGCGGTTGGCTGGCAGCTTTGCCATGGCACGTTCTGTGATCTCCACAAGACCATGCGGCACCGTGGGAGCCAGCTCCTGCAGGGAGCGGGGCTCGTCGGTGATCTGTTTCATGGCCACGGCCACTACATCGTCGGCGTCAAAGGGCAGCTTGCCCGAGAGCATCTCGTACATCATGACGCCCACCGAATAAAGATCGCTCTTGCGGTCTGTTTCGTCACCCTTGGCCTGTTCCGGGCTGATATAATGAACACTGCCCATGGCCTTGCCGCCGCCCAGCTGATTTTCGGCCCGGGAAACCCGCGCGATGCCAAAATCCATCATCCGGAGCTGGCCATTGTCCAGCAGCATGATGTTCTGGGGCTTGATGTCCCGGTGCACCACGCCGTTGCGGTGGGCATGGTCAAGAGCCTTTAAGATCTGGGAGATGAAATGCACCGTTTCCCGGCTGGTCAGCTTGCCGCCGCGTTCGTTCAGGTACTCCCGCAGCGTCATACCGTCCACATACTCCATCACGATATATTGCAGCGTTTCGCTGACCGAGACATCATACACCTTGACGATGTTGGGATGGTTGAGCAGCGAAATGGCTTTGGATTCATTTTTAAAGCGGCGGACAAGGTCCGGGTCGTGCATCAGCTCCTGGCGCAGGACCTTGACGGCCACCACCGTTCCCACCGGGACAGGGCCGTTTTCCCCCACCACGACTGCCTTATAAACATTTGCCATACCGCCCGTGCCAATGAGCTCCCGGACTGCATACAGGCCGTCCAGCGTCCGGCCAATGAGATTATCCATGGCGTACCTCCAGCGGCTCTACGCCCAGCAGCAGGGCGGTGATATTATCCGGCCCGCCGTTTTCATCGGCGGTATCCACCAGGCGGTCCGGCAGGTCGTAGAACGAGCCCTTGCCCAGCAGCTGCTCGATGTCTTCCCGCGGGACGGCGTTGGTCAGGCCGTCCGAGCAGAGCAGCAGCAGATCCCCGGGCTGCACCTTGACGATGGTGCACTCCGGCTCCAGCCGGTAATCCACGCCAAGAGCCTTGGTAATGATGTTTTTCTGGGGATGGTGCTCGGCCTCTTCCACCGTGATGGTGCCGCAGTCCACCAGCTCCTGTACATAGGAGTGATCGTGGGTGAGCTGAGTGAGCTTGCCATCCCGGTAGAGATAGGCGCGGGAATCCCCCGCATGGCACAGGAATGCCTGCCCGGCCCGCACCAGCGCGCAGACCGCGGTGGTGCCCATGCCGGCAAAGGCTTCCTCGTGCATCGCTTTCTGGAAAATGAAACGGTTGGCACTGATGAGGGCACGCTTTAAAAACGCTTCCTCCTCGCCGGGCATACACTGGGCATACTGCTCCTGGAAGCAGCGCTCAATGACGTTGCATGCGCTTTGCGAAGCTTCGCGTCCGCCCCGTGCACCGCCCATACCGTCGCACACAAGCACCCAAGCCGCATCGCCGGGGAGCTCCCCGGCACGGTAATCGTCCTGGTTTTCCTGGCGGACGCGGCCAACGTCCGTTTTTCCTGCTAGTTTCATAGGTTTCTCCTTATGCTTTCCCATTCATCTCGTCACGGCGGAGCTGCCCGCAGGCGGCGCTGATCTCACTGCCCAAACGGCGGCGGACCGTGGCGTTGACGCCCAGACTTTCCAGCTTCTGCTGGAAACGGCGGACGTTTGCGGCATCGGTGGCGGAGTAGGGGCTGCCGTCCACCGGATTGATGGGGATGAGGTTGACATGGGCTCCCATGCCCCGGATGAGGTTTGCCAGCTGTTTTGCGCAGGCATCGGAATCATTGACGCCCCGCACCATGGAATACTCAAAGCTGACGCGGCGGCCCGTGGTATCCTGATAGCGGCGGACGGCCTGCATCAGCTGCTCCACCGGGTAGGCATCGTTGACGGGCATCATCCCGCTGCGGATCTCATTGTTGGGTGCGTGCAATGAGACGGAAAGGGTCAGCTGCAGCTTTTTCTCCGCCAGCTGGTCGATCTTGGGCACCAGACCGCAGGTGGAAAGGCTGATATTCCGCATCCCGATATTGACGCCCTCCGGCGAGGTGATGTTCTCGAGGAAGCGCATCACCTCGTCAAAATTATCCAGCGGCTCGCCAATGCCCATGAGGACGATGTGGGAGATGCGCTCCCCGATGTCCTTTTGAGCGGTATAAATTTCAGAGCAGATCTCCCCTGCTTCCAGGTTGCGCACCCGGCCCGCCTGGGTGGAGGCACAGAAGCGGCAGCCCATCCGGCAGCCCACCTGGGTGGAGACACAGACCGTATTGCCATAGTGGTAGCGCATGACGACGGTCTCAATGCAGTTGCCGTCCTCCATCCGCAGCAGATATTTCACGGTGCCGTCTTTGGCCTCCTGCCGACGCTCGATCTGCGGGGCCGCGATATAAAACTGCTCTTCCAGCTTGGCCAGCAGGGTCTTGGGCTGATCGGTCATGGCGGAAAACTCCGTGACCAGCTTCTGATGCACCCAGTGGAAGATCTGTTTTGCCCGGAACCCCGGCTGGCCCAGCGCTTTAAGCTCTGCGGCCAGCTCCTCCAGCGTCAGGGAGGATATACAACGTTTTTGTTCCATTGCGTTCTCCTATTGCTTCCCGGTGCAGCACACCGGGATTTGGTCATTGTTTCTGCATCGCGCAGAGGAAAAAGCCGTCCATCCCGGTGCGGGTAGGTACGGAGAGGGCTCCATGCTCCCCCACCGTCATCCCCTGCGGGAACGGCACCTCCGGCGTGACGACCCGGAACTCCGGATGGCGGTTTAAAAATGCCGCCACCTGTTCCTCATTTTCGGCCGGGTCAATGGTACAGGTGGAGTAGACCAGCCGCCCGCCTGCTTTGAGCAGAGAGGCTGCTGTGTCCAGAATGGCCGATTGGGTGGCCAATAATTCATCGTGGCGGGCTTTGGGCAGGCTCTTATAGCGGATATCCGGCTTTTTGGCCAGGATTCCCAGCCCGCTGCAGGGTGCGTCCACCAGGATTCGGTCTGCCTGCGGCAACTTGGGGTTTGGTCTGGAGGCATCATTGCAAAGCGTCTCGACGCAGGCGGTAAATCCCATCCGTTCCACGGCTTTGGCAATGAGCTGGACGCGGTTTTCGGTCACGTCGCAGCTGATGAGCCGCCCGGTGCCCTGCATTTCCTCAGCCAGCAGCAGCGTTTTGCCGCCGGGGGCTGCACAGAGGTCCAGCACGGTATCGCCCGGCTTTGCCTCCACACAGAGGGCCGCCAGCTGGCTGGCCTGTCCCTCCACATGGTAGTATCCCTGCCGGAAGAGCTCCTGTTCCGCCGGGCTGCCCTCAAAACGGGCCAGCACACTGCCCGGGACGATCCCCGGTTCCGCGCTCTTGGCACCCTTTTGCATCAGCAGCTCACACAGCTGTGCCGCGCTGGCCTTGAGCGGGTTTGCCCGCAGGCTGGTCATACCGCCGTCTGCCGTATGGGTCAGGATGCCAAGTGCCTCCTCCGGGTAATGGCGGTGCAGAAACTCCGCGACCTCCCGGCTGGAGGAGCCGAGAACCATGAGCTTTTCGATTTCATCCTTGAAAACGGCTTTGTCCAGGTCATAGACACAGGCCTTGCGCAGGACCGCATTGACCAGGCCCGACGCACTGGATTTTTTGAAGCTCCGGGTCAGCTTGACGGCCTCATTGACAGCCGCCGAGACAGGCACCTGCATATAACGTGCCTGCGCCACTGCCGCCCGCAGGATCTCCCGCACCGGGGCATCCAATTTGGCAAGGCCCTTGGGCAGAAACTGCTCCAAAATAAAATCGATCGTTCCGCGATGCTCCAGCACCGTGTAAAAAATGGCGCTGGCAAAGGCTTTATCGCGGCCATCCAGCTCCCGGCGCCGGAGCTCGGCATCCAGAATCAGGTTGGAAAAGCCGTCCTGCTCCTGCCGGACCAGAGCCGCTACCGCCGCCGCGCGGGGATTGGCCGCCATCAGAGGCTGTCCCCCGTTTTCAGGCGGAGACCCGCTGCAAACGAGGTGCCGTCCATGGGCTTTTTGCCCTCCGGCACCACATGCAGTAGCTGGACAGCACCCTCACCGCAGGCAACCGTCAGAGGCTTGGTGGCCAGCACCGTGCCGGGCGCTTCTCCATTGGAGGGGGCCACACGGCACTCCATGACTTTGACTTTCTTCCCGCCTGCCGTCATAAACCAGGCACCGGGCCAGGGGTTCATGCCCCGCACCCAGTTGTGGATGTGTGCGGCAGACTCCGACAGTTTGAACTCGGCCATAGCCTTGTCCAGCATGGGGGCCAGGGTGGCGTTTTCGTGGTCTTGCTTCTGGGGCTTGAGCGTCCCTGCCGCAATGGCCGGGATGGTCTCACAGAGGACGCGGGCCCCCACAGCCGTCACACGGTCAAACAGCTCGCCGCTGGTCTCCTCGGGGTCAACGGGCATCTTCTCACAGACCAGCACATCGCCGGTGTCGAGGCCCTCATCCATCTGCATGATGGAGACACCCGTCTCTGTATCCCCATTGAGGACTGCCCACTGCACCGGGGCGCTGCCACGGTACTTGGGCAGCAGGGAGACATGCAGGTTGACGCAGCCGTATTTCGGGATGTTCAGCACACTGGCGGGCAGGATGCAGCCATAGGCCACCACCACGATGAGCTCCGGGGCCAGCGCCTGAATGTTGGCGTCCTCGCCTCCGTCCCGCAGGGTGCGGGGCTGGAAGACGGGCGTGCCATGCTCCAGAGCAACCTCTTTGACCGGAGGAGCCGTGAGCACCTGCTTGCGCCCCACCGGCTTATCCCGGCGGGTGTAGACGGCGCAGATATCATGCCCTGCAGCGTACAGAGCCTTGAGGCACTCGGCAGCAATGTCCGGCGTACCCATGAACAGAATGCGCATCAGTTGTTTCCTTTCGCTTTGCGGGCTGCAGCGCGGCCCTCTTCCGTATCCTCATAGAAATACTCGCTGGACTGCATGATGGTGATGCCGTCCAGGTGGTCGTTCTCATGCTGGATGCAGCGGGCCAGCAGGCCCTCGGCCTCCAGCTCAAACCAGTTACCGTTGCGGTCCTGTGCACGGACTTTGACAGCCGCCGGGCGGGTCACTGCACCGTTATGGCCAGGGAACGAGAGGCAGCCCTCGTAGGCAGTCTCTTCATCCTCGGAAACAGCCAGGATCTCGGGGTTAACGAAATCAATGAACTTGTACTCGTAATCCTCGGGGATCTCGTCCGGAGCATCGGTGGTGTCCCACACCACGAACAGGCGGCGGAGCATGCCAACCTGAGGGCCGGCCAGGCCCACGCCATCAGCTGCAATCATCGTCTCGCGCATATCGTCCAGCAGGGTAGCCAGACGGTCATCAAAATTGGTCACAGGGCGGCAGACCTTGTTCAGGATGGGGTCGCCCTCTTTTACAATGTTACGGATCGCCATAAATCGGAACCTCCAAAAGTTTGTATTGTGTTATCATCAAATATCGCCATCCGAGTGCAGGTCTACAACGACCGAGGCCTTAGAGGGCAGCTTTTCCTGCTCGTAGAGGCCCAGCGTTTCCCGGACAAGATCCCGGAAACGGCGGTCATTGCGGCACTTGATGGTGAGCTTATAGCGGTAGGTGTCGTTGATTTTTTCAATGTTGCCGGGGGTCGGGCCCAGCACCCGCAGAGGCAGGTCCGGCTGTTTGGCCGCCTGTTGGCCCAGTAATGCGGAAAAACGGGCTGCCGCCCGGGCCACCTCGATCTCTTTGCCGCCCGCAAAGCCAATGACGCAGAGCCCGCAGAACGGCGGGTAAAGGCCCAGCCTGCGGTATGCGATTTCCTGCTCGAAGAACGCATCGTAATCCTGCGCGGCGGCGAGGTTCAGAACCGGGTTATCCGGGTCGGTGGTCTGGATGATGGCAAAACCGGGGTCTTTGGCCCGGCCGCTCCGGCCCACCACCTGAGTGATGAGGCTGAAGACCGTTTCATAGGCCCGGAAGCCCTGTGCAAACAGGAGCGAGTCAATGCCGAGGACACCTACAAGGGTCACGTCCTCAAAATCCAGCCCTTTGGCCACCATCTGGGTGCCCACCATGATGTCATACTCATGATCGGCAAACCGGGCCAACAGCTTCTCGTGGGCGTCTTTTGCGGCGGTGGAGTCCTGATCCATCCGCAGGATGCGGGCTTCCGGGAAGAGCTTTGCAAGCTCTTCCTCTGCTTTCTGTGTGCCAAAGCCCCGGTATTGCAGCTTGCCGCCGCAGGCGGGACAGTTTTTTGGGGGTGGGTCCATCTGGCTGCCACAGTAGTGGCAGAGCAGTTTGTGGCTGGCCTTGTGGTAGACCATGGGGACACTGCATTTGGGGCACTTGAGCACCTCGCGGCAGTCCTCGCACTGAGCCACCGTCTGGTAACCCCGGCGGTTGAGGAGCAGGATGGTCTGCTTGTGAGCTTCAAGGTTGCGGCGGATGGCGTCTTCCAGCGCAAGGCTGATCTCCCGCGGGTTGCCGGAAGCCAGCTCCGCCCGCATATCCACGATCTGGACACTGGGCAGCGGGTTGCCTCCATAGCGTTTGGTCAGCCTGACCAGCTGGGTGCGGCCTTTCTGAGCCGCAAAGTAGCTTTCGGTGCTGGGGGTGGCACTGGCCAGCAGGAGCAGTGCACCGTTTTCCGCCGCGCGCTGGCGGGCCACCTCATGGGCGGAGTACCGGGGTGCGGACTCAGAGCGGTAGGTATGCTCCTGCTCCTCGTCAATGATGACAAGGCCGATGTTTTCCAGCGGCGAAAAAATCGCGCTGCGGGTGCCTACCACGATATCCGCCCCGCCATCCTGGATCATCTGCCACTGGAGCAGCCGTTCGGTGTGGTTGAGGGCAGAGTGCTGCACGGCCACCCGGCGGCCAAACTGGCTCTTGAGCCGCAGGATCATCTGAGGTGTCAGGCTGATCTCCGGCACCAGCACCAGCGCCTTGCGGCCCAGCTGTAAGCACCGCTCAATGAGCTTTAAAAAGACCAGCGTTTTTCCGCTGCCTGTGACACCGTAAAGCAGCGCCGAGTGCGGGGCAATATCTTCCAGATGAGGCAGCAGGGCACCATAGGCAGCCTGCTGCTCCTCCGTCAGAACGATAGGCTCATTTTGAAGCGGGATGCTGGCGTAAAGGTCGATGGAACGGTTGACCCTCGTACAGGCCAGCACGCCTTTGGTGCAGAGATTGTCCAGCACCGCCCGGCTGATGCCTTTTTCTTCCAGTTCTCCCTGCGTGCGGGGGCCTCCACTGAGCAGCGCCACTGCCGCCAGCTGTTTGGCGGTCGGTTTCGGCTTTGCGGGCAGCTCCCCGGCCAGCTGGTAAGAATTCTCCGTGTGGCGGGTGAGCTGTTTTTGCAGTACCGGTGTCACACCATCGGCAGCCACGGCGGGCTTGTACTGTGCCCCATACGGGATGACCGCCTTGACGGCCTCGTAATAGGTGCAGAACGTCCGTTCTTTTAAAAAGTAGACCAACTTGAGCAGCTCCGGCGTCAGGCAAGCCGAGGCCGGGGCAACGTCAAACAGGTACTTGAGCTTGGAGCTTTCCGGCTCGGCGTCGCAGGCCAGCACCACTCCCATCCGGGCACGGCTCCCCCGCCCAAATGGCACCAGCACCATGCTGCCCAGGCGGACAGCGTCCTGCTGGGCCGGCATGACGGCGTAGGTATAGAGTTTGTCGAAATGAAAGGTTGCATTGCTGACGGCAACGCCCACCGTTTTTGGCATTCGCGCGGCTCCTTTATGCGTTCAGTCCTGCACGCTGGCAGATGACCTGGTACAGCTCTTCGGCACAGGGGCCGATCTCGTTGTTGACCAGCTTGACGGCAAAGTGGTCCTGCTGGGCCAGTTCCTGCTTGGCCGTGGCAAGACGCTCCCGGATGCTTTCTTCCGTCTCGGTACCACGGCCCCGCAGACGGCGCTCCAGCTCTTCCTCCGAGGGAGGCAGCAGAAAGACCGTGGTTGCACCGGGATACATCCGGCGGATATTGGCCGCGCCGTGTACGTCGATGACCAGCACCACCAGCTTGCCTGCGTTGAGGCGCTTGTTGACCTCTTCTTTCAGGGTACCATAGTAGTTGCCGTTATAGAAGTTGTGCTCCACTACTTCATCGTCCTCAATGAGCTTCTGGAACTGCTCCCGGGTGCGGTAGTAGTAATCCACACCCTCCTGCTCCCCGGGGCGGGGCGAACGGGTGGTGGCGGAGACCGTCTTTTCGATTTCAGGGTGGGCCTCCCGCAGGGCTTTGACAACGCTGTCCTTGCCCGTACCGGCTGCACCCGAGACTACAAACAGATATTTTTCATTTTCCATGATTTTACTGCTCCTCTTCTATCACTTTACCCTCCGGCTGCCCGGCGGCACGGCTGGCCACCGTTTCCGGCTGCAAGGCCGAAAGGACGACATGGTCGGAATCCATAATGAGCACCGCGCGGGTGCTCCGGCCATAGGATGCGTCGATCAGCATTCCACGCTCCCGCGCCTCTTTGACCAGACGCTTGACCGGGGCGGAATCCGGGCTGACAACGGCCACGACCCGCCCGGCACTGACAAGGTTGCCAAAGCCGATGTTGATGAGCTTCATCCTGTTCCCTCTTTTCTTGGAGGATCACTCCAGATTCTGGATCTGCTCGCGGATCTTCTCGATCTCCGCTTTCATATCCACCACAATGCGGGTGATGTCCAGATCCTGGCACTTGGAGCCAATGGTGTTCGTCTCACGGTTGAGCTCCTGCGTCAGGAAGTCCAGCTTGCGGCCCACCGGCTCGTTCTGCTCCAGAATGGAGCGGTACTGGGCAATGTGGCTGCGCAGGCGGACAGTCTCTTCATCCACCGCGGTCTTATCGCCAAAGATGGCGGCCTCGGTCAGGACACGGGCATCGTCAATGTTGCGGTCTTCCAGAATGACCTTGAGCTTTTCATACAGACGGTTGGTATAAGCCTCCACCCGGCCTGCGCTCAGGGTCTCCACTTTGCCGACGCACTCCTCCAGGAAGTTGAGGCGGTTTTCCACGTCCGCTTTCATCTTGGCGCCCTCGGCGGCACGCATCTCCACAAAGCGGTCCAGTGCCTGAGCGGTCACGGCGGAAACATCCTCCCACAACTGTTCTTCGTCCACATCAGCGTGGCGGGTCGCCAGCACATCCGGGAACCGGGTCAGCAGGCTGGTGGTGATGTCGTTCTTGATGCAGAGCTCCTCGGACAGGGTGCGGAGAGCCTGCTGATAGCTGCGGGCCAGCTCCATGTTCACTGTGACGACCGTGTCGGCAGCCTCCACATTCTGCACCGTCAGGCTCAGCTCCAGCTTACCGCGGGTGACACGCTCGTTGAGCTGCTTTTTCAGGCGGCTGTCCAGATAGCTGCAGGTGCGCGGCATCCGGGAAGAATACTCAAAGTACCGGGAATTGACGCTGCGCAGCTCCACCGTGATCTCACGGCCATTGCGCACAGCAGTTCCACGGCCAAAACCGGTCATGCTCAAAATCATGCTTTTTTCCTCGTATTCCAAAGGGTTTTCTGCGGACATTCTTCGTATATGTATCCGCTTTGGGGCACACAGACCCATGTTACGATACATATACCATATATTCTACTCTGCTGCCCCTTTTTTTGCAAGCAATGCAGCAAAAAAATCTATTTTACCACCTTGACAAAGAGCAGAAAGAGCGCTATACTACGCTTCGTGAACGGTGTTCACGTTGAGGAGGTGGTCACATGAATCCGATGGCAACGTCCAAGGAGGAGATCCTGAAAACGAGCCGGGTCCTCATC
>OLOR01003460.1_pt1 | contig 11047 bp, 9 predicted proteins | sample 1672521 | NCBI WGS metagenome assembly OLOR01 (sample SAMEA3136695, study PRJEB25190) | human gut metagenome | biome: human gut; feature: human-associated habitat; material: faeces | place: Austria | collected 2013
GGACATATCCGCATAATCCTTTGCACGAATGATTCTCATAACGAAAAAGCCTCCAAACGCTTATAAATCCTTATACTTTTCACGCAGCGCGAGCAGCTCGCTCTCCTGCACATACTCGGTCAGGCAGCCTACGCCGGTAACACTCTTGCCGCCTGTGATGTTGCCGAACCGCACACAATCCGCAAACGGATAGCCGTGGTACAGACCGTACATCAGTCCTGCAAGGAACGCATCGCCTGCACCGGTGGAATCCTTACAGGTGAATTCCGGAATATTGCGCAGCAGACGCGGCCTGCCGTCCTCGAGAATGAGACAGCCGTCCTTATCCAGCTTGACCAGCGGGTGCTCAAAATACTCAGCCAGCACGCGGAGCGCCTCCTCCGGCGTGTCCCTGCCGGTGATCTTGAGTGCTTCCTTGGTATTCGGCGTGTAGTAATCCGCCAGGCGCAGATAATCGCCGTATTTCTCAAAGCTCAGTTCATCATCCCATCCCATGTCGAAAATCAGAATGGTGCCTTCCTCGTGCAGCTTGCGATATACCGGCAAAAAGCCCTCCTGCATCTGCACCAGCTTCGCGCCCTTAGACATGGTATATACCCGCTCGAGCAGCTCGTCCGTGATGGCGGTCGGCTTGCAGTAGGTCGCAAATGTACGGTCGCCGGGCGTGAGCATGGCACTGGTGACATTCACCGGAATACCGGTCTCGCCCTCCGCCGCCAGATTGTACGGAGAAACGCCGTTCTGCTCAAACTGCGCGCGGGCAAAGCCGGAAAACAGATCGCTGCCGAGATAGGTCGCCAGACGGGTCGGAATGCCCAGCCGGGCAGCGTTTACTGCCGTACCCGGTGCACCGCCGCCGAGCAGCACGCGGAAATCCTGCGAAAAGATCTCCTCGCCCTCCTGCGGCACGCGCGGCATGCCGACATACATCAAATCCACATTGGTCACACCGACCGAAGCGAGAAACGACATGCGTCAGTCCCTCCAGTCCCCGATATACGGCGCGTTGAGCTTGATATACTCGTCGGTCAGCTTGCTTGCCAGCGAGTAAGAGCCGACCAGCGGGTGCATGGTCAGGCACTCGGTAATATCCTTTCTGGAGCGGTTGACGATACCGCGTGCCGCCAGACGTTCGTAATATTTTACGCGGCGGATCATTTCGAGGTTGCTCTCCGGAATGTTCTCGATATGGTGCGGCTTGCAGCCCTCGCGGGAGATATCGCAGGTAACCTCGATAATATCGGTCGGCTCGAGGCCCTCGATGGCATTGCCGTTCGGTGCGCACAGGATCATCGTGCCCATGCCGCCGGAGGCTGCAATCTCGATGAACTTGAGCGCAACGCCTGCGTAGCCGCCCGCGTCCTTGGAATACACATCAAACGTCCACGGCTTGTCGCGGTGAATACCAGTCTCATTGGCCATGTAGTTGTTCTCGCGGATGCCGTACCACTTCTCAAAGCACTTGAGACCCGCCTCAAAGTCGTTCTCGATGTCGATCTTGGACAGCTCCTCGGTCATGTGGCGGTTGATGTCGCAGATCATCTCGCCGCGCGTCTGCTTGGCGTTCAGAATGTTGGCAACCGCCTTTTCACGGTAGTAGAAGTAGTACAGATATTCATTCAGCACACAGCCGCGGTCCTCGAGCAGACGCTTCTCGAAAAAGCGCATATCAGTCTTGGCGTAAGCCTCGTCATTGGCGATCAGCTCGGGCATAATCTCCTTTCCGTCCACCTTGATGCTCTGGAAGTAGGACAGATGATTCAAACCGTAGCACTCGCCGTAAATGCGGGACGCATCCACACCGTACAGGTCGGCAAACTGGTGCAGCATGCCGCTCGGCGCGTCGCAGATACCGTAGGTGAAATCATATCCCATATCACGCAGCGCCTGTGAAACCACGCCCGCCGGATTGGTAAAGTTGAACACCTTGACGCCCGGCTTTGCCAGCTTCTTGATCAGCTCGCAGTACTCAGCCAGCGCCGGAATCGAGCGCATGGCGAACGAAACGCCGGCCGCACCTGTGGTCTCCTGACCGAGAATACCCAGATCAAGCGCCAGCCGTTCATCGCGCACGCGGGTCGCATCGCCGCCGACACGGATGGTCGTGATGACGTAATCCGCATCGGTTACCGCCTCCTCCGCACTGGAGGTCAGCGTGAACTTCATGGTCGGGCACAGCATGCGCGCAACGTGCGCCGCCAGACCGCCGTAGATGCGGAGCTTTTCCGGATCGTTATCCATAAATACCAGCTCGTCGATATGCAGCTCCTCCGCACGCTGTGCAATGCTCTTTGCGAGGAACATGGAGCGTACACCGCCGCCGCCGATTACCGTTAATTTCATAAAAATACCTCCTGTTATCGAATCAGATACCGTTTGCAGCTGGACCAGCCGATCATGCCCGAGGCAAATCCGGACAGACCGCACGGGAACAGCAGCACATACGGCAGAGAAAGCGGGAAAAACAGCACTGCAGGAATCAGCAGCAGCGCATTTACGCCCAGCCCCAACACAGTCATGCCGGGACGGAGCAGACACAGCAGCCACGCATTTTTCGCCGCTGCCGCAAACGGGATGTCCACCGCCGCCTGTACTGCCCAGAAATTCTGGAAAAACGCAGCCGTGACGCAGAGCAGCAGCATGCCCAGCAGCGCCGGGAAAAATCCGTCCGCCGTTACCAGCATCACGCCCATCCACAGCAGCGCAAGCTCGGCCAGTCCGCACATAAGATTGCGCACCGTATCCTGCCGCAGCGCCGCACGGAAATCGGTCCACACGTCGTTCGGCACATCACGCGCCATATTGACCGTGCAGCGCGCCATGGCGGCTCGAGCCGCACCGAAGGTCACGACCGGCAGACAGCACAGCAGAAACAGTACATTCAGCTTGACGAGCTGCCAGAACTCCCGCGCAAGGGTCTCTCCGACCCATGCAGCGCCGGTTTTTTCCGGTGCATCCTTGGCAACGCCCGGACCTTCCTTCAAATAGGATGGACGAAACACAGATTTTCCTCCTGTCAGAACGCGATCGCGCGTTCGGTCTGCTTATCGAACAAATGGATGCGGCTCATATCCACAGCCGCGGTGATGGTGTCGCCCGCATGAATCGGCTCACCGGACGGCGTACGCACGGTAACGGACGTACCGTCACAGGTGCAGTGCGCGTAAATTTCCGCGCCCATCAGCTCGGCAATATCCACATGCATGGTGAGCGTATGCGCCGCATTCTGCGTAAACTTTTCACCCGAGGTGTGCAGATTCTCCGGACGGATGCCGAACACGACCGTCTTTCCGACGTACTCACTCAGCGCATCGCTGCCCGCAAAGTGCAGGCTCTGGTCCGCAAAGGTCAGCTTGTAGCCGTCCGCATCGCGTCCCAGTTCGGCGTCCATGAAATTCATCTGCGGCGAGCCGATAAAGCCCGCTACGAACAGATTGCACGGATGGTCATACAGCGTCTGCGGTGTGTCCGCCTGCTGAATCTCGCCGCCCTTCATAACAACAATACGGTCGCCCATGGTCATGGCCTCGGTCTGGTCATGCGTAACGTAAACAAAGGTCGTATCCAGCTTCTGATGCAGCTTGATGATCTCGGTGCGCATCTGGGTGCGCAGCTTGGCATCCAGATTGGACAGCGGCTCATCGAGCAGGAATACCGCCGGGTCGCGCACCATCGCACGTCCGAGCGCGACACGCTGCCGCTGGCCGCCGGAAAGCTGCTTGGGCTTGCGGTTGAGCAGATGCTCGATGTCCAGCACCTTAGCCGCCTCGTGCACCTTGCGGTCGATCTCGTCCTTAGGTGTTTTTCGCAGCTTGAGCGCGAATGCCATGTTCTTGTAAACCGTCATATGCGGATAGAGCGCGTAGTTCTGGAAAACCATCGCGATATCGCGGTCCTTCGGCGCTACATCGTTCACCTTGCGGTCACCGATGTACATTTCGCCGTCCGAAATCTCCTCCAGACCCGCGATCATGCGCAGTGTGGTCGATTTGCCGCAGCCGGACGGTCCGACCAGTACGACGAACTCCTTATCCTTGATCTGCAGGTTCAGGTCGGAGATAACCTCGATATCACCGGGGTACACCTTCTTGATGTGATTCAAACTAATGCTTGCCATGTAATTTCACCTCGTTTATTCTTTGACCGAACCCGCGGTCAGGCTGGAAACGACCTGCTCCTGGAAGATCGCAAACACGATGATCGAAGGAATGACCGCAATGGTAACTGCGGCAAACAGCGCCGTGTAGTTAAAGCTGAACTGGCTGGTAAAGTAGCTGAGCGACAGCGGCAGCGTGCGGGCACTCTCGCTGCTGGTCAGGATCAGGGAGAACGTAAATTCGTTCCATGTATTGAGGAAGCACAGCACAGCTGCGCTCGTAAGACCGCCCTTGGCGCACGGCATCATGATCTGGAAGAACGTGCGCAGGAAGCCCGCACCGTCGATGTAGGCGGCCTCCTCAATGGCCTTGGGGATAGACTGGAAAGCGCCGCGCAGGATGAGCAGGCTCATCGGCATATTCAGTGCGGTGTTGACCAGAATCAGACCCGCCTTGGTATCATACAGACCTAGATTGTTGACCACGCTGTACACCGGCTGCAGCAGTGCCGTCATCGGGATGACGAGCGACAGGCTGAGCAGCATGTACAGCAGCTTATCGCACGGAAAGCGGAACCGCGCAAACGCGTAGCCTGCCATAGCGAAGACGAGCACATTGAGTACAGTCGCGCAGCAGGTGACGATCACGCTGTTGCCGAAGAACTTGAAGATCGGCGCCATATCCAGTGCGGATTTATAGCCGTCAAACCCGAAGTGCGTCGGCAGCGAAATGCCGTTCGACAGGATCTCCGCATTCGTCTTGAACGAGGACAGGATGACCCAGATGATCGGGAACAGCGCAACGACCACGCACAGCGCCATAAACAGATATTTGAGCACAAAGCACAGGCGTTCTCTGCCGGTCATTGCACCGAAGCTGGTTTTCATTTGTCGAACGCCTCCTTAGTAGTCTTCTTCGTTGACGCGCATCGCCTTGTTGATGAGCGTCATGCAAACGACACCCGCGATGACGATGCAAACGCCGATCGCATTCGAGTAGCCGTAGTTGTTTTCGTTCTTGTACACGCTGTACAGCATGAGCGGCAGGTTCATGGTAGTCGAGCCGGGGCCGCCCTTGGTGGTGATGTAGATCAGGTCGAACATCTGCAGCATATAGGTTGCCGCCATGACCATGGTCGTGCCGATGATCTTGCGCAGCAGCGGCAGCACAACGAACATATCGGTCTGGAACGAGGTCGCACCGTCCACACGGGCCGCTTCGAGCACCGAATCGTCAATGGTCAGCGCCTCGGCGAGCACGAGCGTCGTGGTGTAGCCTGCAAACAGCAGCCACGTCATGGTGACGGACGGGAACGCCGTTGTGGTATCCATCAGCCAGTTATGCGTCAGGCTTTCCAGGCCAACAGCCTTGAGGATGGAATTGACCACGCCGTACTGCGGGTTGAAAATATTGAGGAAGATCATGCCCATTGCGGCGTTGGAGATGATATTCGGGATCATGTATGCCGTACGGACAAATTTCCAGCCGCGCGGCTTTTTGTACAGCACAAGCGCCAGGATAACGCCGATGGAGACATGAATAATACAGTGGATCAGAATCCAGACGACCGTGTGGCCGCATGCCTGCCGGAAGGTCGCATCGCTGAACAGCTGTGTATAGTTCTGCAGACCGATGAATGTCATCGAGTCGCCCGTCAGCCGGTAATCAAACAGCGAGGAAACAAACACGATCACCAGCGGAACAGCATAGATCAGCAGGAACAATGCGACAGCCGGAAGCAGGAACACCGGCAGCCAGCCCTTTTTACGTTTCATAAAGCGGTTTCCTTTCTTGTTGAGGAGAAAAACAGGGACCCGTTTTTTGACGGGTCCCTGCGGTAAACAGTTTACTGATTCTTCGCTGCAGCGTCCGTCAGCGTCTGGCAGAAGCCCTTTGCGTCCAGCTCACCCGAAGCGAGCAGCGGGAGCTGCTGGCTCATAACGTCGAGCAGGTTGGCGTACATCGTAGCCTGCAGAGTATCCGAGCGCTTTTCGCCCTCAGTGGTTGCAAGGTCAAGGAACTCAGCAAGCAGCGGATACTTGTCCTTTGCGGTGTCGGTCAGCTCTACCGTGTTGGAGGCCGGAACCATGCCCTGCATCTCCATTGCGGTCTGCTGTGCCTCAGCCGAGGTAAAGAACTTGACCATCTCAATGGCAGCCTCTTCTACCTTCGGGTCGTCCTGCTTGGTAACGATGTAGCCCTGAATCGGTGCATCGTATACGAAGTTGCCCGGGAACAGCGCTACGCCGACCTTATCAGCGAAGCCTTCCTCTGTCATGGAGGTATCAGAGAAATCACCGATCATCCACGGGCCGTTTGCCAGCATTGCGGTCTGGCCGGACAGGAAGTTGTTTGCAGCATTCTCATACTTGCCGCCGATTGCATCCTGCGTGGTGTAGTTCTGGTACATTTTCTGGATCTTCTCGGCTGCTGCGATCATTTCCGGCGTGTTGTAGTCGGTCGGGTTCATGGTGTTCATGAACTCCAGGCCTGCGTCGGACTCAGTGCCGACCATAGCGCCCATCCACAGCTGGGTTACCCACGCAGAATCTGCGGTATCCATGGACAGCGGGGTGATGCCGGCTGCCTTCAGCTTGTCGCACTGCTGGAAGAACTCGTCCCAGGTCTTAGCCGGCTCGGTGATGCCTGCCTGCTTAAACAGGTCCTTGTTGTAGAAGTAACCGATAACCTGGCCTTCCATCGAGGAAGCGTAAATCTTGCCGTCGCGGCTGTTGGTAGCCAGCGCGGTATCCGAATACAGTGCCTTCCAGTCTGCATCGGAATTTACCGCATCGGTCAACCGCCAGATCCTTGGCAACGACCATATCAAGCAGATTGTAGCCGCCGCCGTAAATAACCGGCGGGAGATCGCCCGTGCCAAGCTGTACCTTGATCTTGTCGATGTAGTTCTGGTCGCCCGGAACGTCTTCCTTCTTGATCTCGTACTTGCCTGCGTACTTCTCATTGAATTCCTTAATCAGTTCATCGCATACCGGAGCGGACGTATTCGTGCCGCACTGGGCTGTCGGATAGTTGATGGTGATCACACCGGAGTTGTCACCGCTCTGTGCAGAATCATCCTTCTTGCTGCCGCAGCCGGTCAGTGCACCTGTCAGCAGCGCGCCTGCCATCAGCAGGGAGAGGATACGCTTTGTTTTCATGTGGGGTTCCTCCTCTTTCTCTCCGTGCGGCATTTGTCTCATTCAAATACCGCTCTGTGTTTTGTTGTATTCATTATACCCGAGGAACAGTCTGCCCTCAATGCAGTAAACCGGTCAAAACATATGACGATTTTGCTTTTCGTTCACACGCTCTGCACTCCTCTTTGAAAACATAGGATTATTTTGCGCCAAAACAGGATATTTTTTTCTAATGTCGCTTCTCCCCCTCCGGATGGTACACAAAGCGGTCGAATTGTGGTATATTTATGGTAACTCCGCAGCTCTATTATATGGTGCTGCCCTTGTATAGTTCGCAGAAGCTCCCGTGAGGTGTATTGTATGGCAAAACGCAAGATCTCTCTTATCGGGCTGGTCGTTGTGATGATATGTGTTCTGGTATTCGCACCTGTTGTCACCGCCGGCATCTATTTTATCCATACCGTATCCGGTCAGCTGCAGCATACCGCCAGCGAGACGGTTTCCATGTATCTGAACGAATTCACCGACCGCACCGACCGCATGATGGAGACCCTGCGGGATGGTGTGTACTACCTGACCTCAGACAGTGCCGCCCAGCAGATGATGAGCAGCAGCAAACCGCTCACCCAGATCCAGATTCTCCAGCTGGAGCAGAATTTCAGCCGTGCATTCTCGCTCGGCGATTCGCTCAACCCCGATGTGGTCAGCGCCATCTACCTGATCAAAAACGACCAATATGTGCCGGTCTACGGCGGCAACTACTATTTGAATACCTCGTGGCGCGTCCGGCAGATGTACCAGACGCACGAGGACTGCAACTCCGCACGCACGCTGTACACGCACTACGCCATCATTGGATACGCATATATGATCGTCGATTTTGTTGACCTCAACACCATGCAGCCGCTTGGCAAAATCATCGTGGAGCTGAACATCGACAAGCTGCTCTCCACGCTGTCGCTGAACCAGCTTTACCCTTCCACTGTCGTCATTTTCAGCGGTGCTCAGGGCAAACGCATCGGCTCTCTACAGACCGACCTGTTCCGTGAGAACGAGGATATGAACAAGTGGTATCATGCGTCCAGCTCACTCCGAAAAAGCCGTGAGCGCGTTGACATCTATATTCCAAACGCCGAAATCCTCGCCGGTGTGCGCCAGAGTACGCGTGTGTATTTTCTCGTCTGTGCTGCCATCCTGATCCTGGCTCTGCTGCTGGCTGCCACCTGTCTCATCCTGCTGCTGCGTCCTCTGCGGCAGATGCTGCACACCATCGGCAGTATCGGCAGCGGTGATTTTTCCGTGCGCATGGATGAAACGCCCTACACCGAAACGACCGCTATCTCGCATGCCTTCAACGACATGGCCGACCGGCTGGACACCCTGTTTCAGGAGGTCTATCAGCGCGGTCTGCTGCTGCGTGACGCAGAGATTCATCAGCTGGAGAGCCAGATTCAGCCGCACTTCATCTTTAATATTCTTGAACTGATCAATGTCCGCTGCATGGTAGCCGGTCAGCCGGCCATCTGCACCACGGTGCAGAATCTGGCGCAGCTGCTGCGGGCAAGCGTTGTCAACCATGGCAAGCAGATTATCACCCTGCAGGAGGAGCTGGATTCGGTAAAATACTATCTTGCCCTGCAAAAGGAACGCTTTGAGGAAAAGCTGCAGTATACCGTCGATGTGGAGGACGACAAGCTGCTCGGCTGCTACCTGCCTAAGCTGACCATTCAGCCGCTGATAGAAAACAGTATCGTACACGGACTCGAACCCAAGCGTCACGGCGGCTGGGTGCGCGTCAGCATCTGGGAGGAGGAGGACGCCGTGTACATCCGCGTGCACGATGACGGCGTAGGCTTTGACCCGTCCGCCATCCCCCAGCCCGGCAGCGATGACAAGCACCACACACATGTTGCACTGCACAACATCGAGCGCCGTTTTCAGCTGCTGTACGGCGAGCCCTACGGCATGTCGATCAAATCCGAACCCGGACACGGCACGAGCATCGTGCTGACGCTCCCCATCATCACTGCACCGCCCGAAAAGGAGAAAGACCTATGCTGAAAGTTATGATCGTTGACAATGAATCCGCCATCCGCAAGGGTCTGGTACACTGCATCCACTGGGGCGACCTCGGCTGTGAGATTGCCGCACAGGCAGACGACGGCATGATGGCGCTCGAGCAGATTCCGGTCATTCAGCCGAATATCGTTATCAGCGATATCCGCATGCCCGGTATGGACGGTCTTGAGCTTGCCGAAATCATCGCCCGCGACCATCCCGGCATCAAAGTCATCATTTTGACCGGCTATCCGGATTTTGCCTACGCGCAGCGTGCCATCCAGTATCATGTGGTGGATTTTGTACTCAAGCCGATGACTGTAGCAAACCTGACCAATGCCATCGAAAAAGCCAAGGCCGCCATAGCGGAAGACCGCAGCAGTCAGGACCTGCAGGAGAAGCTCTCCACGACCTCGGCGCGCAACATAGAGCTGCAGCAGAGCATGCTGCTGCATGACCTCATCCACCGTGTTGCATGCTCGCAGCTGTATGTGCTCAACCGCCTGGCTCAGCTGAAAATGGACCTGCGCAGCTATTTTGTACTCAAGCTGCATATTACCTCGCTGTCCGAGGAAGCGCTGACCGAGGAAGAATACAACGAGTATCTCAATCAGTCGCAGGAGATTCTGTCCGACTGTCTATCCTCCTACCAGCATTACTACATTGCCCGCGGCACGCAGGACTGCTTTGTGGTCATCTGTGCCGCCGGGGAAGCGCCCATTACCGCATTATGCAGGGAAGCGGTGAATATTGTCGGCAGTCTGGCACATTTTCTGCTGTTTATCGGTATTTCCAACTGCAATGACAATCCCATCTGTCTTGCCGACGCCGCCGATGAAGCCGCACAGGCGGTGCGCTTCACCGTCTTCACGCCCGACCATCCGGTGACGCACTTCGCTGAGCTCAGCTCGTTCCCGCAGCAGCTGACCGACGAAATCTTTGAAATGCTCTCTGCCCTTAAATCTGCGATGGAGCTGCGTAATCCCGCCGACACAGAGCAGCTGCTCGACTGCATTTTCGCCTATGCGGACAGCAACAAGCTGCCGCCGGATACCGTGCGCAATATCTGCGTATATATTCACCAGTTCGGCATGGAGCTGCAGTTTCCCGGAATGGCCGGACATTCGCTCGAGGGCGGCAGCATTTCCTCGCTCAAGCGCATTATGGAGACCAACTCCATCGCCGAGATGGAATCCTGCACCCGCGCACTCGTGCAGCAAACGCAGGACATGGCGCAGAGCAGCGCCGCCAGCGCAGACCATATCGTTTCCTCGGTACAGGCCTATATCAGCGCACACTACGGTGAGCAGCTTTCGCTCGACCAGCTTGCCCAGCAGTTCTATCTCAGCTCAAGCTATCTCTCGCGCCTGTTTAAGCGCGAGACCGGCACAACGCTGACAACTTATCTGCAGAACGTGCGCATCGAAGCCGCAAAAAATCTGCTGCGCACTACGGCGCTCAAAAGCTATGAAGTTGCCGAGCGGGTCGGCATTAACGATCCCGTGTATTTCTCACGCATATTTAAGAAGATCACCGGTCTCAAGCCGAAGGATTACCGTCACAGCGTGCAGAACGAATCATCCGTATAAACGGAAAGAAGCGAAAACCGCTCCGGCACGCATCCCATCAGAACCTTTTCCGCAATTCTCAAAATGATCTGCGTGCCAGCAAATCGGTTGCATTTTCCGCACCTTTACTGTATAATATATAATCAAATATATTTAATTATCAGTAAAATTCATGGCAATACCG
>OLOR01003463.1_pt1 | contig 11041 bp, 9 predicted proteins | sample 1672521 | NCBI WGS metagenome assembly OLOR01 (sample SAMEA3136695, study PRJEB25190) | human gut metagenome | biome: human gut; feature: human-associated habitat; material: faeces | place: Austria | collected 2013
AAGATGGTTCCACAGGAATCACAGGCAGAAGAGCAGCCAGTATTTGATTACTTAGTAGCTAACGTTGGTAAGAAAGACAGCGGATTCGCTGATAATACACCTAAGGGAAGCCAGTTCAACCAGCCACTCCTTGAGTTCTCAGGATCATGTGCAGGTTGTGCAGAGACATCTTATGCAAGACTTGTTACACAGCTCTTTGGTGAGCAGATGTACATTTCTAATGCAACAGGATGTTCATCAATCTGGGGTAATCCTGCAGCTACTTCACCATATACAGTAAACAAAGACTCTAAGAAGGGTCCGGCTTGGTCTAACTCATTATTTGAGGATAACGCAGAGCACGGTTTAGGTATGTATGTTGGTCAGAAGTACGTTCGTGAAATGGCTATTGAGTCTGCTAAGGCTTGTGCAGAGTCTGATAAGGCTAGTGCAGAATTAAAAGCAGCATTTGATAAGTTCGTAGAGACAAAAGAAGATACAAAAGCAAATACACCTGCAACAGCAGCATTGGTAGCTGAACTTGAAAAAGCAGCAGCTGCTGGTTGTCCTGATGCTAAGGCAGCACTTGATAAGAAAGATTTCCTTTCTAAGAAGTCTGTATGGATCTTCGGTGGTGACGGTTGGGCTTACGATATCGGTTTCGGTGGTCTTGATCATGTACTTGCATCCGGCGAAAATGTAAATGTAATGGTATTCGATACAGAAATGTATTCTAATACAGGTGGACAGGCATCTAAGGCTTCTAACATCGGTGAAGTTTGTCAGTTTGCAGCAGCCGGTAAAGAAGTTGGTAAGAAGAGCCTTGCAGAGATCGCTATGAGCTACGGATATGTATACGTAGCACAGATCGCTCTTGGTGCTAACCCTGCTCAGGCAGTTAAGGTAATTGCAGAAGCAGAAGCTTATCCGGGACCATCATTGATCATCGGTTATGCTCCTTGTGAATTACACGGTATTGCTAAGGGTGGTATGAACCACTGCCAGGATGAGATGAAGAAAGCTGTTAAGGCTGGTTACTGGAACCTCTTCTCATTCAACCCTGCAAACAAAGCAGATGGTAAGAACCCATTCACATTCACATCTGAGAAGGGTGTAAACTTCGATGATTATCAGGCATTCCTTAACAATGAAGCACGTTATACACGTCTTGTTAAGCCATTCCCTGAGCGTGCTGATAAGCTCTTCAAGAAGTCTGAAGAAGCAGCTAAGGCTCGTTATGATCACTTACAGAAGTTAGTTGAGCTTTATAAATAAGATATGTCATTGATCATAAAAGCAGAATGAGAGCATTGTATATGAACTCATTCTGTATGATCAGACAGTTTTCATTATACTGTTTCGATGAGTAAAAAACTCCTCAAAACACTTACTATATGGCAGGTACTGAGATTTCGGTATCCGATCATCGTAAGATGTTTTGAGGAGTTTTTGGTTTTCAAGATGAATTGGTGAGCAAAATTTTATGAAACGGAAAGAGAAATTTTGTAAGAGCAGCTTTGCGAGAGATTATGAATTTTATGCAGGAGAGTATGCTTTCTTAGTTTACGGATTCAAGAGAGCATAACCGGCTTTTGATGGTATTCATCGCTCACAGGGCAACTTAAAACACGACTTTGCACGCGTTGATAGAGATTAGAAGCAAAAAGATCTTTTTCATAAAGTGCGCAGGCTGCTTGCAGCAAAGAAGGATCTGACGATTCGTAAAAATTACAGATCTGTGAAACTCCGTCAGCAGGTTTTGTAATGATAGGAATCTTTGTCTCCTGTCGCAGACAGGAACTTTTGGCTTTCGAAAAACCAAGAAGTCGTGCATACGGCACAAAAGGAATCGTATTTTGTACTGTAAAAGAAAGATCATTTTGCTTTATATCGAGGAGCAGATGAAGCAGTACGCGACTGATCCGCGTATAAGTATATTGTTTTGTCTTGATCTTTTCGATAAATGAACGATAGTCTGTATAAGAAGAAAGTTCTTTTTTGATCCGAAAGAAAAGTTCATCTGACAGGTCTAAAATGTCTTTGTCTGCATCTGTTAAATGACAAAGCCTGTAATATAAAAGATCAGAAAAATCATTTTCAGTAATTGGAAAACGGTTGTTTTTTTTCTGCAAAAGCTGATAAACAGATGCAGGAAGGTAGGATTGCACCTGTGTCAGAGTGTGTGGATCAAAAAAGTTTTGCCGAATGGCACTGGCAGAAGCCAGGTGCATTTGTGCATTCAGATCGGTGTTATGATATCCTGCATCTGATCTTTTGATCGTAACCGGTTTTAGCGGGCTGTTACAGGTTTGAATTGCTTTTAAATATTCAATTGCAAGAATGTTATTGGGATCATCTAAAATAGAAGCATATTCATTTAAGAAATCTGACGTCTGTGTGGTGTCGGGATTGGAAGTCTTATAACAATCAAGAAAAGCTTTTTTTCGTGCAAGAGGAAAAGAAAATCCTTTTGCGGTATAAGAAGTGATGGTCTGATAAAAATCTTTTGGCGGGTGCTGCATAAAAGTTGCAATATCTTGTAATTTTAACAGATCACCGCATTCGCTTCCAAAACAAAGCGTATCGACGAAACCTAATGAATTTAAAAGACTGACTCCGGCAAGAGCAAAAGTTTCAGCACTTGAAGAAGCATAAACAACAGGCATTTCGAATACAAGGTCTGCCTGGTTTAAGAGTGCCATTTTAGTACGCAGATATTTATCTGTCCATGCAGGCGTTCCTCTTTGGACAAAGTCACCACTCATGACAATGACGACACAGTCTGCATTTGTCAGTTCTTTTGCTTTTTGGATCTGATATAGATGCCCATTATGAAAAGGGTTGTATTCTGCAATAATGCCAAGCGTTTTCATGTTTTGCTCCTTTTCTTGGTAAGTGGTTATTTGTATAAAATATATTTCAATCAGGATATGTAGTCATTTTTGTGAGTTTAAAGCAAGCTTTCTTGCGTTTCGAATTCATAAGTTAAAAATAAGTTTTCTTGTGTTTCGAATTTATGATAACATAGATTTTTGCATTCATACAAGCAGGAATTTCGGAAACAGCAAAACAGAATGCCGTTAATTCCTGATAAGTTTTCCTTGCAGATCAATATGGGAACGGTTATTTTAAGCCTGATCATGACAATCGGTGGTGGCATGACCGGCAAGTTTGGATATAAGGGAGCAGATGAAGCGGTTGTCCAGGTAGCAATCATGATCCTTGTTGGTATGTATTCCATCTATGCAGCAAAAACATCGGAATATAACAGTGACCGCAAGCTTGAGCAGATGACATAGGCACAGGAAAAGACAGAAAATTTATTGCAAAGTGTATCTTCCATGTCAGAACAGGAAGAGAACAGCAGTGTTTTGAACCAGATCACAGACCGTATGCAGGATCTGCTCAAAGTGGCAAAGCAGGAAGTTTAATTCGAAAAGAGCTAATTCGAAAAGAGCTAATTCGAAAAGATGTAACGGATTGACGCATTTTACTAGACAAAAAAAACGGAATCAAGTATACTTGATAATGTGTGTAACAAAGCCTAATAACTCTTTTGAGCTATTTCGAATTATTTACAATAGAAAAGAAAGCAAGCCATTATGGCGGAAAGAGGTTCATTATGAAAATACTTGTTGTTAATTGTGGAAGTTCGTCATTGAAGTTTCAGCTGATTGATTCTGAAACAGAGCAGGTAAGTGCTTCCGGCTTATGTGAAAGAATTGGTCTGGATGGAAGTATTACATATAAAAAGAATGGTGAAAAATATCAGGAAACAATAGATCTTCCTAATCATGGCGTTGCATTAAAGAAAGTATTAGACAGTCTTTTGGATGAAAAGATCGGTGTGATCAAATCCTTAAAAGAAATTGATGCTGTAGGTCATCGTCTGGTACATGGTGGAGAGAAGTTTTCTTCTTCCGTTGTGATCACAGAAGAGGTGATCAAAGAAATTGAAACATGTAATGATCTTGCACCTTTGCATAATCCTGCCAATATTCTGGGTGTTCGTGCCTGTCAGGAAGTTATGCCGGGTGTACCGAATGTAGCGGTTTTTGATACGGCATTTCATCAGACAATGCCAAAGAAGGCATACCTGTATGGTCTTCCAAAAGAATATTATGAGAAATATGGTGTTCGTCGTTATGGTTTCCATGGAACAAGTCACAGTTTCGTATCAAAACGTCTTGCTGAGATTGCCGGTTTAGACATCAATCATTCTAAGATGATCATTTGTCATATCGGAAGCGGTGCAAGTATTTCTGCTGTTAAAGATGGTAAAAGTATTGATACGAGCATGGGTATGACTCCACTCGAAGGTCTGATGATGGGAACACGTTCCGGTGATATCGATCCGGCTATCATTGAATATATTTGCAAGAAAGAAAATATTTCCGTAGAAGAGATGACAATGATCCTGAACAAAAAATCAGGTGCGTTAGGTTTATCCGGTATATCAAATGATTATCGTGATCTGATTGAAGCCAGAAATAGCGGAAATGAAGATGCCAAGAATGCGATCGAAGTAATGGTATATCGTGTGATCAAATATATCGGTGCATATTATGTAGCTTTAGGTGGAGCTGATGCGATTGCCCTGACTGCTGGAGCAGGCGAAAATAATGCAGAGATCCGTGCAATGATCATGAGTGGTCTTTCTGCACTGGGCGTTGTTATGGATGAAAAAGCAAATGCTGTTCGCGGTGTAGAAGAACTTTTGACAAAACCGGAAAGTAAGATTCCTGTTTATGTGATCCCTACAAATGAAGAGCTTGCAATTGCCCGCGAGACAGCACGTTTAACAAAGTAGAAAAAGCAGATGAATTGCTCAGATAAGGTCTGTGAAATAATGATTCCTTGCCGAAATCGGAATGAAAGCGAGAAATTTGTAAAAAGATATTGACAAAATTTGCACATATTGATATAATCGAAAAAGTGTTGTAAAGCGAGTAAAAATCAGGAGGTGGAATAGAATGTCTATTTGTCCAAAAAATAAATCTTCAAAATCAAGAAGAGACAAGAGAAGAGCTAATTGGAAAATGTCTGCACCAAACTTAGTTAAGTGTAGCAAGTGTGGAGCATTAATGATGTCTCACAGAGTATGTAAATCATGCGGTTCTTATAATAAGAAAGAAATTCTTGCAGACGCAGAATAGTCCGAAATTAAGAATTAGGATAAAATTTAAAATGAAAGCTGTCACTATAGCAATATAGTGGCAGCTTTTTTGTGGAATAGGAAATTGCTCGTACAGTAGTGGTACACATAGCAAAGCGCTGGCTTTGCACTTTTTCATGGAATAGGAAACTGCTCGTACAGTGGTGGTACACATAGCAAAGTGCTGGCTTTGCACTTTTTCATCTTGCATCAAATGATGATTTACGAATATTAAAATAGAAGTTCACAATTTGGTGACAAATATATGCTATTGTTTGTAACAGAGTGTCTAATGAGACAAAATCAAAATGCAGGAGGAAGTTAAAAGTGATTGAAGTAAAAGATCTTGTAAAAAGATATGGAAATCATGCAGCGGTAGATCATCTGTCTTTTACAGTAGATACCGGAAAAGTAGTCGGTTTCTTAGGACCAAATGGTGCAGGAAAATCCACTACGATGAATATGATTACAGGGTATATAGCACCTACAGAAGGAACGGTTCTGATTGATGGAATCGATATGTCGCAAGAGCCGGAGAAAGCGAAAGAGAACATAGGATATTTGCCGGAAATTCCTCCGTTATATCAGGATTTACGAGTCAGAGAATATTTACAGTTTGTAGCAGAGTTAAAGAAACTGCCTAAAAAAGAAAGAAACCTGGCTGTCTATAATACAATGAAAGAAACAAAGACAAAGGATGTATCAGAACGTCTGATCCGTCATTTGTCGAAAGGATATAAGCAAAGAGTAGGGCTTGCTGCTGCAATGCTCGGATCACCGGACATTCTGATCCTTGATGAACCGACAGTAGGACTTGATCCAAGCCAGATCATTGAAATTCGTGAGTTGATCCGTGAATTGAGTAAATCGCATACAATTTTATTAAGTTCACATATTATGCAGGAAATATCTGCGGTGTGTGATGAGATCATTATTATTAACAAAGGGAAAATGATTGCTTGCGATACACCGGACAATCTGACAAAAGCGATGATGCAGTCTAGAGGAATCCATCTTGTGATCAGGGGAGAGCGTGCTAAGATCAAAGAAGCTCTCAATAAGATTACAGAAATCGGAAAAGTACAATATGATGAAACCGCAGAAGATGGGGCAATTGGTATGACTGTTTATACAGAAAGAGATCAGGATATTCGAGAAAAGATTTTTTATGCTATGGCAGAATTTGATTGTCCGATCTTGGAAATGCATCTGTTAGAAACTTCTCTTGAAGATGCATTCTTAGCATTAACACAGAAGGAGGGTCAATAAATGTTAGCAATCTATAAGAAAGAATTAAGACAATATTTTAGTTCTATGATCGGATTTGTCTTTTTAGCATTTTTCCTTGTGATCATAGGAATTTATACATGGGCATATAATCTGTCCGGAGGCATTGGTAATTTTGAAGAAACATTGGGAAGTATTTCCTTCTTATTTGTAATTTTGATCCCGATTTTGACAATGCGAATTGTAGCAGAAGAGAATCATCAGAAAACGAACCAGCTTTTATATACAGCTCCGGTATCTATTACAAAGATCATTCTTGGTAAATTCTTTGCAGTCGTTTCTCTTTTTGGTATTGGAATTTTAGTGATCTGTCTGTACCCGTTGATCTTAAATATGTATGGTACGGATGTCCGTTTATCTCTGGCATATAGCAGTATCATTGGATTTTTCTTACTGGGAACGGCATGTATTGCAATCGGTATGTTTATTTCTTCTTTGACAGAGAGCCAGGTTATTGCAGCAGTAGGTTCTTTTATTACTTTGCTTTTAATGTATCTGTTAAGTAATCTGACAAGTCTGATTCCTACTGATGCATTGACACAGTGTGGATTGACCGCTATTATCTGGCTTGCGATTGCTGCAATCACATACAGTCTGATGCACAATCCGACCGTATCTGTTTTGCTTGGCGTGATCGGAGAAGCTGTGATCTGGATCTTATATTTTGTGAAATCTTCATTGTATGAAAGCCTATTAAATAATATTTTAAATGTGTTGGCAATCTCAACAAAATTCGATGATTTTTCACTTGGTATTTTGAATTATGATACGATCGTATATTACTTAAGTTTTACATTTGTCTTTGTATTCTTAACGATTCAGACAATTAAGAAGAAGAGATTTTCATAAGCCGGTTGGAATGTAGTAAAAATGAATCAATCAGAAAAAGATAGGTTTGGAGGTTCGTATGAGCGAAGAAAAAAAAGAAAAAAATCTGGATATTGCTGCGTCAAAAGAAAGCAATGAAACAGAACAGAAAATAGATGCTGTTGCAACAGAAAGTAACAACGTAGAAAAAGAGCAGGAAAAGAAAACGAAAAAGAAATTCAATTTCAAAAAGGTATTTGATAATATCAAACGATCTTTTACAAATAAACAATTCCGTTCCGGTGCATACAGTTCTGTATTGACGGTACTTGTGATCGCAATTGTTGTTGTTGTCAATCTGGTATTTGGTAAGCTGGATCTGTCAACCGATCTTAGTTCCGGTAGTTACTTTACCTTATCAAAGACTACTAAAAAGATCTTAAAACAGGTCGATTCGGATATTACAATCTATTATATGGTGCAGGATGGTTCCGAACAGGATTATATCAGCAATGCATTGAAGCAGCATAATAAGGTTTCAAAACATGTTAAGGTCAAAAGGATCGATCCGGTAGTTAATCCGGGATTTGCAAAGAAGCAGGGCATTGATGACGAGATTTCTTCAAATGATGTTATTGTTGTAAATAACAAAACAAAGAGTGCGAAATACATTTCTAATGAAGATATGTATATTGAGAGCAACAGTATGTATTCTTCAGGTTCATCATCTACCTCTCTCGATGTAGAAGGTCAGGTGACAGCCGCCATTCAAAATGTAATATCAGATTCTTCCACAAAGATGTATGTCTTGACAAAGCATTCCGAAACAGAGCTTGGTGATACATTAAAATCTGCATTAGAAAAGATGAATTATGAAATCTCTGATCTGGAATTGGCAACCAAAGATAGTGTGCCTTCGGATTGTGATGTATCAATGGTCCGACAACGGATATTACAACAGAAGAGAAAGATAAAATTCTTGATTATCTGAAGAATGGCGGCTCGGCTATCATTAATGTCGGTTATACAACAGAAAAGATGACGAACTTTAAAGAAATACTTGCTTATTATGGTGTCAATGTTACATCAGGAATTATCTGTGAAGGTACCGGAAATTATGCAACATATCCTAATTATATTGTGCCTTCTGTGGGAAGTGACAGTTCATTGCTATCAGATCTTTCTGGGTATATTATCTTCCCTGATGCAGCAGGATTGTCGAAAGCTTCGAGCAATTCTGTTCGCAGTACCGTTAAGATCACAGATCTGTTAGATACATCAGACAGTTCATTTATTAAAGTAGATCCTTCTTCCGGTAGTGCAAGTAAAGAAGATGGTGATGTGGATGGTCCGTTTTCTGTTGGTTATTCGATTACAGAGACTGTTGACAAAAAAGAAACAAACTTGTTGGTATTTGCCTCTTCGGGAGCATTTTCAGAATCATTTACACAGACAACACAGCTTGCAAATGCAACGGTATTTAAGAAAGCGGCAAGTTCTTTGTCAAAGTCAGATGTAAAAGAAGCATCCATTGATAAGAAAAATCTTTCTTATTCTTATGTATCACTGACATCCGGTACGCAGCTTTTATGGGCAGCAATCATTATTGTGATCATTCCGGGAGGACTTTTGATATGTGGTTTCCTGATCTGGTTCTTTAGAAGAAGAAAATAACAGCCGGAAATATTGTATTTTCTATTAAATACATGATATAGAAATGGAGAGAATTATGACAAAGCAGAAAAAACAGACAATTACCATACTTGTTCTTTTGCTTCTCCTGATCCTGTTAGGCGGTGCGTATCTTTTTGCTGGCAATTATCAGAAATCAAAAGAAAAGAAAGAGAGCAGTGCAACAAAAAGTGTATCATTATACAAATTCAAAGAAAATGATATTACGAAATTGCATTATAAGAACAGCAATGCAAATATTACATTTGTAAAAGAAAAGAATACCTGGAAAATGGAAAATGACAAGGATTTTCCGGTTGACCAGAGTAAAGTCAAAACAATGGTCAGTGACATGGCAGCCGTGACGGCATCCAGACAAATTACAAAAGATTGTAATGATCTGTCAGAATATGCACTGGATTCTCCGTCACTGGTCATAGAATTAACAGATAAGAATGGAAAGACAGAGTCGATTTCTTATGGCCTGGAATCCGCAGCAGCCGAAGGCTGTTATGCTTATACCGGTGATAATGCCAAAGAAGTATATGTGGTGCCATCGAATGTGACAGATGACTTTTCTTATACACAGGCACAGCTTATGACATTGCCGGATACACCGGATATTTCGGCACAGTACGTTACATCCTATGAAGTTGATAAGAAAAAAGGAACGAACTTTTTAGCAACTTATGATAATAAGAAAGCCAAATATAAAGATATCTATGGATGGGATATTACAAAAGCATATGATCAGACCGTTGCCGGTGATGAGGATGGACTACAAACTGTATTTTCCGCTCTTTCCGGTTTAGAATATACAGAGGGTGTTGTGTACCATGCAACAAAAAAAGAAGAAAAACAATATGGTATCAGCAATCCTAAGTATACATTGAATGTCAGATATTATACTGTAAAAGATACGGACGATGACAGTTCTGACAGTACAGAAATTGCCGAAAAAGATAAAACATATCATACATTTAAACTTTTAGTTGGTAATCTGGATGATACACAGCAAAATTATTATGTTCAGCCATCCGGCAGTAACGGTATCTATCTGGTGTCAGCAGACACGATTGCATCGATTGCGGAGTTTGGAGTATTTAGCTGTGTTTATAAGACACCGTGCCCGGCAAATACGGATTCACTAAAGAGTCTGACTTTGAATTATCAGGGTAAAAAGTATACGATGACATTGGATAAAGAAGAAAAACCAAGCACCTCTTCATCGAAAGAATATAACTATACATCCAAAGTCAATGGAAAGAAAGTGAGTGACAAAACATTCCGAAAAGCATATGAAGCATTAGGAAATATCACATATTCTGCTGCGATCAAGTCAAGTGTAAAGCCTTCATCGGATACACCGGTTGCAACTTTGCAATTTGCAGAAGATAATAAAAACTTTACGGTATCGTTCCTGCCATATGACGGATCAAACTTTTATCGTGTAAAAGTAAATGATGTATGTTTGTTTGTAGCCGATATGACAACTGTTGACAGCTGCTTAAAAGATTTAGCAGCCGTGAAATAAGAAATATAAAACGATTGTTCTTACAATGCTTTATGTATATTCGTAAAGTGTTGTAAGAACTTTTTTAATGATTTTTTTTGGTGAAATTATATTCGTGCAGGTGTTTTATGCAAGAAAATATAGTATAAAATGCACATTGTAAAATTAGTAAAAATGACGGATATTTTTTATGACAATCATAAAATGTTAAAATTGGAGCTTTTTTGGGAAAAAGTGCAACAAATCAAAAAGTGAATTTAGCAACATTGTCAATAGTATCTCCATAATGAAATTGCTATACTTTAGAAAAGCAACAATCTTTTACGCGTAATCTAAAATTCTTTAACCGAGATCTTTCTATTGGTTTCTTCGCCATCGGAAATAGGCTTTTATAGTGTGTGGTGTCACTATTTTTCCGATGGCTTCTTTTTATCTGTTGATATGATCCATTTCAAAAGGGAAGATGTTTTTACCGCTTTGAAAATATTTGTGTTGACGATCAGGAATTGAAATAGGGCTACCGCAATCCCATTGGCTTTAGACAATGGGGAGTTCACAAGTACAGGAGATAGTATGTATCGTATTTTTATAGTGGAAGATGATGAGACAATTGCAAAAATGGTGGCAAA
>OLOR01003466.1_pt1 | contig 11038 bp, 8 predicted proteins | sample 1672521 | NCBI WGS metagenome assembly OLOR01 (sample SAMEA3136695, study PRJEB25190) | human gut metagenome | biome: human gut; feature: human-associated habitat; material: faeces | place: Austria | collected 2013
GGAGCAGCAGGCGGGAGGAAGAAATCTGGGAAACTTTCCGCCGGGTTATTGCGGGCATCCGCGAGAATCCGGTGGATTTGTTATTTATAGCAGGAGATTTATTCCATCGTCAGCCGCTTTTACGAGAGTTAAAGGAAGTGAATTACCTGTTTTCCACCATCCCGGATACCAGGGTTTATCTGATGGCAGGGAATCATGATTATATTAAACCGGATTCCTTTTACAGGGATTTTAAATGGGCAGAGAATGTAGTATTTTTCAGAAATGAACATCTTACCTGTATCAAGGATGAGAAGCTGGATGTTTATGTATACGGGTTGAGCTATGAACACCAGGAAATCGAAGAACCCCTGTATGACGCTGCCAGGCCGGGAGAGGGAGAAGGACTGCATATCCTTCTGGCACACGGAGGAGATGCCTCACATATTCCCATGAATGTAAAGGGCCTGTCAGCAGCAGGATTTGACTACATTGCCATGGGCCATATCCATAAACCGGAGATCCTTCTGAGGGATAAAGCAGCCTATGCAGGAGCTCTGGAGCCCATTGACAGGAATGACCTGGGAGAACATGGATACATCGAAGGGCATCTGGAAAACGGGCGCCTGAAAACGAACTTTGTACCTTTTGCCTGCCGTTCCTATGAGCAGATCATTCTGATGCTCAGGGAAGGTTCCACCCAGGCATCCCTGGAGGATATGCTGCGGGCAGATCTGGCAAGCAGAGGAAGGATGAACATTTACCGGATTATTATCAAGGGAAACCGTGCTCCGGAGCTTCTGCTTCTGCCTGAGAAACTGAAATCCTTCGGCTATGTAACAGAAGTTCTGGATGAATCCAGGCCAGCCTACGATCTGGAGGAGATTCAGAAGAAATACAAAGGAACCCTGATCGGTGATTATATCAGTTATTTTCTCGAAAAGGACAGGAATCTGGTAGAAGAAAAGGCATTATATTACGGGCTTCAGGCATTGCTGGAGACAAGCAGGTGACAGACAGAATATGATAATCAGACGTTTAAATATCAGAAATTTCGGAAAGATCCACGATCGGACTTTAGAGTTTTCGCCGGGGATCAATGTACTCTACGGTGAGAATGAAAGCGGAAAGACTACAGTACATACCTTCATAAAGAGTATGCTTTTCGGTCTTTCCAGAATGCGGGGAAAAGCAGCCAGAAATGATGTATACAGCACCTATGAACCATGGGAGAATCCGGGAATGTACGGCGGGATCATGTGGTTTCAGAGCCAGGGACACAATTACCGGCTTACAAGGAATTTCCAGAAGGAGCATCTGATGGGGGAACTGCTGAATGAAGACAGCAAGGAACTGACAGATGTGGAGAAGGGAAGCCTGGAAGGAATACTGGGAAATGTAAGTGAGGCTATATATGATAATACAGTATCCGTGGCGCAGCTGAAAAGCGTTACAGGACAGGATCTGGTCCGTGAACTGCAGAATTATATGGCAAGTTATCAGGGAACAGGGGACAGTTCCATTGACCTGGGAAGGACAGCACAGATGCTGAAAATGTCCAGAAAGGGCTATCTGGTCCAGGAGGACAGAAGACAGAAAGAGATTGATGCCCAACAGCAGAAACTCATGGTGAATATTGATTATATCCAGGGTGAGATCCGGGATATCAGGGAAAAGCTTTCCAAGATAGATGAGCAGGAGGGATCCCTTCATATGCGCCCCGGTGATGAATCTGGTGCAGCACTTCTGGATCAGAGAGTAGCCAGGACCCGTGCCAAGAGAAATGGTTATGCTGCGGGAATGGTTGTGGCAGCTATAGCGGGGATCGTAGCATTGATCCTGGCAGCAGCGCTGGCAGACAGCATCAGGGTCAGCCTGGGAGTGGTGGCTGTTGCTGCGGCTGCGGTAGTTTTCTGCGGAATGCAGCAGCTGAAATATGCCAGGGAGCTGCAGAAGAGGATGAGGATGAAAGGCAGATGGCTGTCCAGACAGGAGAAGCTGAAATGGAACAGAGAGAGTCTTCAGCAGGATTATGATGAAAAAGAAACTGCATTGAAGAATCTGCAGGAAGAATACCGGGAATATGAAGATGGATCTTATTTTCCTTCCCAGAATGAGATTGAGATCCAGGCGCTGAATCTGGCCATGACTACCATAGATAGATTATCCCGTGACATCCATACGCAGGTAGGAGGAAGGCTTAGACAGAGGACGTCCCAGATCCTCAGTGAGATCACAGGAGGAAAATACCAGGAAGTGCTCATGGATGCAGATCTTCATATGACTGTGAATACAGGAGATCGGACAGTAGGACTGGAACGACTCAGCCGGGGAACTATGGAGCAGATTTATTTCGCTCTGCGTATGGCTGCCGGGGAACTTCTGTGCAGGGAGGAGAGTTTCCCTGTGATCCTGGATGATGTATTCGGGATGTATGATGAAGAGAGACTTACAGCAGTACTTCGCTGGTTATATAAAGAAGAGAAGCAGATCATTATCAGCACCTGCCATAAAAGAGAGATGGAGATCCTGGATAAAGAAGGGATTCCCTATCAGAAGATCTTATTATAAATGTTGTAGGACATAATAAAAATCCCCCGCCGATGGCGGAGGATTTTTATTTCTTATCAGTCAGGAAATCTGTCCGGACTATTTCTCATCATACTGAGCCATATAGTTGTTTACGCAGCGTTTGATCCTGTCTACCGGGTTCAGCAGGTGGCTGACAGACAGGTCATGGTTCAGTGTATCAATGATCAGGGCGATATATTTACTCATATCACAGGAAATGTAGTATTCTTTTGCAAGAAGCTCAGGGGACTGATAGATCAGGTTGGTGGTAAGCAGCTTATCGAATACGCCTGCTTTATGAGCTTCATCAAATTTCTCCAGACCGTCGGTGAAGAGGCCGAAGGTGGAGCAGATATAAATACGTCCTGCACCTCTCTCTTTCAGAAGAGAAGCAATCTTCAGAACAGTATCTCCGGAGGAGATCATGTCATCGATGAGGATCATATCTTTACCCTTAAGGTTCGGGCCGAGGAATTCATAGGCTGCGATTGGGTGGCGGCCGTTGATCCTCTTGGAATAATCCAGACGTTTATAGTACATACCCATATCTACACCAAGGATGTTGGCCAGGTAAATGGCACGGTTCATGCTTCCTTCATCCGGGCTGATGATCATGAAATGGTCATTATCAATATGAAGACCTTTTTCATGTTTCAGAAGAGCCTTGATAAACTGATAGGACGGCTGAACAGTCTCGAATCCATGGAGAGGAGTTGCGTTCTGTACACGGGAGTCATGAGCGTCGAAAGTGATAATGTTCTCCACCCCCATGCTTACCAGTTCCTGAAGTGCAGTTGCACAGTCCAGGGATTCCCTTCCGCTGCGGATGTTCTGGCGGCTCTCATACAGATAAGGCATGATAACGTTTACTCTGCGGGCCTTGCCTCCGATGGCGCCGATGACACGTTTCAGATCCTGAAAATGGTCATCCGGGGACATAAGGTTGGTGTACTGTCCGATATTATAAGTAAGGCTGTAGTTGCATACATCTACCATAAGATAAATATCATCACCGCGGACAGATTCCATGATCGTACACTTCGCCTCACCGGAACCGAAACGTGCTGTCTGTACAGGGATTCTGTAGGAGTCTCTCTGATAGCCCTCGAATGCAAAAGAATCAAGCTCTTCATGAGCGCGCTCCTTACGCCATTCTACCAGCCATTCATCGACCTTCTCTCCCAGATCTTTACAACTGATCAGCGGAATCAGACCAAGTCTGCCCACCGGAAGTGTAGTTAAATCTTTAGTAGTTGCCTGTGCCATGATTTATTTTCCTCCTAAAAATATTTTCTGTATCCTGATATCCTTTCCCTCCAGCTTCACCATCCGGTAATTGCTGGCAATCCGGGAAAAGGTTCTCTCGGAATAGGTATCCGAGAAGTTCTCCAGTTTCAGATTTGTAGATATGATGGTGGATTTTCTGCGCATAATACGTTCGTTTATACACAAAAACAACTGGGACGAAACAAAGCTGTTGGTAAGTTCAGTTCCCAGGTCATCAATGATCAGCAGATCGCTGTCAAACACAAATTCCTGTCCCTCTGTCTTGTCTCTGGAGAATTTCGAATCTGCCAGCAGATCAAACAGATCAAACGCGGAAAAGTACATAACGCAGTGTGCTGATTCCAGAAGCTCATGGGCGATACAGTGGGAAAGGAAAGTTTTACCCACGCCTGTATCTCCGTAGAGAAAGAGATTCTCGAAAGAACCATCGAAATTCCGGACAAAGCCTCTGGCAATATCATAAGCCCTTCTGGCTGTCTCTCTTTCGGTCAGCCCGGTGGCTTCGTTCTTCATTGTATCAGAATAGTAATCAAAAGAAAAGTGTTCAAAGTTTTCTTTTTTGAGAATTTCTTTTAAATTGGACTGTGTGTAGAGCAGTTCAATCTCTGCTTTTTTGAAACAGGTGCACTTCTGGCTGCCGATATAACCGGTATCCTGGCAGGCAGGACAGTCGTAGGGAAGTTCCAGATAATCCTCAGGATAAGAGTTGCAGACCAGCAGAGCATTCCGCTCCTGGGCCAGAAGGGAGATGGCTGCCTTCAGATCTTCCATGCTGGAAGACTCTCCCCCAAGGAGTGCCCGGGCTTTCTGTGCACTGAGGGAAGCCACTTCTTCATCGATCTCCCTGATCCGGGGGATTTTCTCGTAAATCTCCTGTGTGCGTTCTTCCAGGATCCGTCGGTTCTTGGACTGGGTCTTGCTGTATTCTCTCATGATGGTATCATACTGATAATTCTGTAAAGGCATGAGATGCCTCCTTTTCTATTATAAGTATCTCTCGGCTGCTGGTTCAGAAAATCCGGCTTTATTACTGATTCAGCAGTTTCTTCTCATATTCGTTAAAGTCGTACGTTCTCTGATGGAAGTTATTAAAACGGTTCTGGCTGGCTGCTTTCGGTGCCTGGTTTCGTCTGGTAGCTGCCTTCTCCAGCTTCTGTTTCTCGTGGGCGGCATCCAGCAGACGGATATCTGCCAGATTTCTTACATTTTTATTCTTCCATCCGGAAAGGATTTTATCCGCATACTGGAAACTGGGCTGTCCTGTGGAAAGAACGGTACGGCTACAGGCCTCCTGGATGATATCCATGGTAAAACCGTAATCCTTCAGCCAGGTATCCATCAGGGTCACTTCAGTATCCACAGGATTACGTCCGCTGATCCCCATTGCCTTCAGGATGGTGTAATAATCCTTCATGTAGCGGGAACTGGATTCCTTCGCCATGGCCACAGTGGTGATGCCCTCCTGCGCCCATGCCAGGGCAACTGTTTCTATGTAACGGAGACTCTTATGTCCCCGGCTGACGCTGTATTCGATCAGATACTCAATCAGGTCAGGGGAGAGCTTCAGTTCATCATAGAAAAACATGATCTTCTTCATCTCCCCCGGTGTGAGTGTCTTACCCAGGTACTGTTCCGCGATATAAAGAAGCTGTACGATCTCATCATTCTGCTTCAGTTCCTTCACCCGGTCCGGAGTAAGGGTGGAAGAAGCAGAAGTCCGTGAAGTCCGGGGTTGTGCAGCATTCACTGTCTCAGATGAAGGCGAATCGGACGGGGATAAAGGAGATGCAGATGAGGAAACAGGTGTGGATACAGAAGTCTGTTTCAGCGGCGGCATGTTCAGGGTGATATCCGCAATGTCTTCATTGCTCCTGTAACTCAGGGTCAGAAGCTTCTCTTTCTCCCAGTATTTCAGGGCACGGACAATATCTCTCTCTGTGCAGAAAAAGTGGTCTGCCATCTGCTCCAGACTGAAAGGAACAGAAACATCAGAAAGAAGCCTCAGAAGATAGATATAAACCTTTACAAATTCTCCGTTGGCTTCGGGCATATAGTTGTCTATGAAATTATTGTTCAGAACAGTTACTCCCTGACCGGAGGACTGCTGCAGGGTGATCATAGCCATGGATCCACACTCTCTTTCTAAAAAAGTGCATGCCCGCAGGCATGCGTTCGATCAGTTTATGATACCCTGAATTATAGCACAACCTTTTTTAAAAGAGAATAGGGGATTTTTTCCGTGGATTATTCCACATATCTATGTGGATAATGTGGAAAATGTGGATAAAGAAAAATCCATAAATTATGTGAAACTTGAAAAATGGCGAATTTAAGGGAAAAATTCACAATTATGTAAGAGAAGATTGTCGAATTATGTTAAGCAAATTATGCACACGGAAATCCACAGCTATGCACAGCCTAAAATGTGTATAACGATGTGGATAATGTGGATAAGTCGGAAGACATGCGGAAATATACGAAAAATCAAAGGGGATAAATTGTTTATAACTTTGGGAAAATTTTCCATAAAAAATGCAGGAACAGATGATAAGCGTTCTGTTCCTGCGATAAAAAGTGTATTTGTTCTTTATTATTTACCTAAAAGCTGTTCTCCGATGTTGACAACATCTCCGGCTCCCATGGTGATCAGAAGATCCCCTTCTTTACAATTGGAAAGAAGATAATTCTCGATCTCGTCAAATGTAGGGAAGTATTCACATGGAGTGCCAAGCGCCTGAATCCGTTTCTGCAGATCCTCAGAGGAAATTCCCAGAGTATCTGTTTCCCTTGCAGCATAAATATCTGCCAATACCACGTGGTCTGCCAGGCTGAGTGCTTTGGCAAACTCCGGAAGAAGAGCTTTGGTACGGGTATATGTATGAGGTTGGAATACACACCATAATTTCTGATGTGGATAATTATGGGCTGCGTGTAACGTAGCTTCGATCTCAGTTGGATGATGTGCATAATCATCTATGATGGTAACACCTGCTACTTCGCCTTTGTACTGGAAACGGCGGTCAGTGCCTGTGAAGCTTCCAAGTCCTTTGATGATCACTTCTTCAGGAAGCTCCAGAAGATGTCCCAGAGCGATAGCAGCTAGGGCATTGGATACATTGTGGATACCCGGAACTTTCAGATAATAGCTGCCCACTTTTACGCCGTTGCGAAGTACACTGAAGGAAGCGTGGCCGTATTTGTCATAGGTAATGTCAGCAGCCTGGTAATCTGCATCATGCTCCAGACCATAGGTGATGACTTTACATGGAAGATCACGGATAATATCTTCATATTTCGGAGTATCTGCATTGATGATCAGGGTTCCGTCTTCAGGAAGGAGTTCTGCGAATTTACGGAAAGAATGACGGATGTCATCAATATCCTTAAAGAAATCCAGATGGTCTGCATCCATGTTCAGGATAATGCTGATCTTCGGGAAAAAGCTTAAAAAGCTGTTGGTGTATTCACATGCTTCTGTGACAAAAGTTTCAGATTCACCTACGCGGATATTTCCGCCGATGGCAGGAAGGATTCCTCCCACACTGATGGTCGGATCACATTTTCCCTCCAGAAGGATATGGGATACCATGGAAGTAGTAGTAGTTTTTCCATGGGTTCCGGAAATAGCGATAGGAGTATCATAGTTGCGCATGATCTGACCAAGCAGTTCCGCACGTGTAAGCATGGGGAGACCCTTTTCCTTCGCACAGGCGAATTCAGGATTGTCCGGATGTATGGCTGCGGTGTAGACAACAACTTCTACGTCGTCTGTAATATTGGAAGCACGCTGTCCGTAATAAAGTTTATGACCTCATCAACGCTGTCCACTGTTGCCAGAAACCACTGGATATCCAGATGAATCACATCATACCGGTTAAGATGTTCCAAAAAATCCGTACTTTTACCAATGTTTAATTTTTCAAACATTTCTCTAGAACTACAACCCCTGCTGTAATATGCCGTGAGCATGTCAGCCGTAATGGATTTTCCAAACCGTCTCGGACGGCTGTTGCAAATATACCCCTGCTTTGTCCCCATTACCCTGTTCGTATATTCTAACAGTCCTGTCTTATCAACATAAATTTCTGAATTTAACGCTACCTGAAACGCACTGTTATCCGGATTTAAGAATCTTCCCATCTGTTCAGCCCCTTCCTTACAGTTGTCATTCCTTCCCTTTCTATGCTCTCCCTGTTACCTGTAATTTTACCATCCACACTTGCAAATAGCAAGCTTACTCATACCCTTACCCGCAGCCCGTCCAGCCAGTCCGTATCAATCCCAACCAGATACCAGTCCGCTGCCTTTTCAATCCGGGTACGCACCCATCTTTTTCCTACCAGCACCTCCAGCCCTTCCCCGCAGTACAGGCCATGATAACATTCTTCCAAGCCGAAACGAATATTATAGCGCTCCTCTTCCCTGTCAAAATACAATGCTCCCTGTCTTTTCTCCATTCTGCTTTCCTCCGGTAAATCTCGATATTATACAAATCCTCCATATATGAAGTAAGTTCCTATTTCAGAAGACACATCCCTCTTCTCTCAAGTTGAATTTTCCCCCAAATTTTTCACGGGAATAAAAAGGGCAGGTACAAACAATCCGTTTATATCTGCCCTGCCGCTGCCTTTTCGACACCCGGGAATTTATTTATTTCTTAAATCTGAAACTGGTCTGTATCATAAAATCTTTCTTATCGTCCCTGAATATAGATACCATTACAATAAGTTAGATTCTAAAAAATTCAGGCTGCCTTTTCATCTGGCTCCAAAAGCCCCATTTCCTCAAATCTCTGATAGAGCCCCGCAAAATGCCCTTCCAGTTCCTTATTGAGCAGCCGGTACAGACTGCCAAAATTCTCCTTTCTCTGCTTTCTTCCTGTCTGTTCCCGTTCAAATGCCCGGATCCATGCCTCTGCCCGCGAAAACATGTGGAACATGTCCGCATCCGTTAAAAAGATTTCTGCAGCTCCATCCGAAACAAAACTATCCTTTTTACAGTATGTCCCCCCGTTGCTGTTTTTCCCTTTGATTCCAATCCCGTTCTGGATCTGGACTGACCACGGATATGCCCGCTTTTTTCCAGCGCTGTCTGTTTCATACCTGCTGACCATAAGCTTTGTCACATTGGCATACCCTTCTTTTTTTGCTTCCCCAAATATCTTCTGCCGGGACATGAAAAAAGTCTGCACACCGCTGAATATTCTGGAATACAGGTATAGTGCCTCATCCGGGCTGATGTTTGCATACACACTGACAGACTTCTGACCAGTTCCTGCAGAATAATCCACCATCTGAAGACGGATCAGGGAATATCCTTCCTCATCCTCTTCCCCGGATGCATGGATGTGTGCCGGATAAGAAGCTCCCGCCGGTTTCAAGCTGTCTACCAGCTCCAAAAGTGCCTTATCTGTCTTATATACTGCGATCTGACGCGAAGTGATCCTGCTGTAATCGGTTTTTCCACCATTCTTTTCCAAGCCTTTCACCTACTTTCCCATATACTGCCGGATGATCCCCGCCATTGCCGCAGGTATCCGTTCCGTATCCGATATGTTCAAAAATCCTTTTCCATAAATCCGTCTAATCAGTTCCCTGTCTTCCCCGATTGCCGCTGCCATCACATGGATTCCTCTGTGCTCCAGCTTTTCTCTTTCCCGTCTGGTATCCGCTATCCCTGCTTCCCCCCGATACCCCTCCGCAAGAGGAAGCCCATCCGAAATAACAAATAAAAGCTTCTGTCCCTCAGCTCTTTTTCCAAGCCGCATCCCTGCGTATGCCAAGGCAGCCCCGTCTCTATTGTTCCATCTGGAACGGATTCCCGTAAGGCGAAAACAGTCCTTTTGATCCCATGCGTCAAATTCTGCATAGGAATACAGCTCAACACTCTCTTTTTTCTCGCCAATTCCTGTGGAATGACCAAGAATCAGCACGGGAATCCCGAGCCTTTGGCAAAAGCGGTATATCACACAGGCGGTATATCGCGCACTGCCAATCCGGTTATGGATATCCATGGATGCGGACTCATCGATCAATACCCCCACCGCCGCGTCCTGGTTGCCCGGAATATTCCGGCTCCTAAAAATCCTGCCATCCCTGCGGTAAATCTGGCTCCCACAGACTTTTTTCCCCTGTACCATCCCTTTCTGAAATCTTTCCTGTTCCTCCAAATGCGGGGCAATCAACCGTACCATTTTTTCTGCAGCTGCATCCACCTTCTTTTTCATTACTTCATATCGTGCAATCTGTTCCAATGTTGGCTCTGGTCTTATGATCCGCAGCCTATACCCGTTATGGATTTCTCCCAGATCCATCTTATCTGCGTTCTCTTTTAGTTCCCGCTCAAGCATTTCCTGTTCCATTTTTGTCACAATTTTTCCGATTTCGTCGCTAATCTCCTTTACGCTATCCTCCGCGGCTGCCTTTTCCTGCTGTTCCTCGCCCAGAACGGCAGCCGCACGTCTTCTTTTTTCTTCCCCTTCCTTTGTATCTGTGGCTGCGGACTCTTTCCATTTCCCAGCTCCATCGCCGCCTTCATATTCAGGGGGAATTTGTTCTGTATCTTCTTTTCCGCTCTCTTCCTGTTCAAAAGCCTCCTTTACAAACTCCCACAGAATCAGAAGCAGCCTGTTTGCCGCCCGGAAGCGCACATCTTCGTCTGCCGGGATTACCACTTCATCCAGCGTCTCCTTGCACCGCTCCAGCATTTCCATATAAATTCCGCCTGCGCGCTCCCAGTCATTTACTTTTTTGCTCCTCAGATACTGCAGGAGGACATTTTTCATGATGGAAAGGCTGTCCATCCCGTATTCCTGCATCTGCCGGATGCTTTCTGCCTGTTCCATGTCCCATCTTCCAAGGAACCGGATGGCTTTTTGTACAATCCCGCCATATTCCGCACACTGCCTTGCTTCGATATACATATCTTCCAGAATGTTATGCAGATACAAAAGCGTTTCCCGGATCACTCTCAATTCCTTCTCCTTTTTCTGCTCCAGACATACCTGCAATTCCCCAAGTACCTGTTTTTCCTCTTCATTTTTTGGCTCTGGCAGTTCCGGATATAAGATTCCCTCCCGGATTCCGGAAGCATAAATCCTGCGCTTTTCAAAATTACTGAAATTGATGTGTCCGCATTCATGTGCTGCCACCCCGATCATGCCAAGCACTTTCTGCTCCCGGCTCCTCCGCCTGCGGCGGGT
>OLOR01003468.1_pt1 | contig 11036 bp, 10 predicted proteins | sample 1672521 | NCBI WGS metagenome assembly OLOR01 (sample SAMEA3136695, study PRJEB25190) | human gut metagenome | biome: human gut; feature: human-associated habitat; material: faeces | place: Austria | collected 2013
ACGGTCTCCAGTGCCACAAACTGGCGCGTTAACCAACTACGCTACATCCACCATCTCGGTTTGCATTACCAGAGCACATTTAATATTATAACTAATATGTACCCCATTTGTCAACTGTTTTTTCAATTTTTATTAAAAACTTTGTATTTCTTGGTCAGCATTACTAGATTTTAAAATTATTTATAATGCTGACCAAGATTAATTATTTGTTTTATTATTTGTTTATTCCATATTGTTTATATAACCATGACATGTAATTAAATGGTGTCAAAGTATTTGGTAACCCATAGTCAATTCCTTGTGTATCAACTGTAACACTTGATATTTTTACAGTTTCTACTGGTGTACTTACTTCTGTATTATTACTTGAACTATCTGATGTACTGTCTGCTGCTTTTACTTCTACATTTTCTATTTTATGTACTACGTCCATTCCTTCTGTAACTTTTCCAAATGCTGTATAATATCCATTTAAAGATGTATTAGCTTTTGTCATAATAAAGAATTGTGAACTTCCTGAATTATATGATTCTTCTTTTAATGATGATGAATATTGAGTGTAATCGTTTCTTGCCATTCCAATTATGCCTTCATCAAATTTTAATGTATTATTTACTCCATTGGCTACAAATTCTCCTTTTATTGAATAATCTGTGTTACTATCTCCATCATCTTTTAAATCTGCTAGTGTTGCAGAACCTTGTCCTGTTCCTTCTTTATCTCCACCTTGTATCATAAAGTCTTTTACTACTCTATGGAATGTTAATCCATTATAAAATCCTCTATTTGCAAGTGTTATAAAGTTTGCTACTGTTTCTGGTGCTTGTTCGGGATATAATTCCATTTTTATTGTTCCAAAATTTTCCACTTCCATTGTAACTATTGGATTTTTTACTTCCATTGTCGCTTTTTTATAAAAATTAAATCCAACTATTCCTATTAATACTATTATTACTAATAAAGCAATAACCCATAAAATATTTTTTACTTTTTTCATTTTTTTCTTTCCTTCCATTTAAATATTTTTAAATTCTAAAATTTTTACGTTTTAGTTATGTTATCTACTTTTTTGTTAGTCTTTCTTTTTATATTAAATTATCAAACACAAATTGTTCTTGCATTCTTCTTAATGATTGTTTTATTGTTCTTGCTCTTACTTCTCCAATTCCATCTACTTCATCTAAGCTTTCTATATCTGCAGCCAATATATGTTGAAATGATTTAAATGATTCTACTAAATTTTCTACTATATTACTTGGCATTCTTGGTATTTTATTAAGTATTCTATATCCTTTTGTATATACTGCAACTTCATCATAATCATCAAATGTTCCATAGCCTAAAAGTTTAGCGATTGTTGATTCTTTTGATATTTCCTCATAACTTAAACTTTCTAAGTTATTTATTGCATCTTCTGCTGTTCTTTTATTTTTGCCTTTTCCTGGAACTATATAATCTTTTATTATAAGCCTTTCTTCTTTTTCTAGTCCTCCAATTAATTCTTCTAATTGCATTTTTACTAATCTACCATCACTTCCAAGTTCAGAAATTTGCCTTTGTATTTCTTCTACTATTTTCATTACCATTTCTGCTCTTTGGATTGCTCCTATTACATTTTGCAATGTTACTATATCATTAAATTCATATTCATTTAATAAGCTTAATTTATTATCAAATACTTTTTTGTATTTTTCTAATGTTTGAATTGCTTGATTTGCTTTGTTTAATACTGCATTTGTATCTTCTAGAATATATCTGTCATTTCCTTTGAATACTGTTATTATACTTCTTCTTTGTGATATACTTATAACTAATTCTCCTGTTTGTTTTGCTGTCCTTTCAGCTGTTCTATGCCTTGTTCCTGTTTCTAGTGTTGTTATTTCATGTGATGGAATTAATTGTGCATTTGCATATAATATCTTTTTTAGATCTCCACTTAAAACTATTGCTCCATCCATTTTAGCTAATTCATATAGTTTTGATGAAGTATAATCTTCATTTATTGTAAATCCTCCATCAACTACTTCTTTTAGTACATCTTGTTTATCTGTTATAAGTAATAATGCTCCTGTTCTTGCTCTTAGTATATTTTCTAGTCCATCTCTTATGGGAGTTCCTGGTGCTATTAATCTTAATATTTTGGTTATATTATCTTCTTTGCCCTTTCTCAAAAGTAACTCTCCCTTCTTAATTAAATTATCTTAATCCAATTTTTTGTATGGCTTCATTAATATTCTTAACGCATATTATATCTAATTTATATTTTTCTTTCAAGTCTTTTTTATTACTTTCTGGAATTATACATTTTTTAAACCCTAATTTTTCCGCTTCTTTTAATCGTTTTTCTATTAGGTTTATTCTTCTTATTTCTCCTGTTAATCCTACTTCTCCTAATATTATCATATCTTTAGGTATTGGTACATTTTTAAAACTAGATGCTGTTACTAATGCAACACCTAAATCCACTGCAGGTTCATTAACTTTTAGTCCACCAACAACATTCAAGTATACATCTTGTGAGCCAAGCATTACACCTGCCTTTTTTTCTAATACTGCAAGTAGTAATGATAATCTATTATAATCAATTCCATTTGCTGTTCTTTTTGGATATCCAAATACTGTTTGTGATGTTAGTGCTTGTAATTCTACTAATATAGGTCTTGTTCCTTCCATTGTTGCCACTATACAAGAACCTGCTGGATTATCTTCCCTTTCTGATATTAATATATCAGATGGATTGTCTATTTCACACATTCCTTTATCTTGCATTTCAAACATTCCAATTTCGTTTGTAGAACCAAACCTGTTTTTTACTCCTCTTAAAATTCTATAAGAAAAATATCTTTCACCTTCTAAATATAAAACTGTATCTACCATATGTTCTAACACTCTTGGACCTGCTATGTTTCCTTCCTTTGTCACATGACCTATAATTATGGTTGTTATTCCTCTAGATTTACATACTCTCATAACTTGTCCTGTAATTTCTCTTACTTGACTAACACTTCCAGCAGCTGCTGTGATTTCGTCTGAATACATTGTTTGAATTGAATCTATTATTACTAATTTAGGATTAACATTTATTATTGCTTGATTTACTATATCTATGTTTGTTTCACCTAAAAATAGAATGTCTTCATTATTTATTCCAATCCTATCTGCTCTAAGTTTTATTTGCTCTGCTGATTCTTCTCCAGATACATACAAAACTTTTCCATCACCTTTTATTTTATCACATATTTGTAAAATTAATGTTGATTTTCCTATTCCAGGTTCTCCACCTAGTAATACAAGTGAACCTTTTACCAATCCTCCACCTAATACTCTATCTAGCTCTTGAAATCCTGTATGTGTTCTTATTGTTTCTTTTGCTTCATATGTGTTTAATGCTTGTGGTGTAATATTTCCTGCACTTATACCTTTACTACTTCCTGCTGATTTTGTTTCTACTATTTTTTGCTCATAAAAACTATTCCAACTTCCACAAGCAGGGCATTTTCCTAGCCATTTAGCAGATTCGTTTCCACAATCACTGCATACAAATATTGTTTTGTTTTTTGCCATTCGCTTTTCCTTGTATAATATATTTAGGTTTTTAAATTGGTTTTGCCTATAAACCTCTTATTAAAATATAAATTTCTATTTTACTCTCATATAAGCAATAAAAGTATAGCACATTAAAAATTAATTTGCTATACTTTTTCACTAATTCATAAAAAATTCATTTTTCTTTTATTTTGCTTTTCCAAATGAAACTTCTTGGAATAAGAAATCATGTACTTTTTCCCAAGTGATTTCTTGATGTAAAAATTCATTTATTTCATCTTCAACTTTTTGTTGATATGGTGTTAATTCTACTTTTATTTCTTTATTCCAATCGATGTCTTGTAGCCAGAATGCTTTGAAACTATTCCAAAATCCTTTTTTTACTGGTAAATTTTCATTTCTTATTGTTCCAGCATTTTCAATATTTTCTGCATTGTTATTAAATTCTACGCCTCCAAAAACACCGTTTACTTTGTTTTCTTCACCTAAATCTGCCATTTTATTTCCTCCTTTGTGTTATTCTCACACTTTATTGTTAAATTATTTATACTATAATTTTCCTTTTTTATCAAGTGATTTTGCTTATATTAATATTAAATGTTCGTTACGTAAATATTACAGATTTGTTACACATTCTTGTATACACTGATTTTATTATATTTTCACAATTTCTTAATTATTCAATTTTTCAAGATCCTTATTAACAACAATAGTAGTTTTTCTAATTATATTTTGTTATATTTCCACTATAATATGGTCACTTTCAGCTGATATACAATTTGCTTTTGTTATTTTATTTTCTAAATTCATATCACCTTTTTCTGGTTTATAATATGCTAATAAATAATTTTGAGTATGCCCTTTATAAATCCCTTCTTTTTCTTCTTCCCACAACACTTCAACTGTTTTTCCTATATAACTTTCATTATATTCTTTTTCAAAATTATTTGATAATTCTATTAATTTTTTACTTCTTTGTTCTTTTATGTTTCCGTCAATTTGATTTTCCATTACTGCTGCTTTTGTTCCTTTTCTAGGTGAATATTTAAATACATGAGTTTTATAAAATTTTACATCTTCTAAGAATTTATATGTTTTCTCAAATTCTTCTTCCGTCTCTCCTGGAAAACCAACAATTACATCTGCTGTTAATATTGCATCTTTATATGTATTTCTTATCAAATTTACTACAGTTTTAAATTGTTCTGTGTTATATCTTCTATTCATTCTTTTTAATGTTTCGTCACATCCGCTTTGTAATGATAAATGGAAATTGTGGCATATTTTTTCTAATTTTGATAGTCTATTTATAAATTGTTCGTCTAATATTAATGGTTCTATTGAACTTAATCTTATTCTTTCTATACCTTCTATTTTATTTAAGTCTTCTAATAAATCTATTAATCCATAATTTTCTTTAAAATCTTTTCCATATGAGGCTACATGAATTCCTGTTATTACTACTTCTTTTATTCCTTCTTGTGCTATTTTTGTTATTTCTGATATTATTCCTTCTGGTTTTCTACTTCTTACTCTTCCACGTGCATATGGTATTATACAATATGAGCAAAATCTATCACATCCATCTTGGATTTTTACAACTGCTCTTGTTTTTTCAGTATATGTAACATCTCCAAATTCTATGAATTCTCTTTGTTGCATTAAATCTTCTATTTCTAATTGTCTTTTTTTATCTTTTTGATATTGTTCTAAATGTTCTACTATATTCTTTTTCTCATTATTTCCTAATATTAAATCAATATCTTCTATTTTGGCAACTTCGTCTTTTGCAACTTGCACATAACATCCACAAGCAATTACTATTGAATTTGGATTTAATTCTTTTACACGTCTTAACATTTGTCTTGATTTTCTGTCTGACATATTTGTTACTGTACATGTATTTATTACGTATATGTCTGCTTTTTCATGGTGTTCTACTACTTCATATCCTTTTTCTATAAATTCTTGTGACATTGCATTTGTTTCATATTGATTTACTTTACAGCCTAATGTTATGAATGCTACTTTTGACATATTATTTACTCCTTTTAATTCTATTTAAATAAATAAGTTTGAAAGATTTTTTCTTTCAAACTTATTTTAACATTTATCTTCTTGCATGTCCATCTATTGCATCTAAATTATCTAACGCTTTTCCAGTTCCTAATGCTACACAAGAAACTGTATCTTGGGCTATCATTACATTTATCCCTGTTTTTTCTTGTAGCAATTTATCTAAACCGTCTATTAAACATCCTCCACCTGTCATATAGATTCCTCTGTCGCTTATATCTGCTGCAAGTTCTGGTGGTGTTCTTTCTAATACAGAATGAACTGCTTCTACAATCATCATTGCCGGTTCTATTAATGCTTCTAGCATTTCGCTAGATTTTACTGTTAATGTTTTTGGAAGTCCTGTTCCTAAATCTCTTCCTCTTATTTGCATTTCTGTATCTTGAATTTTTGGATATACACAACCTATATTTATTTTTAAATCTTCAGCTGTTCTTTCTCCAATTACTATATTATGTTTTTTCTTTATATATTTTACTATTGCTTCGTCAAATTTATCTCCTGCAACTTTTAATGATGTACTAACAACAGATCCTCCTAATGAAATAACTGCTATATCAGTTGTTCCACCACCTATATCTACTACCATATTTCCACAAGCTTTTGATATATCAATTCCTGCTCCTATTGCTGCTGCAATTGGTTCTTCTATTAAATATACTCTTCTAGCTCCTGCTTGTGATGCTGCATCAATTACAGCTTTTTTCTCTACTTCAGTAACTTGTGATGGGATACAAATCATTATTCTTGGTGAAAATATAAATTTTCCGCATATTTTATTTATAAAATATTTTAACATTTTTTCTGTTACTGTATAATCTGAAATAACACCATCTCTTAAAGGTCTTGTTGCTACTATGTTTCCTGGTGTTCTTCCTAACATTCTTCTTGCTTCTTGACCAACAGCTAATACCTCTCCATTTGTGTTATCAACAGCTACAACTGATGGTTCTCTTAAAACTATCCCTTTTCCTTTAACATATGCAATAACAGTTGCTGTTCCTAAATCTATACCTATATCTTGTCCAAACCCGAATTTAAACTTTTTTTTCATTTTTTTCTCCCAACTTTCTTTGTTTCCTTCTCGTTACAAATGTATTACAATTATATTACACAATGTACATTTTATCAACCCTTTTGACTGATTTTTTTATTTTTATTTTCAGATTAATTTGTATTTGACTGTAAGCTCTTTTTATAATATAATTCTTCCATCCTTTTCGAGGAAAAATTCAAGGAAAGGAGGCAATACACCTATGCGTAGCTTTATCAAATTAATAGTTCTTATTATTGTTTATACAATCATAAATGATAATAATGACTAGACAAAAAAAGACTAGGAACGGCAATTCCTAGTCTTTTTATTGCAATACATAATGCGTAGCTTATCGCAATATTGCTGGTTTTATTATATCACCTCTATTATTATATGTCAAATTCAAATTTTTATTAATTATATAGTTTGTTCCTTGATTAGCTTGATTTTTAGCTAGTAATCAAGTATAATTTTACTCAAGGTGATTATATGAGAAAACATATGCAATTAATTACAAATTGTGAAACAGATACAAAAAACTTTGCAAAATCATTGGCTAAAATATTAAAGCCTAAAGATATTGTTGTATTAACTGGTGAACTTGGTTCTGGAAAGACCAAATTTGTTGAAGGTTTTTTGTCTTACTTTGGGTTAGAAAATGAAATTTCTAGTCCAACTTTTACAATTGTTAATGAATATAAAAATAATGATATTAATATTTATCATTTTGATGTTTACCGTTTAGCGGATTCTTCTGAATTCTACGAAATCGGTGGAGACGAATATTTTGATACAGGAATTTGTTTAATTGAATGGGGTGAATTAATTGAAGATGCTTTACCTTCTAATTATATTCATATTACATTTACTAAAAACAAGAATGAAGAAAATTCAAGAATTTTAGATATTGATTTTCCTGAGAATTATAAAATTTTGCAAGCTTAGCATTAAAATTTCTAAATTTAAAATTTATGCAACTTGTTTTATGTATGTTTTATATCTTTATTAGTGTTATATGAGGTGATTTTATTATGAAAATTTTAAGTATTGATACATCTAGCAAAATTTGTGGTGTTTCAGTTTTGGATAATGAAAATCTTATTTGTAATTTAGATACAGTTACTGAAAATAGCCATTCTGTTAGTCTAATGCCTATGATAAGTTCTTCTCTAAAAAAAGCAAATTTAGAATTAAAAGATATTGGACTAATTGTTTGTGATGTCGGGCCTGGTTCTTTTACAGGAATTAGAATTGGTATTGCTACTGTTAAAGGTTTTTGCGATAGTTTAAATATTCCTTGTATTGGAATTAGCTCTCTGGAAGCTCTTGCCTATCCAATTCTTTATTCTGAATTTAATAAAAACATTATTGATAATAGTGCAAATTTAGTTTGTAGTATTTTAGATTGCAAGAATGAAAACTGCTATTTTGCATTATATCAAAGAAATTCTGAATTAATTGATAATAATAGCCAGATTTCTAAAAATATTAATGATAACAACATTTTAGATAAAAATGATTTAACTACTTTAATTGAACCAAAAGCAGAAAGTTTAGAAGCTACTTTAGCTATTTTAGATAGCTACTGTCAAGATAATTTTGATACATTTACTCTTACTTTTGTTGGTGATGGTTCAGTTAATTTTAAAGAAAAAATATTAGTATCTTTTCCTGATGCAAAATTTGCTGATACTTCTTACAATGAATTAAATTCATATTATCTTGGTCTTGCTGGACTTTTGGCATATAACAATGGTTGTGAAACTGAAAATATTTTACCATTATATTTAAAAAAGCCACTTGCTCAAAGGCAATTAGAAGAAAAAGAAAAAATAGAGAAGCTAGTAAATAGTGAACATCTTGAAAGTAAAATTAAATTTTTAGGATTGAGACAAGACACAGATTCAATATATAGTGCAATGGATTATATGATTTTTCCATCTTTATATGAAGGTATAAGTATTGCACTAATTGAAGCACAAATTTCTGGATTGAAAATTTTAGCATCTGATACAATAGATAAAAATACAGATATTTCCGGAAACATAGAATGGATAAGTCTAAATGAGTTACCAAGTGAATGGTGTAAGCACATAATTAATGTGAAAGATAGAGAAATTGACAAAGAAAAGGTAGTAGATTATGATATAGAAAGGACTACTAAAAAACTACAAGATATATACATAAAATTAGGAGAGTAAAATGAAAAGAGTATTACATATAGTTGGAACTATGAATATGGGTGGGCAAGAAACTTTTATAATGAATATATATAGAAAGATAGATAGAAAAAAGGTTCAATTTGATTTTGTTGTTCATTCAAATAATAGAGGGTACTATGAGGACGAAATTGAAAAATTAGGCGGAAAAATTTACAGAATAGAACCAATGGGAAGAAATATAATAAAGCATTGCAGAGAATTATATAAAATATTGAAAAAAAATTCTAAATATATTATTCATAGACATACGTGTTCCTCAATTGTTTGGATTGATTTGCTAGTTGCTAAAATAGCGGGAATAGAAGAAAGAGTAGTACATTGCCATGCAACACAAGCAACGTCACATAAAATTGTAAATGATATATTTAAACCAATATTAAATTCACTGACAACAATTAAATTAGCTTGTAGTAAAAAAGCGGGAATGTTTTTATATGGAAAAAAACAAAAATTTAAAGTGGTTTATAATGCAATAGATACTGAGAAGTTTTTATTTAATGATATAATAAGAAATAAAATAAGAAAAGAATATAATATTAATGATAATGAATTAATTTTGGGACATATAGGAAGATTTGATAAAGCTAAGAATCATAAGTTTTTAATTGAAATTTTTGAAAAAATAGTAAATATAAAAAATGATGCACAATTATGGCTAATTGGAGATGGAGAAATAAAAAAAGATTTAGAAAAATTAGTGGTCGAAAAAGGATTACAAGATAATGTTAAATTCTTAGGAACAAGAAATGATGTTAATGAATATTTAATGGCAATGGATATATTTGTATTTCCATCGGTTTATGAAGGACTGGGAATCGCACTAATAGAAGCACAATGCACAGGAATAGATTGCATAGTGAGTGAAAATATAGTAGATGAGGCTATAGTTACTCCAAATGTAACTAAAATTAATTTAAACGATGAATTGGTTTGGATAAAAGAAATATTAAATCATAAAAAGCCAAAGAGTAGACTAATAAATATTGCTCAAACTAAAATTAATAATTATAGAATAGAAAACCTGATTAATCAAATGGAAAAAATTTATAAAATATAGGGGAGAGATTATAGTGATAAAAAGTATAATTCAAAAGATAAGAGGCGAGTGCGGCTTACAAGAGTTAGAAAGAAGAGGATTAAAGGTAGGAAAAAATGTCTATAAAGATGCAACCGCTATTATAGATCCATCTTGGTGCTGGCTTATTGAAATAGGAAATAATGTGACTTTAGCACCTAGAGCACATATTTTAGCACATGATGCCAGTACAAAAAATAAACTAAACTATACTAAAATTGGAAGGGTTGTTATAGAAGACAATGTGTTTATAGGAGCTAATGTGGTGGTATTACCCAATAATATCATTGGAAAAAACAGTATTGTGGGGGCAGGAAGTATTGTAACACATGATATTCCGGAAAATTCACTTGTAGTGGGAAATCCCGCAAGAGTAATCGGAAAAGCAAGTGAATATATAAAAAAAGAAACCGAAAGAATGAATAATAGCAAATTGATATTTGATGAGAGTTTTTCTATACAAGGAAATATTTCCAAAGAAAAAAAGAAAAAAATGAAGGAAATCTTAAAGAAGGGTAATATTGGTTTTGTAAAATAGAAAGGAAACTGAAACAAAAATGAACTGTTATTTATTGCTTTTAATATTAATAATTTTTACATATATTTTTGTTGCAAAAATATTAAATATAAAAAACAAAGAAAAAATCTTTTTAATTGTTGCATTCATAGAAATGTTATTATTCCTTGGATTAAGGGATACAACAATAGGAACAGATTTGAAAAATTATATACCATATTTTAATATGATAAAACAAGCAGATTGGAACAATTTATTTATTTTAAAATTTGAAAAGGGATATATTGTATTAAATAAAATTATAAGTATTTTTGGAAGTGAAAATTTCTTTTTGTTTATTGTGGCAATAATTACACTAAGCGGAGTATATTTTTCAATTAAAAATTTTTCAAAAAACTATTTTTTTAGTGTGTTTATATTTGTTACTTTTCAATTTTATATATTCCAATTTTCTGGACTTAGACAAGCAATAGCATTTTCGATTGTATTAATGAGTTTAAAGTATATTAGAGAACGACAATTATTTAAATTTATAATAACAATAATAATTGCAAGTACTTTTCA
>OLOR01003472.1_pt1 | contig 11030 bp, 7 predicted proteins | sample 1672521 | NCBI WGS metagenome assembly OLOR01 (sample SAMEA3136695, study PRJEB25190) | human gut metagenome | biome: human gut; feature: human-associated habitat; material: faeces | place: Austria | collected 2013
ACTCGACTTCTTTCGCTTGTCTTACTATTTGTCTGAAATTATCTTTCTGTGATATGTACTTTAAACTTTCTACTGATAATAATAAATAATTTTTCAGTAGTTTTTTGTATTCATCTTCTGTTTTTATATCTAGTATTCTTATCATTCGTAGAGATTTTAAATAGTTTTCTTGCATATTCATCACCTCTATTTTTATTGTAGCATATTTATGTTGAGTTGTCTGTCGAAGTTTGTCATTTTGAATATAATACTTTTTTATTGGAAAATAGCCTAAAAACAAGCTGTCCAAAATCGTTTTTAAGCTGTTTTTATTTTTAATTGATATAGTTTTATACCTTGATTTCAACCATAAAACGCAAAAAAGAGGTAGGCCGAAATTAATCAGCTTACCTCTAATTTTTTATATTATTTTACACATCTTACATCTACTGCAAAACCAATTTTATAATTCCCATTTTTAGTCGGATAACGAACCATTGGTGCTCCATTAAATATTCCAAAACACTCACACTCTTCATATTTATTTAGACTACCAATTTTTAATGTATGTTGACAATCAGCGTAGATTGGCTCTACTGTTTTTCCATTTTTAAATCTATACATAGGTACTTCTTCACTCCCTTTTTCTTCTTTTACAGCTGTATTAACTGTGGCTTGTCCAAGCCTATTTGCAACATCATTTTTTAGCTTGATCCATTCTTTTTCATTTCTTACATAGTAACGTGGACATTCTTTCCCTGTTACATCATAATGTCTTATAATATTATCTACAGTTAATCCATATCTGTTACAAATATCTGCACATAATTCTACTAAACTATTATATGTAGCCTCATTGAATTTGCCATCCCAGTCAGGATGGCAATCTTCTATTCCGATTGATTTTCTGTTCGTTGAATAACTACCTGCGTGGAAGGCCACTTCATTTTCGGGTATACATCTTATTATTTCGCCGTTTAATCCAATCACATAATGACTTGAAGCATATGTTTTATGTGAGTCTTTTAAGTTCTCAAAGTAGTTTCTATTAGCGATAGCAGAACTTCCTGCATTTCCTACCCAATGAACTACTATATTTTTTATAACTCCTTGTTTTTCTCCACTTCTTGAATATGGATTAATTGTTAATAGTTTATCTTGAATTTCCATTATTCATTAGCCTCCCCTCTTGCATCTTCTTCGGCTAATTCCATTGTTTCTACAATTTCTTCTTCCATACTAGCCCTCCTTTGGCACATAGTCTAGTGCCTTTTTTACTTCATCAAATATTGTTTGTATAAACTCTCTTACTTCTTCTCTGGTTATAAAAAAAGACAATGGCGCAGGTATTAGCACTATTATCTTATCTATAACATAATTTATTTTATTTTCATTTTCACCTTTTTTATACATATTTTCTGCTCTTACAATTAAATTTATTGCTGTTTGTCTTAATCCTTTTTTCTTTATTTGCCACACTAGATACATTATAAATGCTAATATTGCAATTACTACTATTGCTATTTCAGTTATTGTTTTTGCATCCATATAAATCCCTCCTAATCGGTTATTTCAAAATCTTCTATTTTTTTCATAAGTGACTCAACAAATGAGTTTCCTTTTAACTTAAAATAGATTTCCGCACTATGTTGTACACTTTCCAATTCATAGTGCGTAATTTGTTTTCTATCTTTACATCTGTCATATATTGTTAATATATCATTTCTTAAACTGCATTTTGTTGCTTCTATCATGCTTGTACAGAAAGTAAGCATTGCGAAGAAGATTCCACTGCAAAAAGTAATTAAAAACCAATAATCCTTTAAAAATTCTAATATTTGCATTATTCTTCTCCTTCTGCTACTTCTGTAGCTATATTTTCTACATATGTATCTTCAACTAGCAATGTTAATTCGCTGTATTCTTCATCACTTATTTTACTCATTGCATAAAATACATTTAATTTGTTCTCTATGTCTGTCTTTTCTTTGTAGTATTTTTTAGCTATTAATTTCTTTAATAATTCTACTATCATTTATTCCACCTCCATTTCTACATCTTTTTGTAAGTTATCTAATAATAATGCACTTGTTTCTGTTGTACTTATTAGTTGTTTAATTTCATCTATTTGATTTTGTAACTCATCATGTTCTGTAGTCGGGTCTTTTTTGTACTCTACATCTATACTTGCTAATTCATCACTTACATCTATATTGGTTATGTTTTTGTATGTGTATAATTTAGTATCTCTTACTGCTTTTTGTTCTGATGTTAATTCTAAGTCAATTGCTTCTGCTAGTTTATAATAAATTATTATCGGTGTCCCTGCATCGTATAATTCTTTCAATTTTTCATTTGCTTTGTCTAGAGTATCAATACTACTTTCTAATCCAAATCCTATTGAGAAACTCTTTCCTGTTGTAACTGCTACTCCTACCAAGTCTTGACCATACAGTTGATTTGCTGTATATGACTTAAAACAATTACTGCAAATCTCTATTTTTACCCCATTTGAAGTTGGTGCTAATAAATTTGAAATGTATGAAGTATAATATAAATTATTTGCACTAGTCCCTGTTTTTTGGTTCAATCTATTTGTTACTCCATCAAATATAAACTTCTGCCATTCATGATGTTCTACATCACTTATATAGTCTCCTTCAAGCATTTTCTGCTGTACTGGCATTATTGCTGTTTGAGATTGGTGTTGTTCAGTCTCAGTGTTTGCAGTTGCTCGTTCTATTTGTACATATAAATCTGCATCAATAGAAACCCCACTTTTATTACAATACCATTCTATAAAAACTTCCGTATCTGAAGCTAAAGTAACACGATTGTTAAAAACTGTACCATTTGCATATGGATTCATTGCAGCATACTCTTTGCCATTGCTAGCAGGTCTAAAATACAAACAGCTATTAGCACCAGTTGTTTGAGAACTTCCGATAAGTTTAGCAGAAAAACTATAAGTTCCAGCTTTCAAATATCCAACTTTTACTCTACCTTTTTCGAACAGAGGTCCTGCCCTCATTGTAGTTCCTGAAATGTGAATAGAGCCATTATTGTTAGTAGTTGTTTTTACCCCAATTGAAGTACCGTCTAATTTATTACTAATATTTAAAAAATTTTTGTTTACTACATCTATTTCTACACTACCCATTCCGTATGGTGAATATAAACCTGTCTCTTTTCCTTTTACAATTTTCATTCTTGCTGTAAATGAATATGTTGTTTCTTTGACTGCTTCAAAATTTAACGCTAATTCTTTTTCATCTTCAAACGTTGCTACTGTACTGTTATTTGTCTTTGAAAAAGTTAGATTTGAATTACTATCAGTACTATTCCAAAACCATACTGATGGTGAATTTCCTTCAAGCACCTCATACTTAAATGCATGTGTTCCCTTTAACTTGAAATAATTAGAAATATTAAAATTAAAATTTTCTGTTGCTGTTCCTTCAACTTTAAAGCTTCCATCTATATATTTAGTTAATGTTATTCCTCTTAAAGTATAAGTATCTCTACAATTAAAATAATTTACATCACTACCTACAGTTTCAATCTCGCTTGGATAATCAGGTGAAGGTGATGCTCCATATTGTTCGTATTCCTTATCATCTGTACCTTTATACAGCATATATCTATTTTTATAATTTGTTAATGTACCTATGTTTGCAATTGTACCACCTAAGAGAACTAAATTATATGTATATTGTTCTTTGTCTATAACAAAACTAGTTCTTTTTTCTTTAGTTGCTGAAGTGTAATACCTATTTGCTCCTCCTGTTTTACTAACAGCAGTTACTTGTAAATATATCTCATGATTGGTATCTGATGAAGCACGCTCTTGCCAAACGTTCCAAGTTTCGCCATTTACTAACATTTCATTTATGTCTTTATTGAAAAAATTTGGATAGTGTTGAGTTGAAGTTCCATTGAATGTAATATCTCCTGTTTCATTATCATATGAGGCTTTTATTCCTGTAACTTCGGTTGATATAGATGATAAATCAATTTTATTATACCCTTCTCTAGTCTCTTGCTTATGTCCACCCTTAATTTTCCAATCAAAATCAAGAGTTCCGCTATCCTCAACATGTATTGAATTTCCACTCGCATTTGCACCTGGTATTTGCTCTTTAATTAGCTTATTTTCAGCTTTTAGAGTTTCATTCTCAACTTGAACTTGCTCAACTTTGTTGATTAACTCTTTTGCATTTTGATTGTATTCAGCTAACTTATCAGAAGCGTTTTCATCAAACTCATTTTGTTTATCTGCAGCATTATCATCAAATGTTTTTGTCTTTGTATCATAATTGTCGTCAAACTCTTTCATTTTAGCAGTATGATTTCTATTGTATTCTGCTATCTTATCATTTGCATTAGCATTATATTCATTTGTCTTTGTTTCTACATTTGAATTGAATGTATCTGTTTTACTTTTAGCATTATTATTAAATTCTGTTGTTTTGTTAGTTGCATTTGTATTAAATTCATTCATTTTAGTTGTTACATCTGTATCAAAAACTGTAGTCTTTTCAGTATAATTTTGATTGAAGTTATTTGTTTTAATTTCTGTATTGCTATTAAATGCATTTGTTTTTTGCTCTGTTAACTCGTTGTATTCGTTTGTTTTTTCTAATGCATTTTGATTATAGTCTGCTTTCTTATCTGCTATTTCTTTTACTGCATCTTCTACACTTTGTTCCATTTGAGTAAATGTTTCTTCTCTTTGTGTTTCTGCTTCAATTCTTGCTTCTTCTGATGTTACTCTTTCTTGTTCTGATTTTTCTAAGTTTTGTTTTAGAGTTGTTAGATTATCTGCCCAGGTTGGGTATTCATCAGGAATGTTTTCGGTTGCGTTGATGCTTTTAGATACATTTAACTCAAAAACATTTGATTTAAAAACAAGAACATCATTTTCTATACTCTTCCTTAATACAACTTGTGTTTTTATCTTTCCTTGTTTTGCAATTGCTCTTGTTATTTCATATTTATTGTTTTCAATTATATCAGTATACTTCTCACCTTTTATTTGAAATTCTATGTATTTTGTAAAGTCTCTGTATTCTTCCGGAAATTCAAATTCTAAGGTTTCTACTTTATTTTCTGAGTCATTACCTATTTTACTTTCTTCTTTATAAACCTCTCTATTTTGATATATAGTTATTTTCAATTTTTACCTCCAAAAAAGAGAGCACTTTTCAGTGCTCTCTAATATTTTATTTTTCCATCTTTATATACTGTAAATCCATTAAATTTATCATAAAGTTTCAATTTTGTATCTTTATCTAATTTCAACTCTTTTACGTAGTTTGCAACCTTCACCTTTTGAGATGTATTCATATTATAGCCTTGCATTGCATATAGTAATAGTCTTTGATTCCCTTTTATATTCATTGAATTTACATACTTAACAAACTTTTGTTGTTTACTCTTACTTATAGTTTTTCCTGTTAATGTTCCGTCGTCATATTTATCTGATTCAAATTCTTGTTGCTTATATTTTAAGTATTCCTTAATATCTATTCCTGTTGCCTTCATTATATCGTATTCTGTATCCTTTTCACTTTTTATATAATTTTCATATAAAGAAGAAATCTCTTTGTTTGAGTAATTTGAATCTAATAATATTTGAATTTTATCAGAATTTTTTAAATTTTGATTTTCTTCTAACTCTCCATTCTTTCTTTTTCTTTGAGTCTCCTTATATATCTTTTGTTTGTACTGCGCATAAGTTTCTGTTGATATATTTTTATTATTTTCTTTTTCTTCATCACTTAATTTTATCCATTCTTCTTTTCCGTTTTTATAATATTCTGCATCTCCTATTTTAGCTGAATTAGATTTATAAGTTCCGCTAGAATAATTTTTTAATCCTTCTTCTGAAAGATTATTTATTTTTTCTTGAATTTCTCTAACTTGTTTTGTCTTTTCCTTATTAGAGATATTACTCATTTGTATTTCTCTTTTCTTTTTATATAACTCACTCATTTCACCTGAAACTTCACTTAAATATTTTGCTTGTAGTTTATCTTCACTTGTTGCAAATGAATCATTAGCAATTTGAGTTTGTTTTTCAAGGATATCATAAAACTTACTTACATTTTTATTTTTTAACACACTATCTGTTGTAAATTTATCAATCACCACATTTCTCTTTGCTTGAGGAGTTATCATTGGAAGCATGACATCTCCTATTCCTCCCGAGTATTGATCTATTAAATAATTTATTTTCTTAGGACTTGCATTTAATTGCTTTCCTAACCATTTACTAAACTCATCGGTTGTCTCGTCATATTGATTTTGTGGCAATTCCTTTTGCAATCTACTTGACACTAAATCACTTCCATACCATGTTTTATTATTTTTCACCTGCATTATAGGAGCTAATATATTATCTTCTAGTGGATTATTAGGCGCCATCTGATTTATAACAGTATCCTTAAATCCATTGAATGCATCTTCTTGTCCTTGTGCCATTTCTAAAATTCTTCTTGCTGTAGCTCCGAATATACTCAAAACTCTCCCTTTAGGTATTCTTATAAACTTACCATCATTATATTTAAATAAGTAATATAAATCTTTTGTACTTTCTGGCAAATCTTCATAGTCGTCGTCATCATCTAATAACATATGGTTCAAGATTGCTGGTGCAACACCCATTAGAGTTGCTTTTAGCAGCAAATTCACATATCCTTTTGCTCCATTTTGCCCTGAGAAGTTTCTAAATTGCTTATCTAACCCTTGTATAGATGCATTTAAGAAATTAACTCCATTTCTATTAATAGCTTTAGTTATATCTCCACCTCTTTTAAAGTTTGTTGTTATTTCTGCTGCATTGTATAAAGCTTCATTTAAACTTTTGCCATCTTCAAGTGTAGATATAAATTCTGCTAATCTTGGCAATTGTTCAACTATCTCATTAATATTTCTTATTTTTTTGACGAATTTATTCTCGTTTTTCTTTATGCCTTCATTATAATCAAAGTATGTATTGGTCATACCGCCATTAGCCATATAAGATTGGTAATATTTTCCTTTAGTCGTTATCTCGCTAAGAGCTTTTCCATAATTTTTAATAAATTTACTAGAATATTTAGAATTGAACATTCCGTCTTGAAGATCTTTAAAAAAATTCGTTACTACAAATATTGGATTGCTTGATGTTAATAAACTTCTATGTATATTTGTAACTTTTCGTAAAGTTTTTAGAGGTAATGTTTTTTCAATCCTGCTTATTTCTGTTGTTCTTAAACTTTCGTATAAATTATCATTTATCTTTAGTTTTTGTAAAATTCCATCTTCAAAATATGTATAATATTTATTTCCTTTATTGTCTGACTCAACTAAAGTATCTAATTCTAATAAATTGCTAGGAGCAAATTGAATATCTGACGATTGTTCAACTTTTGCATTTTTAAGTGTTTTTGATAGTTCTTGTCCTAATTTATTTTGGTTTATAAGTCTTTTTATTCTTATAACCTGCTGTGCCATTGTATCTTTTATTGGTTGAATATCTGAACTTCCTCCTATTGCTTTTTTTATTGGTGCATTTGCCCCAACTTTCTTCTTATCTCCAACATATACACTATCTTCTAAATTTCTTGAAATAGGAACATAGTTAGGGTACATTGCTTCCATATATTCAATTGTTTCTTGCGTTATCATTCCCGCTTCTTTTAAATTCATTAAATTATTATGATTAAACTCTTTTATATCTTTAGCATATTGTTTAAACTCTGGATGTTCCTTTTCTAACTCTAATGCTATTTTAGTTGATTCTGTTGGACCAATTTCTTTTCCAAAAACAAATTTGTTTCTTTCGCTTCTGTCTATATTATGTTTATGTAATAAGTATTCGCTAAATTCTTTAGTCAAACTAGAATCTTCAACAGGTTTCCATATTTCATTAATTGATTTCCCTATTTTTTTACCATTATTATCTGTTTGAGCAACTCCTACTACATATTGACCTTCTGCGAATGAATTTAAATTCTTATCATATATAAATTTTAATTCAGGATTTTTAGCTTGTTCTGATAGCTTATCTATATAATGTCCCTTATTTATAAACTTCTGTGCTAGAATATCTAAACTATCTTTAATTGCAAATTTATCATTAGCATACTTTTCTAATAATTTTGCTTTTTTCTTTTCTGTTAATATTTCTGTTTTCCCCTCTTTTTCATATATTTCATTAAGCACTTCGTAATCTTTATCTGTCAATAGCTCTACCTTTGCTGTATTGTTCGTCTTTATATCTTTTCCTATTGGTGCTATATTTTTTATATCTTGTAAATTTGTTCTTGTTCCTGTTGCTTTGTAATTTTTGTCTAGGTATGATTGCCATGTTCCGTTGTTTTGTGAATATTTTATATTCTCAGATGGATAATATCCAAACTCATTTATGTCATCACCGGCATATTGAACATCTTTAGCTTTAACTTTCAATTCAATTATGTTGCCTTTTCCATTAAATTGACTATTATTGTGATATTCAGCATATTTTTTTGATAATGTTACCCAATCTCCTACATTGATTTTATTTCCAGTTGTTGCTCTATATATTGTTATTTCTGCATTAGGATTATTTTTTATTTGTTTTAATACTTTAAATGATTCTTTACTGTATTCTTGGTTCATATCAAAATACCATTCAGGATGTTCATACACATCTTCTGGCATTAATGATTCCCATTCTCCAGTTCCTTTTGTTATATTGCTAGCATAAGCTCCTGTCTCTGTTGGTCTATGTGCCATCATATAATCTGTTTCATTTTTTATATTATCACTTTGTAAATAAATTTCATTATTTGCATTTTCAGATGTATTCACTATTTTTTTAGCTATTTCTTCTCCTAAACTTCTTGCTAATTGTTTTTCTCCATAAAAAACGCCATCATATAGAATTTTCCCACTTCCATCTGTAGCTTGAACATAGTATTGTCCATCTTCTCTAGTTCTGTAGAATAATGTTTGTGCGTTTGCCAAATTCTCATTACCTGATACATCAAATGTATTTTTTTGCAAATTAAAAGAACCTGAATTATTTTCAGATTCTTGAATAGAATATTTTACATTTTCGATATTTGTACTGCTACTTGTATCACTTCCGCTTCGCTCACGTGTTCCTTGCGTATTGATATTAGATATTTCATCATTGCTAGTTGTTGTTCTTTCGTTTCCAAAAGACTGCTCAAATGTTTTGCTATATCTTGTCTTTCTCCCTGTTGTATCATTTCTCTTGTTAATTCTTCCTGCATCAGTATCAACCTTTCTTGACATTACTTTAAAATCATCAAAACCTTTATAGTAAACTGTATATCTACCATTTGTTACTTCTATATAGTTTATTCCTGGTTTTATGTTTGAATCGCTATTTATAATACTTCTTAAAATAGCATATTCCTTTTTTGTCAATTTCTCTTCAATAATATTATTATACTCTGTTTCGTTGAAATTTGCAATAGGTTCAATATAATAATTACTTGTTTCATTTAATTTATTACTACTATTATATGCTTGTGTCCATTTATAATATAAATCTTCTACAAATTGGTCTTGATTTTTATATCCTCTAAATTGATGCCATAAATATTTTATTTCACTATAAATCTTTTTAAAGATATTAGGATTAGTTTGTGCTACTTTATTAATAAACTCTTGATTTCCAAAAAGTTGTGCTGATACATCAGATAAAGCTTCTTCTGTTATTTCAGTTGAATTATAATTTTGCAATAACTTTTCTACAGCTGTATTAAATTCTGGATTACTTTTTCTATATGTTTCTATTATATTTTTCATTGAGTCCGTTCCTATTGCATGTGTTAGTTCATGTACTGCTATAAATTCACCTGCTCTTGTTGAATTAGGATTTATTGTTATTACCCCGTTTGAATAAGAACCATTTGCTATTTTACCGTCAGGTGTTTTTAAATTAGTATCTAATCTTATATCTATATTTTTGTCTGTTATAATTTTTTCTAGCATACTCACATAATTTCTTGCTTTTTCAGAATTGTTAAAATACTTATTCGCATCTTGTCTTAAATTATTTATTTTTACATTATCGCTTTTTTCGTATTGATAATTTAACATTGGAACTTCTTTGTTGTTTAGCATATTGTTTCTTTGCTCTGAAATTCCATTTTGAACGTTATTTTGTATTATTGGTGTAATTTGTTGTGCGTTTGCATTTTGTTGGTTCTGTACTAATTGTGGTAATAGCTTTTGATTACTATTCTCTTGAATTATATTTTCTGCTTGTCTCATCCAATTTTGACTATCTTTACTTAGTTTTTTATTAGTATTGTAATCTACATATTGATTTTGTTGATTTGCTTTGCTGCCTATGCCTCCAATTATTCCTGATACTCCACCAGTAATTGCTGATGTTAATGCTCCTGCAACACCACTTTCAATCATTCTTTGTCCAACATTACTCCAATCTGTTTTGTCCTTGCCACCATACACTTGAGCAGCAATTTCACTTATTGGCTCTACAATTGATTCTTCTAAAAAATTTTCTCCAATATCTAATCCGTAATTTACCAAAGCCCCTTTTATATTCTTTTTTAGTAATTGTTTTCCAACATTTTTAGTTAAATTTGCCCCTAGCGATTCTAATGCTCCTTCTATTATTCCCATTGTTGTTCCTTCTATCATTATTTCTGCTATATGTGATGGGCTCTTGTCTGCCATTGTATTCATTTGTACTCCTGTCCATCCCATTATTGTATTCATAACGTTTTTGTCTTCTGGTATTTCTCCGTAGTTTTCATATAATTTGTTTACTCTATCCATTACTTGTCCATATTGTGTGTATTGGAAACTTAAGTTATCTTTTAATTTATTATCATCTAATTTTTCTGCAACAAAGGATATTGAATCCATTCCCATTTTTGTGGCTTTATGAATTTCTTTTAATATTTTTAAATTTTTCTCTTCCATATTTTTACCTCCTTTGTTTATTGTTTCTATTTTTATTTGTTTTATACTTTATATTCCCAATAAGTATATATCGAATACAAAATTTATTGTAATTTACA
>OLOR01003474.1_pt1 | contig 11026 bp, 8 predicted proteins | sample 1672521 | NCBI WGS metagenome assembly OLOR01 (sample SAMEA3136695, study PRJEB25190) | human gut metagenome | biome: human gut; feature: human-associated habitat; material: faeces | place: Austria | collected 2013
CGTCTGTCTCATTTGGCTTCGCGAATGAGACAGACGTACCTGTCCAATCTGTCTCACGTCACGCATACGCATCACGAGAAGCTGACCTGCGGCGCGGTCGAGGCTGCGGCATCGGCCTCGAAGAGCTCGCGCTCCTTGAAGCCGAACATGCCCGCGAAGATGACCGCAGGGAAGGTCTGGATGCCGTTGTTGTACTTCATGACCGTGTCGTTGTAGCTCTGGCGCATGTAGCTGATCTTGTCCTCGGTCTCGGACAGCTGCGCTTGCAGGTCAAGGAAGTTGGTGGACGCCTTGAGATCGGGATAGGCCTCGCTCACGGCGAAGAGCGTCTTGAGGGCGCCGGTGAGCATGTTCTCGGCCTCGGCGCGCGCCTCGGGCGTCGTGGCGGCCATGGCAGCGGTGCGTGCCTCGGTCACGGCCTGCAGGGTGCCGCTCTCGTGCGATGCGTAGCCCTTGACGGTCTCGACGAGGTTGGGGATGAGGTCGAGCCTGCGCTGCAGCTGCACATTGACCTGCGCCCAAGCGTTGTCGACGCGATTGCGCATGCGCACGAGATTGTTGTACATCGCGATGAGCGCGATGGCGAGAATGACGACGATTACGACGATGACGATGAGGGCGATGGTAAGTCCGCTCATGGGGGCTCCTTCCGATGGAGGCGTTCCATGCATTGTACCGTATACATGCACTGTTGGTTTCCGAATACCCGCCCTACCCCCCTCCCAAAAGACGCAGGGAGATAGGGAGACGCGCAGCGGAGGGCTAAGGGAGCGAGCCAGCGAGACTGCAGGCTCGCGGGGAGCGACCGTCGGAGCGGAGCGCCTCCCTATCTCCCTGCGTCCCAAAAGTTACCTTTGCATGTCGAAGAGCCGGCTTTCCTTGACACTCCCCCCGCATCATTTACATTGAGCAGGAAATAGTTCCGGTTGGCTCGCATCCATGCGGAACCGTGACGAGGGACGCACGACGCCCCCGTGGGAGAGATGGGAACACCTATGAGCGATGCACTTTTATCCGTCCGCGGCCTCACGGCCGGCGTCGATGGCAAGGAGATACTCCATTCGGTCGACCTCGACGTCGAGGAAGGCGGCGTTCACGTCCTCATGGGCCCCAACGGCGCGGGCAAGTCAACGTTGGGCCACGTCATCATGGGCGAGCCGACCTACGACGTCACGGGCGGTACCATCATGTTCGGCGGCGAGGACGTCACCGATCTCTCCCCCGACAAGCGCAGCCTCGCCGGCATGTTCCTCTCGTTCCAGGCGCCCGTCGAGATTCCCGGCGTGCCGCTGTCAAGCTTCCTGCGCGCCATCAGCTCCGCGCGCCCCGAGCTCGACATGAAGCGCAAGGAGTTCCGCAAGCGCGTGCGCCAGCTCGCCGACGAGCTCGACATGGACCGCGCCTACCTCGACCGCGAGCTCGGCGTTGGCTTCTCGGGAGGCGAGAAGAAGAAGGTCGAGATGTTGCAGCTGCTGCTGCTCAAGCCGCGTCTGGCCATCCTCGACGAGGCCGACTCCGGCCTTGACGTCGACGCGCTCTCCGTCGTCAGCCGCGGCATGGAGCTCTACCGTCGCGAGTGCAACGGCACCTTGCTCGTCATCACGCACAACACGCGCATCCTCGAGCATCTCGACGTCGACAAGGTGCACGTCATGGTGCGTGGCCGCATGGTCGCCGAAGGCGATGCGTCCATGATCGCCGACATCGACAGCAACGGATTCGAGCAGTTCGAGTCCCTCGCGCAGGCACGATAAGGGGCCGCCATGACCGGACCAAGCGAAAAGAAGCGCACGCAGGTCGACGATGTCGACCGCAGCATGTACGACTTCGTGAAGGACGAGAGCAACCAGGAGCACCTGGAAGCCGGCCTCACGCCCGAGATCGTGCGCGAGATCTCCGAGAAGAAGGACGAGCCCGACTGGATGCTCGAGCTGCGTCTCAAGTCGCTCGACATCTACAACGGCTTTCCCCTCCCCACCTGGGGCCCGTCGATCGACGGCCTCGACATGGACCACATCGTCACCTACGTGAAGCCCGAGACCGACCAGCAGGCGAGCTGGGACGACGTCCCCGAGGATATCAAGGACACCTTCGACCGCCTGGGCATCCCGGAGGCCGAGCGCAGCTACCTCGCCGGCGTGGGCGCGCAGTACGACTCGGAGCTCGTGTACCACTCCATGCAGGAGTCCGCCTCCAAGATGGGCATCGTCTACTCGGGCATCGAGGAGGCGCTGCAGGACCCCAAGTGGGAGGGCATCATCCACGACCATTTCATGAAGCTCATTCCGCCCACCGACCACAAGTTCGCGGCCCTGCACGGCGCCGTGTGGTCGGGCGGCTCGTTCGTCTACGTGCCGGCCGGCGTGCAGCTCGACTATCCGCTGCAGAGCTACTTCCGCCTCAACGCACGCGGCGCGGGCCAGTTCGAGCACACGCTCATCATCGTCGAAGACGACGCGAGCCTGCACTTCATCGAAGGTTGCTCGGCTCCCAAGTACAACGTCGCCAACCTGCACGCGGGCGCCGTCGAGCTCTTCGTGGGGCAGCGCGCGCACCTGCGCTACTCGACCATCGAGAACTGGTCGAAGAACATGTACAACCTCAACACCAAGCGCGCCATCTGCAAGGAGGGCGGCGACATCGAGTGGATCTCGGGTTCGTTCGGCAGCCACGTGGGCTACCTCTACCCCATGTCCATCCTCAACGGGCGTGGCGCCAAGTCGAGCTTCACCGGCATCACCTTCGCGGGTGCGGGCCAGAACCTCGACACGGGTTGCAAGGTCGTGCTCAACGCGCCGCAGACCAAGGCGAGCGTCGAGACCAAGTCGATCTCCAAGGACGGCGGCGTCTCGACCTTCCGCTCGAGCGTGGTGGCGACCAAGAACGCCGAGGATTCCGCCGCGACGGTGAGCTGCCAGTCGCTCATGCTCGATGACCGCAGTCGTAGCGACACGATTCCGGCGATGGACGTCAAGTGCAAGAACGTCGACATCGGTCACGAGGCGACCATCGGCCGCATCGGCGACGACAAGGTCTTCTACCTGATGAGCCGCGGCCTTTCCGAGGAAGAGGCGCGCACGATGATCGTCAACGGCTTCGCCGAGCCGGTGAGCAAAGAGCTCCCGCTCGAGTACGCCGTCGAGATGAACAACCTCATCAAACTCGAGATGGAGGGGGCGATTGGCTAATGGAAGCGCGAGTTTTCGAACATGCGAGTGCAATGCCAGCTCCGACCTGGTATTTCCTGCACATGAACGACGCGACCATCGAGGTCGCGGGAAATATGGCCCCTGCACGCGATATCGTCGTCGAGACCGACGCCACGCTCGGGGACGCCACCGCCTTCGTCGAGGCGATGCAGGCGGCGCAAAGCGCCTGGGATGCGGCGTACGGTGACAAGCCCGTGCTGGCCAACGCCGTCGACGAGCAGGCCGAGGAACTCGGCGGTCTGGCGCTGTCCGCATATCAGAAGAAGGCCGACGCGATGGAACAGGCCAAGAGTCTGGCCGCATCCTTCGAGCAGGGCATGGGCGAGGAGGTGAGCGACTGGCTGCGCGAGTGCGCGGGCACCACGCGGGCCATCATCGCCCCCGCACGCTCGACGTCCACGGCGACCGTGCAAATCGCCGGAATCGACGCGGGCGCGAACGTCGTCGCGCTCGACCTGGTCGCCCACGAGGGCGCCACCCTCGACGTCGCCATCGTCGTCGACTCACCAGTTGCGGGCACCGGGCTCACGGGCAGCTCCATCCGCATCTTCGCGGCCGAAGGTGCGCACGTCACGGTACGTCGCGTCCAGACGCTCGACGACATGGGGCTCTTCGCCGCGGACAACGCGACAATCGACGTACACCAGACCGTGCTCGGCGCGGGCAAAACCTACACGGGGCTTGCCGGCGACCTGCGCGGTTACAACTCGGCCATCAACGTCTACACCCATTACCTGGGCCACGGCAACCAGGAACTCGACTTCAACTACATCCTGCGCCACCACGGCGCCAAGTCGACCTGCAACCTCTACGCCAACGGCGTGCTCGCCGGCTCGAGCAAGAAGACGCTGCGCGGTACCATCGACCTCATCCGCGGCGGCAAGGGCGCCGTGGGCCACGAGGTCGACAACGTCTTGCTCGTCGATGAGGGCGTAAGCAACAAGACGGTTCCCAACATCCTGTGCAACGAGGATGACGTCATGGGCAACCACGGCGCGACCATCGGCCACATCAAGGCCGACCAGCTCTTCTACCTCGAGAGCCGCGGACTGTCGCCCGAGCAGGCCGAGCAGATGTTCGTCACGGCATCGCTCGAGGATGCCTGGCTCAACGCCGCCAACGAGGTCACCAAGCAGGCCGTTGCGCGCTTGGGCAACACGCTCGTGAACGACTTCGAGGAGGTCTACCTATGAGTTCGATCGACATCGTGGCAAACCCGTACAAGAAGGACTTCCCGCTGCTCACGTCCATGCCCGACCTTGCGTTCCTCGACAGCGCGGCAACCGCGCAGCGCCCCGCCTGCGTCATCGAGGCGCAGGACCGCTTCTATCAGACCATGAACGCCAACCCGCTGCGCGGCCTGTACGAGCTCTCCATCGAGGCGACCGAGGCCATCGGCGCCGGCGAGGAAAACGCCTGCGACGTGATCTTCAACCGTAACGCCTCCGAGGCCCTCAACATCGTGGCGCAGTCCTTCGCGCCGTGCGTGCTCGAGAAAGGCGACGAGGTCTGCATCACCATCATGGAGCATCACAGCAACCTCATCCCCTGGCAGCAGGTCTGCAAGAAGGTTGGTGCAAAGCTCGTCTACATGTACTGCGACAAGAGCGGCTTCATCTCCGACGAGGAGATGCAGGCGAAGATCGGTCCCAAGACCAAGATCGTCGCCGCCGCCCACGTCTCTAATGTCCTGGGCGTCACCAATCCCATCGCCCGTATGGCGCAGCTCGCGCACGAGAACGGGGCGTACCTGGTGGTTGACGGTGCGCAGTCCGTACCGCACATCCCCGTCGACGTCACTGAGCTCGGCTGCGACTTCTTCGCCTTCTCGGGCCACAAAGTCTTCGGGCCCTTTGGCGTGGGCGTGCTGTGGGGCAGGCACGAGCTGCTCGAGATGATGCCCCCGTTCCTCACGGGCGGCGAGATGATCGACGCCGTGAGCGAGCAGGATGCCGTCTGGTCTCCCACGCCCGAGAAGTTCGAGGCGGGAACGCAGGATGCCGCGGGCATCTACGCGACCGGCGTCGCGCTCGAATACGTCGAGCGCATCGGCCTTTCGACCATGGAAGACCGCGAGCGCGCGCTCATGCACTATCTTGCCGACCGCATGGAGGCGCTCAAGTTCATCGAAGTCGTGGGGCCCACGGATCCCGACGCGCGCTGCGGCGCCTTCAGCTTTAACGTCACCGACGTGCACCCGCACGACGTCTCGGGTATCCTGAGCGGCGAAAACGTCGCCATCCGCGCGGGTCATCACTGCGCTCAGCCGCTCCTTTTGTATCTGGGCATGCACACGTGCTGTCGCGCGAGCGTGGCGTTCTACAACGACGCGCACGATATCGACCGGCTCATTGACGGGCTCGAGCTCGTGGGAAGGATGTTCAATGTCTAACGGTTCTACCAGCAGCATCTATTCCGCTGCGTTGATGGATCACAACGCCCATCCCGATTACCGCTACGAACTCGAGGACGCGACGCACAGTCACGATGGCATCAACGCGAGCTGCGGTGACGAGCTCACCTTGTACCTGAAGATCGACGATACCAACGACATCATCGAGGAGGCCTCGTTCACGGGGCACGGCTGCGCCATCAGCCAGGCATCTGCCGACATGATGGCCGGCCTCATCGAGGGCGAGTCCATCGACGAGGCCAAGCGCCTGCTCGGCCTCTTCATCGGCATGATCCAGGGCAACGAGCTTTCCGAAGACGACATCGAGGACCTCGACGAGGCCGCCGAGCTCCAATCGATCTCGCGCATGCCCGCACGCGTCAAGTGCGCCGAGCTCGCCTGGCGTACCCTCAACGGCATCCTCACCGAACGCGAAAACGAGAAATGAGACAGTTGCTCAGAGCAACTGTCTCATTTTCTTGCGGCGCGTCACGATGCAGATGACGATGAGGACCACGAAGCTTATTAGGGAAACTGCGGTTCCCAGAGCAAGGCCCGGCGGGAAGAACGTTAGCTCGAAATGATTTGCTCCAGAACTAATCGGTATGCCGGTTAGCGCGCCGCCGGCAAGAGATACGATATCGACTTTCTCGCCATTCACACACGCATTCCATCCAGGAGCTGCCGGCACGCTAATCATCATTATGCGCTCATCGGCCTCTCCATCCGGTGCATAATCAATATTGCCTTCGATTCTGTTGCCATCGAACACGTCTATGATGGCCTGGAATTTGCCAAGGGTGCTCATTGCCTCCTCGAAACGGGACATGTCGAGCGCCCAGACAATGATTCTCGTGTCCTCGTCAAGCAACGCATCCGGAGTTATGACGATTCCCTCGCCTATCGCGGTTAGGCGCATCTTGACCGTCTGGCTTTCGCCAGACACGCCAGCGATACCGTAAATCGAGTCCTGGAAGCAGTAGTTCTCAGTAAAGGGTGCCCGGTTGTCCATCTCGATGCTGCAGATCTTGTCTCCGCCATCCACAACATAGGCATACCCCACACACCCTGCCGGAATCACCGCCTCGTACTCCCGTCCTGTAGGCGAGGAGGAGACCTCGGTTACCTCACATGACACATAGGGATTCAGTTCATAGCCAAGCAGGCTATTCACAAACACGTTCTGGCGCTGGAAGGGATTAGACGTCCCTGCAAATGAGAGCTCTTCGATATCGTCGTCTGCAACATATCCAAGAGAGAGAGCATACGGATTTTCATACAGGAGGGCGCCTTTGAGATTTGGTTCGGTCCAGATAGCCTCAAGGCCTTCGGGAGGAATGGTGGAATAAGCGTATTTGACACCAAGCAACGCATCGCTTGCGAGTATCGGATAGGCATAGCGAGTCGAGAATTCTCCCCGCATGGAATAACCGAGGTCATTGAGCAAAGCTATAGCGTTATTGTCATGAACGCTACTATAGGAAGATAGCTCGTCGTAGCCCATGGCCATGCCTTCATTCAAGGCAAACAGCGCGGAGCGCGAGTAGTTTTTCGCGATCCGATACGTACTCCCATCACTCTCGCGAAGGTCAGAAATCTCGGCCTTGGAATTAGCGACGTATTCCTCATGCGCCGACTGCGGATACCCCTGGTATAGATACTCCCATTCGGAATGCACGGAGATCATGACATCGCATACAACCGCCACAGCCAGAATCACACAGACTATCCTTCTTGTGCAGTTACTGTGCGATCTTGCTCTGTTTCGTTCGTAGCTAACGAAGCTCGCCGCCATCCAGAGCATGACAAACAGTGCCAGAAACGTGATACGGCAATAGAAACCATTGGGAGCCCTGAATCCACACCAAATCATATACAAAGGCATGCAGAAGACACTGAGCAGCATAACGGCCAGAAGAGCAAGGCATGCAACCTTTAAATTGAACGGGATTCTGCGAACGAAGAAGAAGGCGACCGCTAACACGAGAATCAAAGTACCCGCGTAAAGCTGAGGCACGTCGTTCACAACCCATCCACCGCATATGAATCCCTTTGCAAATGCAACGATTCCACATGTGGAGAGATGTCGCGCAAAAAGACCAAGACCAATACCGAGAGAGCAAACGACAATGACAGCAACCAGAATCCAAAGTCGTGCGGCATGCCCAATCTTCTTGCTTCGCATAACAAACAGGACGAGCGCGATGACTATTGCAACGAAGGCAAGGAGCGCGACCATGACCATCGGATGCGATGCGGCAAGATCAAGCGCACGGGTAACGAGGCCTCTACCCGGAGCGTCCACAACGAGCGAGGGTGATGTCCCTCCCGACATGGCCAAGACCGTTGGCAAGAACGTGAATGCCGACAGCAATAATGCCCCCAGAATCACTGCAACGAACGTGACTAGATTCCGGAGCACTCCAACTGGGCGTTTCGAGGATACTGCTGGCGCACGTCCGTCTGATGAGAGCGTATCGCATCCTATATCCACGCCGTTTCTGAACATCCAGAGTTCAAATACGAAGTACAGGAACAGGAAGAGAATCAACATGTAGGCCGTATACCAACAGCAAATAACCGCCAAGGCAACGGAAGCGATGAGCAGGCCCCACCGCTTGCTCCTGATAAGCTCGTACACGCCCCATGCGGCCAAAGGAAGGAAGATGAGGACGTCGAGCCATTCCGGATTGCGAAGCTGGGTTGCCGTCCAGCTCGACCAGGTGAATCCAAGGGCGAGGACGGAGCATAGGAAATACGAGAGTCCGAATCGCTTGCGGATGAAAAAGACCGTTGCAACTTGAACAAAGCCTATCTTCAAGGCAGTCACGAAGAAGACGAACTCCGTAATCGCGCCCTGTTCGAAAAACACGATGAGGAAGTTAAGCGGCGAACCCAGGTAATAACTGTACAGTCCCCATGTATTGTTTCCGAGAGCTTGGGACGTCGAGTAAAAAAGTGACCCTTCTCCCAGCAAGACATTCTGAAACCAGGTGAAGAAGTCGACATACTGAAACATCAGATCTTCGGTCAAAAATGATCTATCACCAAACGGATAGATTCCCGACCAGGCACAAGATACAATCAATACCCCGATGGCAAACGCGAAGTTCGCAACATAGACAAGCAACCTTGTCAGAAACTCTTTTCTCATTATTGATTGTCCCCAAATACGTGCCCGCGTTTACGTGATATTCAGTAACCGCCCAGGAATATAGCACAACGCAAGATGCGCAATTGGGATCGTATCAAATGGCGCGTCGCAACAGTACATGAAACCAAACGAAAGCCGTCGTCGCGCTTTTGTCTGGTTTGCCTGGTCAGGCGCAGACGATGCCGCCGCCGAGGCACTCCTCGTCGCGGTAGATGGTGACCGACTGGCCGGGAGCCACGGCCGGCACGCGCTCGTCGAAGACGATACGCGCCAAGCCGTCCCTCGTCTCGGCCTGTTCCACATCGTCTAGCACCTCGACATGCGCCTCGACGAGTGGGCGGGTATGTCGCGTGCGCACCAGATAGCGCCCGGGTGCGGGCATGCAACCCGAAATCCAGCATAGGTCGTCGAGTACGAGCTCGCGCGTCCAGAGCGCCTCGCACTCCTTGTCGGCGGAGACGTAGACGACGTTGTCGGCCGTATCCGTCTTGACCACGTAGCGGGCCGGGCCGCCTCCCAAGTCGAGACCCTTGCGCTGACCGAGCGTGTAGAGAAAGACGCCCTCGTGCTGGCCGAGCACCGCACCCGTCTCGTATTCGACGATGTCACCCGCCTTGCGCTCGAGCTGCGAGAGCAGGAACTGTTGGATCGAGACCGGCCCGATGAAGCAGATGCCATCGGAATCGTGCTTGGTCGCGACCTCGAACCCGCGCTCGGCGGCCATCTCGCGCACGACCGCCTTGCTCTCGATCTCGCCGATGGGAAACAACGTGCGTGCGAGCACGCTCCCGGGCACGCGCCACAGGAAGTAGGTTTGGTCCTTGTGTTCGTCGAGCGCACGCAGCAGATGGGCGCACTGCGCCTGCGGGTCATCGAGGAACACGCGCGCGTAATGCCCCGTGGCGATGTAGTCGGCACCACGCTCGAAGGCCTCGCGCGCGAAGACGCCGAACTTCACTTTCTCGTTGCACATGACGTCGGGATTGGGCGTGAGGCCACGCGCATAGCAATCGACGAGGTAGTCGACCACATCGCGCTTGTACTCCTCCTCGTAATCCCAGACCTCCAGGTCGATGCCCAGCTGCACGGCAACGCGCTCGGCATCGGCGAGGTCTTGCGCCCACGGGCACGTGAAGCCCGGCAGGTCTGCCGACCAGTTGCGCATGTAGACGCCCGTGACGTCAAAACCCCGCTCGACGAGCAGCGCCGCAACAAGCGAGGAATCCACGCCTCCGCTCATGCCGACGATGACCTTTGCTGCCATGCACGCCTCCTCAGCTTGCGACTTTCAACGGGAACGAAGATACCACGTATGCCATTTCGAGCGAAACGAAACGAATGAGGCAAAACCGCCCCAGCGACTCTTGTCTGGTTTGCCTGGTCAGGCTACACCATGCCCACGCGCTTGCGCTCGGCACGAACGACCTCGATGATGACCCGCGCCGCGCGCTCGGCCTGTTCGCGCGTCGTGTCACGTCCGAGCGTGATGCGCAGGCTGCCCTCGGCGACCTCCGGACTGACGCCAATGGCCTCGAGCACGGGTGACACCGTCATCTTGCTTGCGGCGCATGCCGACCCCGTACCAACGTAGACGCCGCGCTGGTCGAGCAGGATGACCAGACGACGGGCGAGTAGACCGGGAAAGGAAACGTGGAGCAGGTTATCCAGACGCGCGGCATTCCGTGCCGGCCCCGCGACGACCACGTCCTCGAAGGCAGCCGCCAGCTGTCCCTGTAGCCAGTCGCGCAGCTCGCGCAGACGCCTCGCCTCGGCATCGCGCAGCTCGCAGGCGATCTCGAACGCGCGCGCGAACCCCATGATGCCCGGTACGTTTTCCGTGCCGCTTCGCAGCCCGCCCTCCTGGCCACCACCGCACACAAGCGGATGAAGCTCGATGCCGCTGCGCGCCCAGAGCATGCCGACCTGCTTGGGACCGTATAGCTTGGCTGCGGAAACGGTGACGAGGTCGGCGCCGAGCGAGGAGACGTTGAGCGACTTGAGCGCGGCCGCCTGCGAGGCGTCCGTGTGCAGGAAGATGGAGCGCCCCTCCCCCGCCGCCAGACGACGGGCGCGCTCATCGACGATGACGCCCACTATCTCGCGCAGCGGTTGGATGGTCCCGATCTCGCCGTTGGCGTAGGCGATGCTGACCAACTCGGTGTCGGGGCGAATCGAGGCGCGCAACACCTCGGGGTCGACAAGCCCCTCGCCGTCAACGGGCAGAAGCGTGCCCAGGGCACGCGCCTCCACGCAGGCGCGAACGCTCGCGTG